>Ga0172379_10007748_pt1 | contig 13803 bp, 3 predicted proteins | sample GrowelOW334metaG_FD_119756 | JGI IMG/M metagenome (GOLD analysis project Ga0172379, IMG submission 119756) | Groundwater microbial communities from an aquifer near a municipal landfill in Southern Ontario, Canada - Groundwater well OW334 metaG | ecosystem: Environmental > Aquatic > Deep... | reverse complement strand
TCCAATCTTAAATTGTTGTTTTTTAAGATCCAATTCGTTTTTGGCTCTGGTTAAATCAAAGTTTTTGGCTTTAAATTGAGTTTGCGATTGAATGTATGCAAAGTATGCTCTTTCAACATCAAATTTTACTGCTTGTACTGCCTGCTCTTTATTGAGCATCTCTTTTAGCATTGTTGCATGAGATGCGCTCTCTTGGTAATAGCTTTGTAACCCATCAAATATAGGCCAACTAAAATTTGCGCTAACAGTTTGATAGTTTTGTCTATTTTTAGCAGGAACTATTTCTTGCGTTGGATCTCCAAATGACTTCCATGTTCCGCCTGCAAATGAAACACTTATTACCGGTAGCCTAGAACCTTGTGCCAATTTAATATCGTCTTTTGCAATGGCAATTGTTTTGTCTGCCATTTTTAATTCGTCCCTATTATTGATTGCAATATTGTAGTAAAAATCAACAGGCTTGGCGGATAAATCTTTATTGTCGTCTTCCCATAAAAGATTCAGTTTTATTTTATGAAATTTTTTATTTACATATCTGCTGTCGATCTCTTTGACGCCTGCAATTTCAAGATCTACCGGTTGTCCCATGAAAAACTCAAGTTTTTTTTGAGAAATCATTACACCTTCGTAGTAATTATCTATCATAGATAAGCTTTGAGCGTTGTCCGCCGTTGCTTTTAGCCAGTCGTTTTTATCGACCAAATCCAATTTGTTTGAATGTTCAACTTTTTCGTAACCTGAGTCAGTTGATTTTTTAAATGATCTTACAGCCGTATTTTGTTGTTGCACCTTCCAACATTCAAGAAATGCTTTTTCAACTTCGTGTCTTATATTTTTTTTATCACGCTCACTTTGGTATTCAATGACTTGAGTGACTTTTTTTGCTTTTCTATATTGCTCAATTGGTCCTGCAAAATTTAAGACAAGTTGTTGTGCTAAAAAATCTATATTCAAATCAGGTTCAGATTGTCCACGTGTTTGGTTTAAATTTCCACTCATTGAAAGAGTTGGATAATATCCGGAAATTGCCTGTTTGCTGCGCATTTTACCTTCTTCGATTGCATATTGATATGCTTTCAAGTCCGGCTTATTTTGATAAGCAATTTGAACCGCCTCATCCATGGTTAAACTTGTTTTTTCAATTAACGGTACATCTTCAAGATGGATTTCGGATAAGTTTTGTGGTTTTATCGAGGGCAAGATCCTGTTTCTTTTTGCCTGTAAATTAAAGAAAAGAGTAGATAAGACGATAACGATAAATCTTTTGATGTAATGTATTTCCATATAAAACTCCTAATTAAATTATTTAGTTTTTATTTTTTAAAATGTGTAGAACTTTATCAAATAACATACTTGGTTGTAGTTTACACATGTTAGTTTGATAAGGTGTAGATTTTTGAAAATTAGACTTGTTCGTATTGTTGTTGGCCTGAAAGCCAGTTTGCGAAATATTTCCAGTTTGAATTGCATTTTCAATATTTATGTCCTTCAAAAACGGCCCTTGAAGTTTTTTGCTGGTGGGGTCAAAAATTCCTATTGTTGTTATGTCTAAAAAATCGGCAAGGTGTAGAAGACCGGTATCCGGAGCAATTAGTAAATCTGTTTTTGATATAAGATATGCTGTTGCATTCAAGTTCCATGCCGGAACAATTAAAATAGGCAAATTTTTTTCTTGGCAAAGCTGAGCAATTTTGTCAGCGGCTTTTCCAAATTGCTGTCCCACAAGAAGTAATTTTTTGTCATCCTGCTTGTCAGTCATAGCTTCAGCGACGGCTGGAACTTGATTCAGGCCTGTCCGCCATAGTCCCTCATGGACGACGAGCCTGCCCGGCGTAGCTTTATGCGAAGCCTGGGCTGGAATCCATGGATTAGTAAACATCATCTCTATGAATTCTAGCCAGAGCTCATTTGGCCAATGCTTGGTTTCCCATGTTGTGTTTGGGCACAATAAAATAAATTTATCTGTAATTCGATTTTCTGTTAGCCATTGGTCAACGGCTTGAATTTCAGCTTTACCAAATCTAAAATTAAAAGCTTTTTTTAATTCGGGAATTGTGGGGCACTGTTTAGCACACAAGTTTTCAGTCTTTCCCAACTCTTGTGCTGCGTAACTTGCAAGAGCCAAATTTTTCTGAATTACATTTTTGAATTCAACATCCACATGAACCTGTGTAAACCAAGTACTAAATTTTGAACGGGCAAGGCGTGGAGAAAATCCAAACTTTTTGCCTTTTAAAAAAGCGATTATGAAAGATGTTTTATCAATACCCTGAAAATCAAGAATGGCATCCCATTCTGTTTTGCGTAATTCTTTTATAATTTTCAATGAAGCAAGCCAATTTTTTGGGTGCAAAAATTTATCCGGCAGTACAAAAACTTCATTAAGAAATGGCTGGTTTTTCAATAAGTCAGCCGCTTTTTTTTGAACAACCCAACTAATTTTTGCATTGGGATAGCATTTTTTCAGATAAAATACTGCAGGCAATGTATGTATCACATCGCCAATGGCAGAGACTTTTAAAATTAATATATTCATATTGCTGCATTTCATTGAAAAATTATCTAAAATATATCTTTAGAAATCTATTTTACAGTATTTTTATGTGAGTAAAAGTAAAAAAATTAAAATTGTAGGTTGTAATATGGAAAATTGGGAGTTGATCGTGCTTATATTTAAGAATAAAATTGTGATTTTGGGGATTTTGATCTTTGTTAGTTTAGCTATCTTTTATATGTTCTATAGAAGAAAGGCAGGTAGAATTTTTATGAAAACCCTGCCGGAGTTTGAGCTTCCTCTTGATAAAGTTAAAAAAATTGAACTTAAAAATGGGATGAAGGTTATTCTTTTTAAAACAAATACTGCTCCTAAAGTTATTGTACAAGTTGCATACGAAGTTGGTTCTTTTGTTGAGGGTTCCGGTGAGCGTGGATTGGCACATTTAATTGAGCATATGATATTTAAGGGTACTGATACCATGACAGAAGGCGACATTGATGCTATCTCTCGTAAGTACGGTGCAACTTATAATGCCTTTACGTCAATAGATATGACGAGCTATTATTTTGAAGCCAATAAAAGCAACTGGCAACCATTTTTGCCAATTCTCGCAGATTGTATGCAAAATGCTCGTTTTGATGAGCAGCACCTGGCATCGGAGTTGAAGGCTGTCATTCAAGAAGTCAAAATGTATAAAGATGATTACTGGCGTAGAATTTTTGAAAAAGCTATTCAGACTGCATTCCCTTCAAACCATCCGTACCATTTTCCTGTAATTGGCTATCAGGAGGATCTGTTAAATTTGAAAGCAGAGAATTTAAAGCGATTTTATAAAAAATATTATAGCCCGGACAGAGCAACTCTTTTCATTGTGGGTGATTTTGATGAAGCCCAGGCAATTGCTCTTGCGAAGCAAAATTTTGAGAACATAAAACCCAACGGAGTTGAGAAGCTTCCGGATTTGCCTCCGATTTTACCTCAATTTTCATCGACGAATGTACGATTTTATGAGGATGTTAAAAATAACATGCTTTGCTTTTTTTGGCATATACCTGGGTTGAGAGATAAAAACGAAATCTTATCATCTGCATTGGATTTTTTGCTTGGTGGTGGAGAGGGTAGTCGTTTGTATCGTAAGCTTGTGGAAGAAAAAAAAGTTGCAACGTCTGTTTCAACAACTGCAGCAACAATGATGGATGGTGGAATTTTCGGAATTTTTATCGAGCCAATTGAGGGGAAAAGCGATTATTGCCAGTCGATTGTCACTCGTGAATTAATGAAAATTATGAAAAGAGGTTTTACAGAGGATGAACTTGTACGCATGGTTAAAAACAATGTGAGAAGTTTTTTCTCCAGATTGCAAAATTACAAAGATTTTACGTATACCTGGATTAAATCTTACTTTGCAACACATGATGAGTTTGCTGTTTTAAACAGAGTAAATCTTTATAAGAAGGTAACCAGTAAACAATTGCAGGATTTTGTATGTGAGTACATGGATCCTTTGTTTATGAATCGCATAGAAGTGCTCCCATTACCTGATGATAAAAAGGAAATGAAAGTGCAAGTTCAGCACATGTCGGATAATATTGATCGTGAAATTCTCAAACATCATCAGAGAGTATCACCTCTTGAGCCACCAAAGTTAGTGGGTACATTACCAGCCCCAAATAAATTTGATTTTGAATTTCCCAAACCTGATGTTGAGATGATGTTGGATAATGGATTAAAAGTTTTATTGAAAAAAAATTCAAGCTGGGGCCTAATTACTTTGGGTATGAAGTTTAAAGATGCTGAATATCTTACTTCGGCCAAAGATGGGATTTCGGTTGGTATTATGATGGATATTTTGATGGAGGGTACAAAAAAATATTCCAAAGAGCAGAATGTTGATTTCTTTGAAAGTAATGGCGTTATTTATCGTTTTGATACAAGTGGTGTTTCAATATCAATGCTAAATCATGGTTATAAACCTGTATTTGAACGATTGTTCCATATTTTACGCAAACCATCTTTTTCAAAATCGGCATTAAACAAACTTAAAGAGATTGCAATAGGCTCATTTAAGCGCTGCAAGGACGATCCGGTAGAAATTTTACGAAGAAAAATAAGTTGTACGGTTTATAAAAATCATCCATATGCATGGACTTTTGATGATGCTATTGGAATTGTTGATAAAGTTGGTACTACAGATTTGTTGCAGCTACATATGCATTATGTTGTTCCTACGGGAATGATTTTAACAATTGTTGGAGATTTTGATCTTGATGAGATGAAATCAAGTGTCCAAAATGTTTTTGGAAAATGGAAAAGTGATTCCTCTAAAAAAATAGAGTACATATCCGGCAATTTTACGGCAAAAGAAAATGTTGATGAATTTATGATGCGCGATCAAGTTTTGATGGCATTTTGTCAACCAAGTTCTCTGACCGTTTATGATGCGGATATAGTTCCCGTAAAAATGTTAAACTACATAACATTTTATTCACTAGGTTCGAGAATTTATCAGTTACGTGAGCAGACCGGACTTTTTTATAATGCCTTCGGTGCTTATGCTGCCAGTGCCGGTAAGATGCATGGATTTGATTATGTAGGAGCAATTTTAAGTCTTGATAAACTTGAATTTGCAGAAAAGGGTATAAGAGATCTTATTAAAGATTTGGCCAAAAATGGGGCAACACAGCGCGAGCTTGATGATGCGCGCCAGCTTTATCTTAAGTCTTTGATTGATTCAGTTTCAAGTAATAGTGATCTTGCAGGGATGTTGAATTATCTCGAATCAATGCAGCTTGGTTTTGATTATTATGATAAAGTATTGGCAAGAGTTCAGGCTATGTCTATTAAAGAGGTTAATGATATTGCAGCCAGATATTTTTTGACAGACAATATGGCAAGAATTAGGGTTGGAAGGGTTGGACAACAACAGGAAGCTGAAAAAAAGAGCCTTGAATAGAAAATAAATCTCTTGCATAACTAACGGAAATTTGGTGATTAAAAAATCTTTATCGATGTACAGTGGTCGTTCCGGCCGTGCCCGGCGAAGCCTTGCGCGTAGCCTGGGCGAAAGCCCAATGTCGTCAACTTAAGAAATAAAGTTTCAGGATGGATCAAGTTTTTTGTGCTCCGAAATTGGGCAACGCACATGCCAGTAGGTCGTCCCGGCGGAGGCCGGGATCCAGCAATTTTCCCAAAGGAATTGACATGCGCATGGAAATGGAAAGATTTGATCTCGCTTCGCGATTTCTATTTGCTAAATCAGCAAAATAGCCTGGACACCGGCCTTCGCCGGTGCGACGGGTTGGTGATAAAAAAATCTTTATCTAGGCAATGGTTATGAGCTTTTATTTGGGCCTGCGCCGGTGCGATATCTTTCTACGATCATAATTTTTTACCTAAAAATATTTTTTTATAAGATATGTAGGAAGTCTAATAAATAAAAAAAATTTATTAAAATAAAAAGAGTAGGGGGCGCATAACTTATGCGCCCCCTACTCGATTATTCTTGCTTCTATTTACTTAATTGTTTGAATCATCACAGAGGCAATCAATTTCCTCTAATAATGAATCATCTTTCGATGTATCTATTCCTAAGATTTCATTTAACTCTTCAATGCCTTTGCGATTTTTTGCAATCATATGCTTGATTTTAAGTGTCTTGTCTTTGAAGTTTGTCTTTGTATTTTTGGGTGTGGTTTTTGGTTTTGCCGTAACATTTGGAGTATCCGAAACTTTACTTTTTTCTATTTTTTCTTTTACTTTTGCAATTTTTGGTTGTACTTGAATTTTTGTCTTGGTTTTAGATGTTGGTTTGTATGTATAGCTTTGTTTGTAATTTTGATTTAAAGAATAAGCGCGGATGAATGAAGGATCAATTTGGTGACCAATAATTTGTGTCCCATCAATAAGTACATTTGCCGAGTATTGTTTGATATTGTTTTGTCTGAGCTCCAATTCTGTGAAGAAAATTTGTCCGTTTTGATCGAGTAAGAGAGCATTGGAATCTAGTAAATTAAGGATGGTGTATGGATTTTCAAGAACCAAACGTGCGACATTAATTGGTGAACCGCCGAGCATAATCCCTGGGGCACCGGTGAAGTTAACGATTGGGTATATTTCGCCTGCAATTACTCGTTCAGGATCAAGTCCGTTTTCTAAAACAAAACGAATGGCGAGTTCATTTACTGCCGCATCACCAAATGTGATAAGTCCTGAAAGTGTCAAATTATCTCCCATAAGAGTTAAGGCATTATTTTCGCCAATAGCTGTAAAGTTAAGACCGATAGGATCACCCACCTCTCCATCTACATCGACGCTAGCGTCTGTTGCCAACTCAATCAAATTATTTGTGCCATAATTAATATTGGTTACACTTCCCAATTCAATATTTTCAAGTCGTAATGTGTTATCTCCCAAATTCAGTATTGCCTCTTCATTGTAAGTTACAACGTTATTTCCTGACAAGCTTACAAATGTACATACAGTTCCCTCAGGTGAATCTAATACATTGAATGTCCCAGTACTAAGAGTTACGTTTTCAGTGAATTCAAATGTCGTGTTAGGTCCAATTAGAACTTGTCCCCCTTCTTTTATGTTAAAAGTATTTTGATTAATGTTTGCAAGTGTTATGTTTTGCAAAGTTACAGGAACATTTTCTTGAATTATAAATTGTGGACTGGAAAAGTTATCGAAGATAACTGTTTGTCCTTGTCCGTCTACAATAACTCCGGCGGGGTTTGTGATGTTAACAATCTGATCGGAATTTACAAAAATTGATTGATTCATTGTTACATTGTAATAAACATTTCCACTTACAAGTGGTGATGTCCAATTAACGGCATTACTTGTGTCCTTAATCCAAGAAACAATGGCGTTGCTATTCTCAATAGCCAGTGTAGGAGAGCCCATTAAGATAGCATTGGAGTTGTTCTTAATTCCGTAGGCAAATGCGTTGCTGTCTGTTCTGACGGTTGTTACAAGTTTTATAATTGCATTACTGTTATTGATAGAGAGATCGCTTGATCCCTTTAAGATAGCGTTGGAGTTGTTTTTGATTCCATAGGCAAAAGCATTACTGTCTGTTCTGACTATTGTATTTAGCCAGTTGAGAGTGTCGCTGGTTTGTTTGATCCAAGAAACAATGGCGTTACTGTTGTTGATTGGTAGAACAGCAGGGGCGACTCCGCTCAATTTAATAATCGCGTTGCTATTATTTCTAATGCCGTAGAGAAGTGCATTACTGTTATCCCTCGTCAATGCTAACAGTGCGTTGCTATTTTGAACTGCTAGCTCAGACGAGCCCATCAAAATGGCATTACTGTTGTTCTTGATTCCATAAGCAAATGCGTTACTGTCGGTTCTAACGGTTCGATCAAGAGTAATAATAGCATTTGAGTTGTTACGATCGCCGAAGAGCAATGCGTTGGAGGTTGTGCGGTTTAGGTAGAGCATGGCGTTACTGTTAACACGAACTTTGCGATCAAGTAAAACAATAGCGTTTGAGTTATTTCTGTCGCCAAAGAGTAGGGCGTTGGATGTTGTTCTGTTCAGAGCCAAGAGAGTGTTACTGTTGTTTTTGATACCGTAAGCAAAAGCGTTACTGTTGGTCCTAACGGTTCGATCAAGAGTAATAATAGCATTTGAGTTGTTACGATCGCCGAAGAGCAATGCGTTGGAGGTTGTGCGGTTTAGGTAAAGCATGGCGTTACTGTTAACGCGAACTTTACGATCGAGTAGGACGATAGCATTTGAGTTATTTCTGTCACCAAAGAGCAGTGCGTTAGATGTTGTTCTGTTCAGAGCCAAGAGAGTGTTACTGTTGTTTTTGATACCGTAAGCAAAAGCGTTACTGTTGGTTCTAACGGTTCGATCAAGAGTAATAATAGCATTTGAGTTATTTCTGTCGCCAAAGAGTAGGGCGTTGGATGTTGTTCTGTTCAGAGCCAAGAGAGTGTTACTGTTGTTTTTGATACCGTAAGCAAAGGCGTTACTGTTAGTTCTAACGGTTCTATCAAGAGTAATAATAGCATTTGAGTTGTTACGATCGCCGAAGAGCAGTGCGTTGGATGTTGTGCGGTTTAGGTAGAGCATGGCGTTACTGTTTACACGAACTTTGCGATCAAGTAAAACAATGGCATTTGAGTTATTGCGATCGCCGAAGAGAAGTGCATTGGATGTTGTACGATTTAAGTAGAGCATAGCATTACTGTTAACACGAACTTTACGATCGAGTAGGACGATAGCATTTGAGTTATTCCTGTCGCCAAAGAGTAGGGCGTTGGATGTTGTTCTGTTCAGAGCCAAGAGAGTGTTACTGTTGTTTTTAATACCATAAGCAAAAGCGTTACTGTTGGTTCTAACTGTTGTATCCAACTTAATTATTGCATTAGAATTATTTGTAATTTGTTGTTGTAGATTTGTTGTTGATGTTTGGATTATATCGAGGTTAGATAAGGTTTTTATTGTACCACTTGAAACTAGAGAAAGATATTTGCTTGCCGATCCGGACCCAAGTTGAATTTTACCATAATTTGTTTGGTCCAGTGGATCTTTCCATAATGTAACCCCATCAACTGTCATAGATGCATTTTGATCAATTGTCCAATTGTAGTTTTTTAGTTCGAATGTTGTTGGGCCTTCAACATAAATTCCGCCTGTGGAAACTGTGAATCGGTTATCTAATTCCACTGTTACATTAGACATATTTATTTTGGAGGTTTGATCTTGGAAAACAAACCAACCGTTTGTTATTCCTATGCCTTTAATAACAACATCTGTGAGATTTAAAGTTGCATCTTTTTTGACGTAAATTGTTCCGCCACTTGTTAAATCTAAAATATTACCATGTCCATTCAAAGAACTGTTTCCGGTAAAATTCCAAGTTCCTGAAAGACTTGTTTTACTTGTTAAGTTTATATCGGTTGAATTATCCCAAAGAATGGTGTGTGTTAATTTTAGATCTGTTTTGCTACCAAAAGATAAACTGTTATTTTTCAGAAAAACTGTTCCTGAACCTGTCAGTGTCCTGTCATCAGCAAAATTAAGATCATTTGCAAGAATAAGGCTGCCACCTCTTAATGCAATATCTGAGTTCAATACGTTTTGAAGAGCCAGGGTAACACTTGATAAATTATTTTCTAATCTTATTCCATCTGCATTACTGAATTGTGGTGTGCCTTGAATTTTATTACCGGTGCCAACAACATTTATTTTATTTAAAAATGTTCCCTTATCGACGCTCAAAATTTTATTTCCATTCAACTGGATTTGTTGTGTGGCATTGGGATCAAAAATTCCGGAGAATTCTGATTTGCTGGTGTCGTAATTTAAATAACCATTATTGAATGTTACGGATGAACCTGAAATTGTGGCGCCAGATTTTTTTTCAAGTGTTCCCTCCCAACTTTGTATTGGACTTCCTATGCCCAGTGTAGATCCACTTTGTAATGCTAATTTTGAATTTTGATTGGAAAATTTTAATCCTGCATTCGCATGGTTGATTAAAAAAATCAAAATTAGCGTAAAACGAAAAAAACTAGAAACAAATTGATTGCACTTCATTCTATGTCCATCCCTTCTCTCTTGGGTTAAAATTACTTTTAACTTATTTTATTATTAACACCTAAAATAATTATTCTAGCCTACATTGTTGTAATACAAGTATCCATAGTTCTCAATATTGGCGCCGGAAAGTAAATTTATGCCCAGATCATCAGTACTTATTGCATTTCCAAATTCGAACGAATTTTCTTGTGTTTGTTGTCCATAAACGGCAACTTTGTTTTTAAAGTATATTGTTCCATTCGTTATTTGCCAGCCACTATCTGGAATTTGTAGCGCACATTCATCAAAGAACATTGAACTTGTTTTATCAATTAATTTAATTAAGTTTCTTTCAGATAGTGTGTGTCTGCCTGTTAAGCGTGGACTATAGCTGAATGTTGAATTTGTATCAAAATAAAGTGTCGAGTGTGGAGCAACGTAAGATGTTCCGGTTGAGGCATAACTGAATTTATTTGTTCCGGTAACAAAAACATCACCGTGGATAAACATTTGTCCTTGGGTGAATGTTAAGTCTCTGTCAAAACATAAAGCACTGCTTTGTAAAGTAAGTTTTGATGTTGCAGTTTGCATTTCGATTGGCCAGGTTGATTCGTGACTCATCCATGTCATGTTTCTCAAAGTTAATGTTACGTTGTTATCAATAATCAATTTTGCTCCGGATGAAAGTTCTAAAGCATGGCCTTGTCCGTCAAGTACGCCGCTTGAAACAACTTTTATTACAGTATTTACGGGTAACGTTAAATCTCCACCAAATATAATTGCATTGCCTTGTAAATCAAAATTACCTGATGATTCAACTGTCGTCTGATTTGAAAGAATCATGTCACTGGCCAAAGTAAGTGCTCCGCCTTGCAGATCAATTGGGCTTGATAACAGGCCGATACCTTCTACATTTGTTGATCCGTTAATTGCGCCAAGTGCAGTAACTTTGCCGTCATTAACAGAAATAAAATGATCACTTTGGAATATTGTTGCATTGGAGTTGTTTTTGATAGCATAAGCGAATGCATTGCTGTCAGTTCTGACCGTTTCATCAAGATTGATAATGGCATTACTGTTGTTTGTAATTTGTTGCTGTAACTCCGTTGTTCCCGTTGTGAGAGCCTCAAGACTTGTTGCAGTTTTGATTGTTCCGCTCGAAACAAGTGTGAGGTAATTATCAATTGATCCTGTTCCAAATTTGATTTTGCCACCGCTTTCTTGGTCAAGAGGATCTTGCCACAATGTTGTGCCGTCAACCGTCATAGATGCGTTTTGATCAAGAGTCCAGTTGTGGTTTTTTAAACCGACAACGGTTGGGCTGTTGACATAAATTTTGCCGATAGTTGTTGAAAGATCATTATCAAGTTCCAAATAAGCGTTTGATAATCTTAGTGTTGCAGTGTCGTCCATGAAATTGAGGCTGCCAAAATTTTGCCCAAGGCCTTTTAATGAAATATTTTCAAGAGAAAGTGTAGAGTTTGGTCGGATGGTTAATTTGCCGTGATTAGAAAGATCAAGAATATTTCCATTGCCATTCAGAACAACATTTCCACCGATTGTCCAAGTTCCAGAGAGGCTTGTTTTTTGAGCATTTAACTCGATTCCGCCTTTGGTTAGACCTTGCCAATAAATTGTGTTGGTCATGTTTATATCGGTTGTTGGCCCGAATGCCATTTTTGTTCCAAGGAGTTGAACTTTGCCGGAACCGGTGAATGTTTTGTCAGAGGCAAACGAGTTGTCTGTTATCAATATGAAGGTTCCACCATTTAAAGTTATGTTATTAAAAAATGGGGTGGTCAAAGAAGCTTGGACTGTGACAGTATTATTTTTTAAAGTTAAATTTCCGGCAAAACCTGCAATGCCACCAAAATTTGAAAATCCGGAATCTGCCACAACATCTTTGGTTGTATAACCTTCTGTAATATGGAAAGAGTCACCGTTTGATAATTTATATGTAGGACAAGCATCATAGGCAGTTATTTTTACAGAAGAATAATATGGAGTATGAAAAGTTCTGGCAATATTATTTAAATAAATTTCTACGTTTTCGTCTTTATCAGTAGCTACCCCTCTTGATTCCAATGTTCCATTTTGCAGGGTTATATTGGTTTTGGCATTTAATCCGCTTTCTGCTACTACATAAAGAGAGGAGGCCGGACTGCCAAATACAACTCTATCCTGTGAGTAGTTATTATAAAATACGGAGCCCGAAGTTAATTCCAATTGGTATCCTCCGCCAATATTTAACTCGAAATCTTGTTCAGGAGTTCCATTTCCCAGAATTAGGCCATATGGATATGAGGAATTTTCAACTTCAATACTGGAATAGTTTAATGTTTCTATTTTACCCGCCGTCAATATCATACCTGATGATGTGATGTGCAAAGTTCCGCCGTCCAAAATTAATTTTGAAGTTAAAGGGTCAATGAATACCAAAGGTTGTTGTTCCGAATTTGAAATTATTGAATCCCTTCGACCAATTGAGAAGCGTGTGTTAGGTAAGATTTTAAGAAATGCAAAAGAATCGATAGTGCTTGTTCGAGTGCTTTCGTAAGAAAAAGTGTAAATTCCATCGAGTCCGTCAATTACTCCAATTCGACTGTTGTAATATGTGTATATACTGCCTTTGTCCCAGAGATAGTCGTCTGACATTAAAAGATCGGCTACATTCAGGGTGAGTTGGCATGAATTATCATTGCAGGTTATTCTATTTTGTCTGGACATGTTGTAAACAGAGAAGTCTTTGAATGTTACATTTGCTCCACGTTCTAAAATTATTGATCCGGTTGGTGCAAGGTCGATTAGATAATTGTTGCCTTCGATTGTAACATTACCGCTTAGTGTCCAAGTTCCATCGATTGTCACGTTATTGTTTAGTACCATTGTGGCCCCGTCTCCCATCCAGTATAGGTTTCCGGTCCATGTGGTAATATTTGTTCCAAGTTGAAACACTTTATTAGTTAGATCTACTGTTCCTGTTCCAATAAATGAAGTGCCGTTTTCGATTCCGGAATCTTGGGTAAAAATAATACGGCCACCTTTTAAGTCAATGTTGCCTCCAACGTAATTTTGATTTATATCCCAAGTAAGGGTTGAACTTTCGTCTGTGAAAATTATTTGGCCTGATATATTTCCCATTCCAGTTATGTAATTGCCATATTTATTTACAACAATAGTTCTATCAAATCTTCCAGTGTTGATTAATAATTGGTCATTGGTATCAAGAATGGTTGCAGGAGTTGGGACAACCCTTGCAGATCCTGTGATGTAAAAATCCAAAATGTGAGAATAGTCATATCGATGCATGTTTTTGTAAATAATATTAATATTTGGATCGCGGCCTACTGGAACATTTGGTATCAATGGAGTTGCAAGTGTGCCTTGATTAATAGTTAAATTTCTTTTCGCAAATAAACCATTATTTATTTCTACGGCAAGTGTTGATTCGGCGCTTGCAAAATTAATTTTGTCGTCAGCATAGTTATTATAAAATAATTTTCCGGATTTGAGAGTAAGTTGAGTTCCTGCATCCAAGCCAAGATTAAAATCATTTTCCGGTGTTGCATCACCGAGAATCAGACCAAACGGATAAACAGTATTTTCTATTTCCAAATTAGAAGATTCACGTGCTAGTAATGTTCCTTTTGTTAATATCATACCTGAAGATGTGATATGCAGTGAGCCGCCATCAAGTAAGAATCTTGCAGTTCTTGGATCGCCAAAAATTATTGGTTGTAGTTCAGGATCAGTGATTGATGAATCCT
>Ga0172379_10007747_pt1 | contig 13805 bp, 12 predicted proteins | sample GrowelOW334metaG_FD_119756 | JGI IMG/M metagenome (GOLD analysis project Ga0172379, IMG submission 119756) | Groundwater microbial communities from an aquifer near a municipal landfill in Southern Ontario, Canada - Groundwater well OW334 metaG | ecosystem: Environmental > Aquatic > Deep... | reverse complement strand
TGTTTGTGGCGGCTAATTCTTATGCCGGTATTTCAGGGACTCGCTTCTCAGTTGTTCGCTATGGTAACGTGGTTGGCAGCCGGGGAAGTGTTGTGCCATTTTTTCAAAAGAAAAAAGCTGAGGGGGTTTTGCCAATTACCGATCCGGAGATGACAAGGTTCTGGATCACCCTGGAACAGGGGGTTCGCTTTGTGATCAAGGCTTTTGAACGAATGAAAGGAGGCGAATTATTTGTCCCTAAGATACCCAGCATGAATATTATGGATCTGGCGAAGGCTATTGCGCCGGGCTGCAAAACTTCTATTGTTGGCATTAGGCCTGGTGAAAAAATGCATGAAGTAATGATCTCAGAAGATGATGCTCGCAATACGAAAGAGCTTGAAGATTGCTATGTTATCCAGCCGGCTTTTAAATGGTGGGATGCTAACAACCACGCCGAAGAGAAGAGTGTCCCTAAAGATTTTCGCTATTCGAGCGATCTCAACCAGCAATTGTTAAAAGTTGATGAATTGAGGGCGATAATCAAAAACTTATGAGGCATATTCCTTATGCGGCCCAAAACATTGATCGCGCAGATGTTAAGGCAGTCCAGGCTGTTCTCAATTCCGCCTATTTGACGCAAGGGCCACAAGTAGAACAATTCGAGAAAGCTGTTTGCGCTTATACTGGGGCCAAATTCGCAGTCGCGGTTAATTCCGGTACCTCTGCCCTGCACATTGCTTGTTTAGCCTCCGGACTAAGAAAGGGGGATGAGGGGATAACTGCCCCAATTACTTTTGCCGCGTCCGCCAATGCCATGCTTTATTGCGGCGCCAGGCCCAAATTTGCCGATGTGCAAAGTGATACGGTCTGTATTGATCCTTTAGAAGTTGAAAAACAGATAAACAAAAAGACGAAAATTATCATTCCGGTCCATTTTGCCGGACACCCTTGTGATCTTGAAGAGATACATAAACTTGCGAAGAAAAACAAAATGATGGTAATAGAAGATGCCGCACATGCCTTTGGGGCAGAATATAAGGGGAGCAAGATCGGGGCAGGCAAATATTCTGACATGACAATCCTGAGCTTTCATGCGGTCAAACATGTGACAACCGGCGAGGGTGGGATGGTGCTGACCAATAACAAGGAACTCTTCCAAAAGCTGATAAAACTCAGGACTCATGGGATCACTCGCGATCCCAAAATGCTCAATAATAACCATGGAGCCTGGTATTATGAAATGAGTGAATTAGGCTACAATTATCGTCTTACGGACTTTCAGTGCGCGCTCGGGATCAGCCAATTAAAAAAACTCCCTGCTTTCATAGAAAAGAGACATGAGATAGTTAACAGATACAACGATTTCTTTGGCCAGATCAGTTGCGCTCAACCGCTTGGAGTAAAGTCATATATTGAACATGCTTATCATCTTTATGTTGTTAGGTTTAAAGCGGATCAATTGCGTGCGTCGAGGAGGATAATATTTGATGAATACCGGCAAGCAGGGATCATGGTTAACGTTCATTATCTGCCGGTTTATCACCACCCATATTACCGCCGAATAGGCTACAAAAAATGCATATGCGCCAATGCGGAGAAATATTATGAAGAAGCGATAACCTTGCCGCTGCATCCCGGTTTATCAAAGAAAGAGGTCGATTATATACTCCTTACAACAAAAGCAATATTAAAGAAATACAAAAAATGAATAAGCGATTAAGCAAGCTGTATGGCCGGATAAAGGACAACTGGATTTTGGATCTTGGCGATCAGTCTTCGAGTGACCGGCAGAAAAGTCCAGCATTTCTGGAATGGCTCAATTCCGATCTGATCGGATTTGTTGAAGAGTATGTTTGTTTGAACAAAATGGAGGATTCGGCTTTCATCAAAGGCCTGAATCGTGCTTTCAAGACCGAACGATTCGTCCTATTGTTGAAAAGGTGGCTGGTAGAATATTTCCTCGCATTATTTGGCTTGATCGATGATCATCTGCATGACCGATCATCTTTATATCTTGAAGATATCAAGATAAACAGGTTCGCGGTAGAAAAGTACTCGTTTAAGTTTAAATTAAAACCCAATATTAATTGGGGCAAGAAATCAACTCGAGCGCGAAGAATGATCAATTTAGCGCTATATCCATTTATTATTATTTTACATTTATTTAATAGCGGCATTAAATTTACAGGCGCAAGAAAACGATTTATGGTGATGAGAGAATCTTTGTGGGGGTTAAAGGATGTCGGCGGGCATTATCTTCATGATGATTTTTTTGTTGACGGGAATAAGCTCAAAAGGGAGGATTTGCTCCTCTTTTCGAGAGGAATCCCAAAAGACTTAGGCAGATTAAAAGGCTATCATGATGCTCAAGTGTCCGACTATTCTCATTTTATGCTAGGCGCCTTGCCCTTGGGAATTGGACAGCTTGGCGGGGTTTTACGCCGCTACTTGTTATTCCCGACCCGGGAACTAATCAGAGCAATAAATGATGATAACTATCTTGTTTGTTTTGCGATCCTTAGATATTTTGCCAAGCATGCATTAGCCTATGAGAAAATATTTTCAAATTACAATGTTGGCTGCGAGTTGGGGCACAATTATTTTGCTGCCAGCCACATAGCGGAAGCGATAGTCTGTCAATATAATGGAGCCCGGTATTATCTTTTTAACTGGTCAGACAGTTCAGTTAAGATCAATAGTTATATTTGTTCCTTTCTTGGCTGTGACAAGTATTTGATCTGGGGGGCCAAGCAGATCAGGGGTGTTGAGGGAAAGCCGGCTTTATACTTGTCTACTGGATATGTTTTTAAAAGATTTATCAACCAAGTAATTGCTGACCGGGACCGCGTTCTGGCCGCCTTAGGGATTACGGCAAAGGGAAAGATCATTTCACTTTTTGATGAGTCATTTGGCGGCGGCGTCAAAATGACCGCAGACCATTATGTGGCTTTTTGGCAAATGGCGTTGGACTTAGCCAACAAGGAAACAAGCAATACCATAATAATGAAGCCAAAAGTACTTGAGCGATATTACCGCTTGCCTGAAAAACAAAAAATGGAGTTTGAGAAAATAAAAAGCCAGCTCGAGAAACTGCCGAATGTTTATATTATAAAATCAGAGCGATGGTCGTTTATAGAATATATCGGAATATCTGATGTTGTGGTAACGCAAGGGATGACCAGCTCCGCGACAATCGCAATTATTTGCGGTCTCGAGGGTTTTTATTTTGATCAGGCGCAATATGATCATCCTTTTTCGAGGCTGTTTAAGGATACACTGGTGTTTGATGACCCAGATAAATTAATTAAGATGATTCACGATGTTGTTGCCGGTTTCGCGTCTCCTTTGAAAGATATTCCGGATAATTTATTGAGAGAATATGATGAATATCCTGACGATAGGGGAATCGAAGTGTTTAGAGATGTTTTGTCAAACAAAAAACGGATTGGAGTGATTGTGCAGGCCCGGATGGGGTCAACCCGGTTACCCGGGAAGGTTATGCTTTCTGTTGAAAACAAGCCGGTACTCCAACATATTATAGAAAGATTAAAGGACTGCAACTGCGCGGATGAGATCATTATTGCGACAACAAATAACAAAAAAGATGATATTATCGTCGACCTGGCAAAAGCCAACGGCATTAGCTACTTTCGTGGGAGCGAGGAAAATGTGCTTTCCAGATATTATTATGCCGCAAAAGAAAATAATCTTGACGTGGTTGTTCGGATCACCTCTGATTGCCCTTTTGTGGACCCATCAATAATTGACAATATGATCTTGGAATTCCTAAAAGCCAAGCGGTGTGATTATTTATCAAATTGTTTACAAAGAACTTTCCCAAGAGGGCTAGATGTTGAGATATTTGGTTTTAAGGCGTTGGAGCGGAGCGCCAAAGAAGCAAAACAAGATTACGAGAAGGAACATGTTACTCCTTATTTATATCAACAGCCGAGGGGTTTTGTTTTAAAGAGCTATAATAATCCTACCGATTATTCTGGCTATCGCCTGACCCTGGATACGGTTGAAGACTATTCATTAATTAAAAGGATTTATGCGTTGCTTTATCCGCTAAATAACAAATTCAGATTGAAGGAGATCATTGATTTACTGAAGCATAATGATGATTTGTCATTGATCAATGCGCATATAAAGCAAAAGGAATTATGCGTAAAATGAGGATGAGCATTATTGCAGAAGGGAATAAAAAAACAGGTTTTGGCCATATTACCCGATGCCTAGCCATTGGACAGGCATTTGAGAAAAAAGGGGTATCCGTACAATATATTATCAATGGTGATGAAACTATTAAAGAATTATTATTTGGAACAAAACATGAAATATTCGATTGGATTATTGATCAAGAACAACTAAGTGGGTTGTTGCAGGGGTCTGAAATTAATTTAATTGATTCGTACCTGGCCCCGCTGGAAATTTATCAAAACATTTCCCGGTTGAATGGCCTGCTGGTCTCTTACGATGACAACAATCGATTGCCTTATCCGGCAGGGATGGTACTCAATGGAGCGCTTTATGCTGAGTTGCTCGATTATCCTAGACATCCCCAAATAACTTATTTACTCGGAAATACTTATCTACCCTTGAGAAAGTCTTTTTGGCGTGTTTCCCCCAAGGTAATTCGCAAAAAAGTAAAGAATATTCTAGTGACTTTTGGCGGCGATGATCTTAGGGATATGACGCCAAAGGTGATTGATATGCTTGCCCTAAAATATCCAACTGTAGCCAAAACCGTAGTGATCGGCCGCGCTTTTAAATCAGCAGCAGTGAATAGGAATAAAAGATACGTCAATACTAACTTTGTTCTTTATCCCGATGCACAGACAATGAAAAAGCTTATGCAACAAGCAGATATAGCGGTTTCTGCTGCCGGACAGACGCTATATGAACTTGCAGCAATAGGGACACCAATGATCGGAGTTGGGATAATTGAAAATCAGGCCCAAAATCTTAGGGCCTGTTCTGATGCTGGAATTATTTTGTCTGCGGGATGGTTTGATGATAAAAATATTCTTGAGAAACTTGATTTTTGTGTAAAACAATTATTGCCTTTTAATAATAGGGCGGATAGAAGCCGATTGGGAAGGAAGGCGGTTGATGGGCTTGGTAGCAGAAGGATCGCAAATAAAATATTGGAAATTTTAAATGAAAAGAATTAAAATCGAAAACCGTTGGGTGGGAGAAGGAGAGCCCTGTTTTATCATTGCGGAACTTTCTTGCAATCACAATCAGAGTTTCGACCTGGCAGTCAAAACCCTGCGGGCTGCTAAAGAGGCAGGCGCGGACGCCATTAAACTGCAGACCTTTTCGCTTGACGCCATAACCCTGGATTGTAATAGTAAGTATTTTCAGATCGATCACGGAACGCTTTGGGATGGAACAACTCTCTATGAGCTTTACAAAAAGGCGTACACTCCTTGGGAATGGCTGCCAGATTTAATGGCCATGGCCAAGAAGCTTGGCTTAATCTGTTTCTCTGCCCCTGGGGATAAGGCGGCGGTTGATTACCTGGAAAAACTCGGTGTGCCCGCTTATAAGATCGCTTCTTTTGAGATAACCGACCTGCCGCTCATCGAATATGTTGCGGCAAAAGGGAAGCCCCTCATATTATCAACTGGAATCGCTACTCGTGAAGATATTGAGGAAGCCTTAAGTACTTGCTTTAATCAGGGAAATGATCAAATTGCCCTGCTTAAATGCCTAAGCGCTTACCCCGCGCCACCTGAAGAAAGCAATTTAAAAATGATCCCATATTTGGAAAATGAATTTCAAACTGTCGTAGGGTTATCAGATCATTCACTAGGTTCTACTGTTCCACTGGTAGCTATTCCCCTCGGCGCTAAAATAATTGAAAAGCATTTCATTATAGATAGAAAATTAAATAGTCTTGATTCTGAATTCTCCATGGAACCGGCTGAATTCAAGGAAATGGTCAGATCGGTCAGAGAGGCCGAAAGTATTTTGGGAAAAGTTGGGTTTGAGCTGACTGAGAAAATAATAATGAACCGAAAATTCTGCCGCTCACTTTTTGTGGTAGAAGATATAAAGAAAGGAGCCGTATTTAGCGGCAAAAATGTTAAATCAATACGTCCCGGATACGGGTTGCCGCCTAAAAATATAAAGGCGATCATTGGGGAAAAAGCTGGTCGTGATATAGAGAAAGGGACCCCCTTGGGCTGGGATCTGCTGGACAGTGAAGGGAAGTAGAAGCAGGTTATGCAAATCAAAATAAGGCTGGCGGAGCAAAATGATTGTGATGACATATTGTGCTGGCGGAACGATGATCAAGCCAGAAAAGCCAACTTTAATTCTGAAATTACACCATATGCTGTGCATCATGAGTGGTTTGAGCGGTCATTGCGCGATCAAAACAGGCGTGTATATATAGGGCTTGATGAGGCAGGGAATAAGATCGGCGTGGTACGGTTGGATAAAAGGAACGAACATACAGTTGAATTTGATATTAATATTGCACCGGCAATGCGGGGCAAGGGATATGGGACGCAAATGATTGAGGCCGCTTGCCAGGAATTTAATAGCAGATCAAATAGATGTATATTTCTGGCGCGAGTAAAAATTGATAATCTGGCTTCAATAAAGGCATTTAAAAAGTCCGGCTTTTTTGAAATATTTGATTATGAGGATGCAAATAACGAAGGGGTCGTAGCTTTAGCAAAATATGAAAAAAAAGATTAGAGTTCTATTTTCGGGAGCGGGCGGATCTGGGGCAACCGGCATAATTAACGGCCTCCGGGCCAGCGGGCGGTACTGGATCGTAGCGGTAGATGCGAATCGCTATTCTGCCGGGCTTTATCTGGCTGATTATGGAGAAGTAGTCCCTTTGGTCACGCATAAGGATTATTTCAAGCGAATTAAACGACTGATGGACAGGCATAAAATCGATGTTTATATGCCATTAATCGAGGAAGAGCTGTTACCCGCTTATGACTTCATTAAATATAATCCGGGCATAACCCTTATTTTGCCCCGGCGTGAATTTACCGATCTGGTTTTAAATAAATATAATATGGTCAAAGCCTTTCAACAAGCAGGGATCAATTGCCCGGCTACGTATTTGGATCGCGAAATAGACAAGAATACTTTTCGGAATAAATTATTCTTAAAACCTATTAGCGGTCGCGGCAGTCAAGGGATCGCAATTATTGAATCGAAGAATGATTATGTCCAATATTTTGCCCGGCAATCAACTTATAAACAGTCGGACGTGATATTGCAGCAATATATCGAAGGAGATGAATATACAGTAAGTGCCGTAGTAGGCAAGAAAGGATGGGTCTATGCGGTTGTCCCGAAGAAGATAATAAAAAAGCAGGGGATTACTTATTCATCAGTTACTGAAAAGAATCCTCTGATTGACGCAGTGGTGCGTAAAATCCAAAACATATTTAGGGCCAATGGCCCCTTCAATGTACAATTAAAAATATTTAAGGGGAAAGCATACATCCTTGAAGTTAACCCAAGATTTTCCACTACTGTCGTTCATACTATTGCAGCTGGAGTAAATGAAATCGATTGTATCATAAGGGATTATTTGGGAATATATGATGATAAAAAAGTGATCCCTTTTAAAAAAGGCCTTGTTATGCTTCGGCACTTTACTCAACTTTATCTGCCTTATAGTGCTATTAAATGAAGATATTGATAATTGGTGGAACACGTTTATTAGGGAAAGCAATTGTAATAAAGCTCAAGGCGGCCGGCCATTTTATTACAGTAGTTTCACGGTCGCATCAAGAAGCGGCTCCTGGTATTGAATGTATCGAAGCAGAACGTACGATTGGATTGGAAAGGTTGCGGGGCCGTGAATTCGACATAACGATTGATTTTATCGCTTATGACAAAGCAGCCATTAAACAAGTCTTTCAATGCGTTAATTGCGGTTTATATATTTTTATTTCTTCAACTTGGGTTACTCGGCTGGCCGCTAATATCGCTGCGGATCAACCTGTATTATGTGCTGATGAGCTGCTTGTTAAATCCATTTCAAAGATTACATCATCTTACTTAATTGGGAAATTACGCGCCGAATCAGAAGTGCTAGAAATTGCTAAAAGGACAGGGGCTGCGACGATCTTGCGGCTACCTATTTTTTGGGGTGAGAATGAACATACTGGTCGTTTAGATTTTTATCGACAAAGAATTCTTGACGGATATCCTATTATATGCGTTGATGGGGGGCAAAACAAAGCACAGCTGGTTTGGGTTGAAGATGTTGCGGCCGTTGTGCCACAATGGATAATGAAGGCAGCGGAAAAGGTTATTTGGGAAGCGCTGCCTGATAAAAGCACTAAGGTACGGGAAATTATAACTACTATGGCATTAGGCAAAGGCAAGAAAAGACCGCTAATTGATATTCCATCAAAACAATTATTTGTTGACTTGCCAGAGTATTTATCAGAGGAACCGTTATGGCATGAAACTGCTTGTGAGCTGACCGATAGCAATCTATTTGCCTTTATAGGGGTTAAGCCTACGCCAATCTCAATGTGGCTATCTGAATTAATGAAGAGGCGCATGCCCAGAAGCACCTCATATTTGCGTAGTAAGGAACTTGAATTCTTCAAAACAATTAATTAAATATATGAGCAAATTTAAAAGGAATTAGTAATGACATATGTAATTGGGGATGTTCATGGGGCATATCAGAAGTTAAGAGCTTTATTAAAATATATCCCTTTAGGCGAAAAGTTGGTATTTATTGGCGATTATATCAATAAGGGGCAGGCGGTAAAGCAAACCATAGATTTCCTTTTGGATCTATCTCAAAAAAGAGACTGCGTTTTTCTAATAGGGAATCATGAATTTAAACTCTTGCAGGCATGGAAAGGGCATCAACAGGCCATTGATTATTTAGAACAATATGGTTTCAAGGAAACACTTGAAAGTTATCTTGGCAACAAATTAACTAAGAAGGAATATAAACAGATAATGGATACTAGCCGGTTTAAAAACATCCTTGCTCAACACTATACATTCTTCAAAAAACTAAAAGATTACTACTATGAGCGGGGAATACTTGTCGTGCATGCCGGAGTGCCCTTAGATGAGAATGGCAAGTATTGCCTTGATTCACTAGAAAGAATGCTATTTGTTAGGCAAGAATTCATTAATTGCAAAAGAAAATACAAACAAAAGACAATAATATTTGGTCATACTGCTTTTAAGAATGTGTTTTGGGACGGTTACAAATTAGGAATCGATACTGGCGCCGTATACAATAAGAAAAACGGTTATGGCAGATTGACGGCGGTTAATTTGGATGATCTCGAATGTGTTGATAATGAAGGAAATAGAAGCAATCCTATAAATAATAAAAGATCAAGCCCGTTGTTAGATAAAGGGGATTGGCGAGAGCTTCTTTGAATAGCCTTGACTATCATTGAATAGCCGCGGCGATTAGAGACGTTGTTTGACAATCCATTCTATGAATGTTAAAATTGAATACAGCGAGTCATAATGAGATGGAAATACTTTTAATATTTTGGCGAATAGCTTGGCGGTATCCGCGCAAATTTATCTTTACCTTAGTATTACAAGCCTTTCAAAGTATAGTAGAAATGGGCGCTGTACTAAGCTTGGCGCCTATTATTGATCTAATAACTAAACCTGATCTTCAGGGCATTACGCCCCTTACTATGGGATTGTTGGGTTTTCTAAAAAGCATACATCTCCCTGCGAATATTTATGGGATCATGGGCGTTGTTTTTCTTTTTTTAGTAATAAAAGTAATAATTTCCTTATTAGTGTTTTATTCTATCCAGGATATTAAATATGCCCTAAATAAAGATATGGATTGCTCCACATTTGATGTGTTCTTTAATGCCGGTTGGATGTTTTTCTCAAAAAACAATTTAGGGGTTTTGGGTAATACTTTTATTAAAGAGATCGGCAAGATTATTGATTCTTTTTCTCAAATGTTGATATTCCTTACTTCATTTTCCAGATTGATAATTTATTTATTGATTGCGTTATTCGTTTCTTGGAAATTTTCAGTTATAATAATATTATTGAGCCTCGTTATGATACTCTTGTTGTCATTGTTCGGCAAAATCACTTACCGGCTGGGTAAAATAGATACTGTGACAGCAAACCGAATATATGAAGTTATAAACGAAAATTTATCGGCCGCGAAAGTTGTTATTGGCTATGGGGAACAAAGAAAAGCCTCTCATTATTTAAGTTCAGCGCTAGATGCTCATATTGACGTCGTTAAAAAGTCTATGATGATCAGCAATGGGATCCCGATGGTTTTCCAGACCATGGGCATGGGCCTGATCATACTGTTGATTTTATTATCTCTTACCTGGATAAAAATCCCCATTTCGGAATTAGCTATTGTTGTTTATTCTTTTTATTCTGCCTTGCCGATTATCGGCCAGGTAGTAGCTGCCAGAAACCAGATGTTAAATTTACATCCGGCATATGAACAACTGAATCGCTTGCGAATGTTGGCCGAGAAAGATAAGCAGTTGTCAGGGGAATTAACTTATAATAATTTTAAGGAAAGCCTTGATTTTAAAGGGGTTAGTTTTAGTTATTCAAAGGGGATCCCGGTCTTGTCAGATGTGAATTGTACGGTCCCAAAAGGCAAAATGATCGCGATGGTCGGGAGAAGTGGAGCGGGGAAATCAACCCTGGTGGACTTGATCTTGAGGCTTTTTGATCCTTCAGAAGGGCAAATATTGGTTGATGGCGTTGACCTAAAAGAGTTTACCTTGTTTTCCTGGCGACAGAAAGTAGGGTATGTCCCGCAAGACAGCATACTTTTTAACATGACTATCCGGCAAAACCTAAAATGGTCAAAAGAAGATGCAAATGAGGAAGCGCTCCTTACTGCCTGTAAAATGGCAAATGCCGATGAATTTATTGTCAGCCTGCCTGATAAATTAGACACCATGGTTGGTGATCGTGGAGTGCGCCTGTCTGGAGGGCAAAGGCAGAGAATCGCATTGGCGCGTGCAATTCTACGTAACCCTGATCTGTTAATTTTAGATGAAGCCACTAGCTCGCTTGATAGCCATTCTGAACGATTAATACAGAACGCCATTGAAAATATTTCGCATAAAACGACCATTGTTGTTGTTGCACACCGTCTTTCGACAATAATTAGCGCCGATATGATCTATTTTTTTGAAAAAGGTAAAATTGTTGAACAGGGAGTATTTCATAAGTTGTGCTCTGATAAGGGTGCTTTTTATGAGCTGGCAAAAGTGCAAGGGCTGGTGTGATATGAAAAAAATAGCTAAGAAAATATTGGTCATTGTTGCTCATCCGGACGATGAGGTTTTGGGGTGTGGGGGAACTATTGCCAAACATATTTCGGCCGGGGAGGAGCTCAATGTCATGGTTCTAGCGGACGGAGTAACTTCGCGCTATTATGAACCAAAAGTGAGCCTGGATAAAGAGGGGAAAAAGTATAAAAGGCTGATCGATATTCGCTTAGATGAGTTTTATACTGCAGCTGCTCTCTTAGGCGTAAAAAAAAGCCAATGTTATTATCTTGGCCTACCTGATCAGCGGCTGGATGCGTTCCCGTTGCTTGATGTTGTCAAGAAAATAGAAGCCTTGGCGGAGAAGCTCGTGCCGGAAGTTATCTATACCCATCATTGGGGCGACCTGAACAAGGATCATCGAATCTGTTATGAGGCAACAATGACCGCTTTCCGGCCGAGCAAAAAAGCAAATGAAAACAGATCAATTTATTGCTTTGAAATTAATGGCAACATGGACTATCTGTCCCCTTTAGCGGCAAATACATTTCGACCAGATCAATTTAATGATGTTTCTGGCTTTATCCACAAAAAAATTTCCGCCCTAACCGCATATAAAAGCGAACACCTGATTTATCCCAGTCCGCTTTCCCCCCAACAAATCATTAATTTGTCTATTAGACGGGCAAAGAATAAACCATATAAGCACGCGGAATCTTTTGAACGGGCAAAATAGATGAAAGGGAAAAACCAATGAATAATCTTATTAGTTTGGCGAGAGTGATTCAAAAAAAACTTTTAAGGAGTGTTGCTAAAAGCGCGGTATTCCCTGTTTCCCGTTGGTATCGTGCCAATTTATTTTTGTGGCATAGAAAACTAGCTGGGCAGCCACTAGAAGCTCCTTCCTTTGCATGGCTGATATTTGGGCGTTTATATTTTTATATTTACAGGAACATTGAGCAATTACAATGCTATTACTACGATGCTGTTATATCTAATTACAGTAAACTTATTAAGAAGCATTATTATGAAAATTATGCTTTTTGTGAAGTGTCTTATTCAAGCCAGCCATTTCTTGAGAAATTTAGTCAGCATCCCGGATCGATTAGCGAATTATTTGATAACCAGGTATTCTCTGATGTTTTGGCTTTTAAGCCGGACGAGTCTTTTTTGGATTGCGGGTGTGGGCCGGGAGGTAATATAAAGTTGATAAAAGCACGTTTGCCAAATGCACTAGTCAGGGCTTTTGATTTAAGTCCTAATGCAGTTAATTTTGCGCAAGAATATTTTAAAGGCCAAAATGTAGAAGTTTTCCAGGGTTCGGTGTTAGATTTGCGTGTATTTGAGGATATGCCAGATAATAGCATCGATAATGTACTGTTTTCGCATATGTTTTCAACTCTTTATATTAATAATATAGAAGAGACGAGACACATACGGCAAATGATCCTTGACCAAGCGGTAAGGATCGCAAAGAAAAATGTAATATTGAAGGAAGCGATGTCTCCCACGATATATATTGAACAGAAGTATCGGGCAATATTCCAAGAAGATTATTCATTATATTTTGAAAAACACGGTAAAGCTGGCGATGTTGTGCTGGGCAAAGACCTGCTCTTCTTTCACAAGAGGGAACATGTCTAGCCAGAGAAAAACAGATCTTACCGTTTGGAGTTATGGACAATTTGTTTGAACATCATATTGATGGCTTTTTTTTTGATATGCATTGCATCATAAAAATCAGCTCCGCTAAGAGAACAATCTCTAGCACTATACGATCCTAATATTTTAATCTTTTTGCAATTCGCATACTTTTCAAAATAACTTTGAACGTCAACAATTATTCTGTACTTATCAGATCCAATTAGGATGGGATAGGCAGCGGGATGATAAGAAGGCAAAAAGAATATTACTTTAACCTTATCTTTAAGCATTAAATTTATGAATTTGTCGAATTTATCCTCCAATCTCGGGTCCAACCTGGTAAAATTATCAATTGAATAAACAGAATTTGCATTAGCAAAACGCATTGCTGACAAACGGAGCTCTGACGCGTTAACGCTCCTCTGTTTGAGTCCGTAACTAATAGACCCATCAGCTAATTTTATATCCTCATTTCCCATGATCTTTGAGGTCGGATAAAAGCGGCCTTGTTCCGGCTTCTTCTCATTTAAGCCCTTTAACCAGAACCAAAATGAGGACTGAAAATAGCTTGGCGAGATCAATTCGAAGTATTTTGCCGGTAAAAAGAAGGGGACTTCGTTTTTGCCATTATTTTGCCCCAGAATATAGCCCGTGATCTCATTGTATTCTCGTGCAATTGACTCGTACCTTACTTGACCATTGTTTTTGTTCAATAACCAGGGATCCAGCCCAAGGATAACGACAGCCGGAATAAGCCCTTTTTTCCGATACATCCAATAGATCGCCATATCATCCTCAATCGAAGCGCCGCCCAGAAAATCTGCGATAATGACACAAATTGGGCTGAGGAATATTGTAGGAATTCAGCCTTCTGTTAGACGATGAATAACAGGAGGGTAAAAACATGGAACCAAGAGACACGACGGGGAATCA
>Ga0172379_10007746_pt1 | contig 13805 bp, 12 predicted proteins | sample GrowelOW334metaG_FD_119756 | JGI IMG/M metagenome (GOLD analysis project Ga0172379, IMG submission 119756) | Groundwater microbial communities from an aquifer near a municipal landfill in Southern Ontario, Canada - Groundwater well OW334 metaG | ecosystem: Environmental > Aquatic > Deep... | reverse complement strand
GGCGTGATCGACATGGGCGCGATGTTCGACCTGATCGATACGCAATCAGAGGTGGTCGATGCAGGCGACGCCACGCCGCTGCTGGTGGCGCGCGGGCATGTGCGCTTCGAGGATGTGCGCTTCGGCTATGATGCGGGGATGCCGATCCTCAAGGGCATCGACCTGGATATTCCGGCGGGCAAGACGCTGGCGGTGGTCGGGCCATCGGGCGCGGGCAAATCGACGCTCGCGCGGCTGCTGTTCCGTTTTTATGATTTGACCGGCGGACGCATCACGATCGACGGACAGGACATCGCGCAGGTGACGCAAGCGAGCCTGCGCTCGGCGATCGGCATTGTGCCGCAGGATACCGTGCTGTTCAACGACACGATCGGCTACAACATCGCTTATGGTCGCGAAGGGGCCGGGCAGGACGAGATCGAGGCTGCGGCGCGGGGCGCGGCGATTGCGGGGTTCATCGAGCGCCAGCCCGAGGGCTATGCGACGCGTGTCGGCGAGCGCGGGCTGAAGCTGTCGGGCGGCGAGAAGCAGCGCGTGGCGATCGCGCGGACCTTGCTCAAGAACCCGCCGGTGCTGATCCTGGATGAAGCGACCAGCGCGCTCGACAGCCGCACCGAGGGCGAAATTCTCGATACGCTGCAGGCAATCGAACGCGGCCGCACCACCATCGTGATCGCGCACCGGCTGTCGACCGTGGTCCATGCCGACGAGATCGTCGTGCTGGAAGCGGGGCGCGTGGTCGAGCGCGGCAGCCATGCCGTGCTGCTGCGCAAGAACGGGCTGTATGCGGAAATGTGGAACCGCCAGGCGCAGGAGCGGGCGGAGGAGTCGGTGGCGGCGGAGTGAGGCTCGGCGCGAACAAAAATGGTGGGCATTGATAAGAAATCCGTCTTACACGACTGGATTGCGGATAAATAAGAACGGATTGTTGAGAAAGAATGTGACAGGAAAAATGGTTTAAAGGGGGGGGGTATGTATATTTGCAGGCGACTTTTCGTGGTTCTGTTGGCAAACAACAATCACGGTAAATCTACGATCATTCGCAGTATGGTGTCGCAGGCGATCGGTACAAAGATAGATCTGCATCGTAAGGGCGTGCGAAACATGATTACCCCTTGGGGGCGTCACGTTGACGCCTATGTCTTTGGTCGATCCTATCAAGAAGTCGAGCGAAGCAAGTATGGTTCAGTCGTTGCTGCGTTGGACGGGAACGATCCCGATTGGAGGGAGAGAGACCTTGTTGTGATGCCGAGTCACGTGGCTGCCAATGACATCGGCGATATTCGGGGGATGATCGGCGCAGCACATGCTGCTGGCTTTGACGCAATCGCGGTTCCAGTTATTTATTGGAATGATGAGGTTGACAACCGCGCTGATCTTGCCCCCGCGCTTGCGCTTAACTGGAATGCTCGATGGTCAATTCCTAACCGGCACTTGGAGAACCCGGCGGGTCAGTTGCGGGCGTTTGGCAATGATCTCTGGTCATGGATTTCGCGCGCGCTGACGCACTAGGGGCGGCAAACGGTCGACTATGAATGTCGCCAATCAGTTTTCCATTAGCCCCCTGGGGAGCCTGGCGAGTGGGAAGGGGTAGCTCGTTTACTACGTATCCCGTCGTCCGCTCCGTAATCGCGCACTCACCCCAGCAATTCCCGATACTCCGGATGCTTCTCGATATAAGCCGCGACGAACGGGCATTGCGGGATGACCTTCAGCCCGCGGTCGCGCGCCGAATCGAGTGCGGCGCGGATCAGTTTGGAGCCGACGCCGCGGCCCTCCAGCGCCTTGGGCACGATCGTATGGGTGAAGACGATCGTACCGCCTTCCATTTGATAGGCCGCGACCGCGCGCTTGCTGCCGACGGTCAGTTCGAATTCGGCCTCGGCCTTGTTGTCGCGCACGGTGTCCATTGCGCGTGCTTGCATGGGAGGGGGGGCTTCGCGCAAGAGGGGGTGTGATCGACCCCCTCCCCATATTGCAATCGACCTTTGGCTTTCCCGCCTTTCGCGGGGTGCAGGGATCGGTGGTCGAGCGCGTGCTGGCGGGCGAGAACACGCTGGCGGTAATGCCGACGGGGGCGGGCAAGTCGCTTTGCTATCAGCTTCCGGCACTCGCCCTTCCCGGCACCTGCGTCGTGGTGTCGCCGCTGATCGCGCTGATGCACGATCAGTTGCGCGCGGCGACCGCGATCGGGATCAGCGCGGCCACATTGACCTCGGTCGATACCGACCAGATGGAGACGATCGCGCGCTTTAGGCGCGGCGAGCTCGATTTGCTCTATGTCGCGCCCGAACGTGCTTCGAGCGGCAGTTTTCGCGATTTGCTGGGGCAGGCACCGCTCGCGCTGTTCGCAATCGACGAGGCGCATTGCGTGTCCGAATGGGGGCATGACTTCCGCCCCGATTACCGGCTGCTGCGCCCGCTGCTCGATGCCTTTCCCGAGGTGCCGCGCCTCGCGCTGACCGCGACCGCCGACGCGCATACCCGCGCCGACATTCTCGACCAGCTCGGCATTCCGCACGACGGGATGATCGTCGCCGGGTTCGACCGGCCCAATATCCAGTACCGCATCAGCCCCAAGGACAATGCCACGCGCCAGATCGCCGATCTGATCGCGGAAACGCCGGGGGCGGGCATCGTCTATGTCCAGAGCCGCGCGGGGACGGAGAAGATGGCCGAGGCGCTGGCCAAGACCGGACGGCCGACGCGCGCTTATCATGCCGGGCTCGATCCAGCGGTGCGCGCGCGCAACCAGGCCGATTTCGTCGCCTCCGAAGACATGGTGATGTGCGCGACGGTCGCGTTCGGCATGGGCATCGACAAGCCCGACGTGCGCTTCGTCGCCCATGCCGGGCTGCCCAAGTCGATCGAGGCCTATTATCAGGAAACGGGGCGCGCGGGGCGCGATGGCGATCCGGCGGTGGCGCATCTGTTCTGGGGGGCCGAGGATTTCGCGCGGGCGCGGCAACGCATTGGCGAGGTCGAACCCGCGCGCCAGCCGGGCGAGCGGCAGCGGTTGGCGGCGCTCGGCGCGCTGGCCGAAACGGCAGGGTGTCGGCGGCGCATCCTGCTCAAGCATTTCGGCGACGACAGCCCTGAAAATTGCGGCAATTGCGACAATTGCCTCAGTCCTCCGGCCAGCGTGGATGCGACGGAGGTGGCGAGGAAATTCCTCTCCGCAGTGTTTCGCACAGGCCAGAGCTTTGGTGCGGGCTATATCGAACAGGTGCTGATGGGCCAGTCGAGCGAGCGCAGCTTGATGAACGGGCATGAGGCGCTGGGCGTGTTCGGTATCGCCTCCAGCCCTGAGGAAGCGGCGCTCATCAAGCCGGTCGGGCGCGCGCTGTTGCTGCGCGATGCGCTGCGCGCGAATGATTTCGGGGGGCTCGAATTCGGGCCCGGTGCGCGCGGCATCCTGAAGGAAGGTGAGCGCGTCGATCTGATCGTGCCGCCCAAGCGCACGCGGCGCACGCGCGGCGGCACCGGCGCGCAATTGAACCCGAGCGGCGATCCGCTGTTCGAGGCGCTGCGCACCCGGCGCCGCGAACTCGCGCTGGAGGCGAGCGTCCCGCCTTATGTGATCTTTCACGATTCGGTGCTGCGCGAGATGGCGACATTGCGACCGGCGACACTCGCGGCGATGGGGCGGATCACCGGCGTCGGCACGCGCAAGCTCGAGGCCTATGGCGAGGCGTTTCTAGCGGTGGTGCGGCGGTTTTAGGCGCTCTGCGCTTAGCTTTTCTTCTCCACCCGACCAAAATCTGCCGCTTCCGCAACGCCACCGTGCGGGTTAGAAGTAACCGCATGACCACACTCCGCACCATCGACGCCACCATCTCCGTCGCGCCGCAGATTTCTCTCGAGGATCTGGCAGGGCTCGCGGCGGCGGGTTTTACCGCCATCGTCAACAACCGCCCCGATGGCGAGGATTTCGGCCAGCCGACCGGCGACGAAATTGCCGCCGCCGCCGCGGCTGCCGGGCTTGGTTATGCCGCCATTCCCGTTACCCATGCCGGTTTCTCGCACCCGCAAATCGACGCGATGGCGGCGGTGCTGGGCGAGGCCAAGGGGCCGGTGCTGGCTTATTGCCGCTCGGGCACGCGCTCGTGCAATCTGTGGGCGCTGGCGGCGGTGAAGGCGGGGGCACACCCCGATACGGCAATGGCCAAGGCAGCGGCGGCGGGATATGATCTGACCAGCTTACGCCCGCTGCTCGATGCGCTGTCCACGGCGGCATGAACTGGGCGCAACTCGGCTATAGTCTGGCGGGGGTGATCGCGCTCGCGCTGGTCGCGCGCTGGCTACGGCTGGGCGAAAGCCGCATTTCGAGCGCGGCGCAGGCGCGCGAAACCGCCGAGCAGATGCTGGCGGGGTTCATCGCGCATGATGCGGTGGTCGGCACCGATGGCGGCGCGGCGCTGGTCGCGGGCAATGGCGCGATCGCCGTGCTCAAACGCCACGGTGCCAGGATCGCCGCGCGTCGCCTGATTGCCCCGCTGCATCTCAGCCAGGGAATCGAGGGCGTGCGGGTCGAAACAGGCGAGCGGCTGTTCGGCGGCGTGCTATTGTTCGGTATAACCGATGCCGAAGTGCGCGCGATCGAGGCATCGGCCGACCGACCACGCGATGTTGTGGTCACGCTGCATTGACAAAGAGGCACTGACAAGGGTGTAAGTAACGTCATGGAGCTGCCCGATCCCGTCCAATATGCCGTGCCCGGCTTCATTATCCTGGTGCTGGCCGAGATGGTGGTGGCGCGGCTGCGCGACCGCACCCGCTATGAACCGCGCGACACGCTGACCTCGCTGCTGCTCGGGCTGGGCAGCACCCTTGCGGGCGCGCTGTCGGTCGGGCTGGTTTACGCGATGGCGCTGTGGGTGTGGCAGTTCCGGCTGTTCGACATCGGCTACCAATGGTATTGGTTCGTGCTCGCCTTCGTCATCGACGATTTGGCCTATTATGTCTTCCACCGCTCGGCCCACCGCGTGCGCTGGTTCTGGGCGAGCCATGTCATCCACCATTCGAGCCAGCATTATAACCTGTCGACCGCGCTCAGGCAGACCTGGACCGGTTTTGTCTCGATCGGGTTCATCTTCCGCCTGCCGCTGTTCCTGATCGGTTTTCCGCCGGCAATGGTGTTCTTCGTTGCGGGGCTGAACCTGATCTACCAATTCTGGATCCACACCGAAGTGATCGACCGGATGCCACGCTGGTTCGAGGCGGTGATGAACACACCGTCGCACCACCGCGCGCACCACGCCACCAACCCGCGCTATCTCGACACCAATTATGCCGGCGTGTTCATCGTGTGGGACCGGATGTTCGGCACGTTCGAGCCCGAGCGCACCGACGACCGCCCGCATTACGGCATCGTCAAGAATCTCGGCAGCTTCAACCTGTTATGGGCGGCGTTCCATGAATGGATCGGCATCGCGCAGGATGTGTGGCGCGCGCCGGGGCTACGTGCCAAGCTTGGCTATCTGGTGATGCCGCCGGGGTGGAGCCACGATGGCAGCCGCGACACGTCGGAGACGATCAAGGCACGCTGGCGCGCGCGGCTGGACGATAATACAGCCGAAAAAAATACAAACAGGGTACACTAAAGTACCGGGGTAGGAGAGGTCGAATGGAAGAAGCCGACATCGTCGTCGTCGGGGGCGGATCTGGCGGAGCGGCGGCGGCCGGGCGGCTGAGCGAAGGCGGAAAGTTTTCGGTCGCCCTGCTCGAAGCGGGCGGACGCAACACCGGCTTGCGCACGCGCATTCCGGCGTTCCTGGCGTTCCAGACCGAGAAGACCAATTGGAGCTATGAAACCGTTCCGCAGGCCGGGTTGAACGGCAGGCGTGGCTATCAGCCGCGCGGCAAGGGGTTGGGCGGGTCGAGCGCGATCAACGCGATGATCTATATTCGCGGCAATCGCTGGGACTATGACAATTGGGCGGCGATGGGGTGTCCGGGCTGGTCGTATGACGAGGTGCTGCCCTGGTTCAAACGCGGCGAACACAATGTGCGGCGCGGCGATGCCTATCATGGCGGCGACGGGCCCTTATGGGTGAGTGACCAGAAATTCGCCAATCCCGGCAGCCTTGATTTCATCGAGGCGGGGGCGAGCCTGCAAATCCCGCGCAACATGGATTTCAATGGCGAACGGCAGGACGGCATCGGCCTGTATCAAGTGACGCAGAAGAATGGCGAGCGCTGGACCTCGGCGCGCGCCTATCTGGGGGATCGCCCGGCCAATCCCGATCTGCATATCCTGACCGGCGTCACCGCCGAACGTGTGCTGTTCGACGAAGGGCGGGTGTGGGGTGTCGCCTATTTGCAGGATGGCGAATCGAAGGTGATCCGCGCGCGGCGCGGCGTTATTCTGGCCGGCGGCGTGTTCGGCACGGCGCAGTTGCTGATGCTGTCGGGCATCGGCCCTGGCGCGCATTTGCGCGAAAAGGGCATTGCGGTGCGGGTCGACCGGCCTGCGGTCGGGTCCAATTTGCAGGACCATATCGATTATGTCGCGGCGTTCGAGACGCCGGGGAAGGACTTTGTCGGCTCGTCGCTGAAGGGCACGCTGGCGATGGGCGGCGCGTTCTTCCAATGGCTGCGCAAACGCCAGGGCACGATGACGACGCCCTTTGCCGAAGCCGGTGCTTTTTTGACCGTGTCGCCCGATGCCCCCGCCCCCGACGTGCAACTGCATTTCGTGATCGCCGCACTCGAGGATCATGGCCGCACCAAGGTGCCCGGACATGGTTTTTCCTGCCATGTCTGCGTGCTCCGGCCCGAAAGCCACGGTACGGTGCGCCTGGCCTCGGTCGATGCGCGCGCCGCCCCGCTGATCGACCCCGCCTTCTTCAGCGATTCCCGCGACATGGAGGTGATGAAGCGCGGCGTGCGGGCGATGTACCGCATTCTAGAGACCGCCCCGCTCAGCAACCATAAGGGGCGTGACCGTTACCCGATCGATTTGAGCGACGATGACGCGTTGGAGCGCCTGATCCGCGCGCGTGCCGACACGGTGTATCACCCGGTCGGCACCGCGCGCATGGGATCAGACGAAGCGGCGGTGTGCGATCCGCGGCTCCGCGTGCGCGGCGTGGAAGGGCTGTACGTGGCTGATGCCTCGGTCATGCCCAAGCTCATTTCGGGCAACACCAATGCGCCGTCGATCATGATCGGGGAGCGCTGTGCCGATTTTGTAACGGCGGATCTCACGTGATCGTCTAAGCGTTCCGGATGGAACGCAAAGAAACGAACTGGAACCGGATTGGGTTGGCGGCGGCAGTGGTGCTGGTGCCGGGGGGATTCCTCCTTGGCGCGGCACTGCTCGCGCGTCGTTATCGACAGAAAAACCCGGTGGAGGCACCGTTGCCGCCCGAGGCATCCGAACAGCGTTAGCGCGGGGCAGGCCTCACCCTAACCGTACACCCAACGCCACAGCCCCGCCGCGACCCCGGCGATGGGAAGGTGCGCCCAGGTTGCGGCAAGCCAGATCACCACACCGCCCGCCAGATCATGCGGGCGGAAGCCGCCGAAGCGCGCGCGGCGCTGTGCGATGGCGAGGAACGGCCAATAGCTCGTCTTGCCCTCCCAATCGCGCCACAGCTCGGGCTGAAGCGCTTCCTTCTTGCGGTCCTGCAGCGCCGCGCCGACCAGCGCGAGCACGATCAACGCGACCGCCACGACGATATTGGCGGTGATGGGATAGACCGCGATGTGGCACAGCCCCCACAGGGCGACCGCCCAAAACATCGGGTGCCGCGTGATGCTGAAGACACCACGCGCCGCAGCCGGCGCGGACGCAGCGGGCGGCCCCGGTGTTGCCGGGTTGCCGAGCAGCGATCCCATGAACAGGATGCTGGCCAGCAACATCACCAGCGTAACCGGGCCCCAAATCCCCTCGCCCACCGCCCATAACGGTACGGTTGCGGGGGCGACGCGATAGGCATGGGCCAGCCAGCCGAGCGTGGCAAAGGCAACCAGCGTGTAGAGCCCCATGAACCCGTTTGCGCCGACCGCCTTGACGAGCGGCGCGCGCAGCGGATGCGACAGCAGGAAATGCGTTCCGACAAACGCCGCTGCCGCAGCGGCCACCATCTCCGTGCCATCCATCGCGAGTCCCCCTATTTGACGCCGTGCATCCACTTCTTGAGCGGCCAGGACAACAGTAGCAGAAGAACGCCCAACGCCATCGCAACTTCGGCGATGGTGGTGAAGGTGCCGGTATAGGTGTCGAGGCTGACCTTCAGGTTGGTCACTTCGCCGCCAACGGTATCGACGCTGGCAAATTGCGCGACGACGCCTGCGACATATTGTGCGCAGGAAATCGACAGGAACCACACGCCCATCATCAGCCCGACGATCCGCGCGATCGATAATTTGGTAATCATCGACAGCCCCACAGGCGAGATGCACAATTCAGCGACCGAGTGGATCAAATAGAGTCCCGCCAGCCACCACACGCCAACCTGGAAATTAGGTCCGGCAAACCCCGCGCCCAGCACCAGGAACAGAAAGCCCGCGCCGACCCCGATCAGCGCAATGCCAAACTTGACCGGGATCGACGGCTCCAGCCCGCGTTTGGCAAGCGCCGTCCACAAAATGCTCATCACCGGGGCGAGCGTGACAATGAAGAACGCGTTGAAGAATTGCGTCTGGGGTGCCGAAATCGCGAAATCGCCGAACAGCCGCAAATCGGTATTACGATCGGCAAACAGCGTTAGGGACGAGCCCGCCTGTTCAAACAGCGTCCAGAACACAACGTTGAACACGATCAGCACCATCGCCGCCAACATCATCTGAAATTCACGGCGATCACCCACCACGAACGACCAGATCAAAATGCCCGGGATCGAAATAAGGAAAGTACCGAACAGCAATTTACCCATGAGCGACAGCGACGCGAGATAGCCGATAAAGCCCGAGCCCGGCACTGGCGGGGCAGCATTCATCAAATTGGTAAACAGGAAATACAGGACCGGCACCGCGACCAGCGCACCGATATAGATGGGCAGCGCGCGATCGGGTCCGCTACGCACCGGGGCCTCGCCATAGCCGTTGAGCTTGCCACCATCGAACTGGATCAAGGTGTAGGAAATCAACATGCCGATCGCGGCCAGACCAAAGCCCGCCCACCAACCGAAGGTGTCGGCAAGAATCGGACACAGGATCTGCGACCCAAGCGACCCGAGATTGATTCCCATATAGAAAATGGTGAAACCCGAATCACGGCGACGGTCACCCTGTTGGTAAAGCTCACCGACCATCGTTGAGATATTGGGTTTGAAGAAGCCGTTGCCGACCGAAATCAGGCTGAGCGCGAGCAGCATGATCGTCACGAACAACGGGCTGCGCTCGGCATCCGATTTGAAGCCGTCCTTGGCGATCGTCCGCGCGGTGCTGCCATCGGGTGCGAGCAAGGAGACGGTGCCGTCATCATTGCCCTTCACTTGCAACCTTTTGCCGTGGTCGATGATGTAGCGCAGTTCGGTGCTACCCTTGGCCTCGACCTGCACGTCATAACGCTGGCCGTCGATCGTCGCGAACGGCACCGCGGTCTGCCCACCGAAGCACAAGGTGAAATAGCCGACCGCCATCATGATCGCGCCGAACTTAACCGACCGCTTGGAGCCGAGATATTGATCGGCGAGATAGCCGCCGACCAGCGGCGTCAGATAGACCAGCGCAGTAAAGCCGCCATAGAGACCGGTCGCCGCGCGATCGCCAAACACGAAATGCTTGGTGAGGTACAGCGTGAGCAAGGCGCGCATACCGTAATAGCCAAAGCGTTCCCACATTTCGGTGGTGAACAACCGGGCGAGTTGGCGCGGATGCCCGAACCACATCGCACCCGCCGCCGGATTGACATGCGTAATATCCGGCTCGCGCGCGGTGTCCGCGGTCGGGGTGTCCACCATGTAAGAAGCTCCCTGAAATGACGTGGTGCCTGTACAGCCGACACCGTTGGTTACTGCGGAGACTAACGCCAATCGCGGGTGTGTAAATATCCCTGCGTCATCGCTACAGGAGCGCCATGCTCAACGACCGCACCACCCCGCTCTCGCTCCTCGCCACCCGCCGCTCGGGGCGCCCGCGCGATTTGGTTGCGCCCGGGCCCGATGCCGCACAGCTCGACCAGATCCTCGCCATCGCCGCGCGCACGCCCGACCACGGCAAAATCACACCGTGGCGCTTCGTGATCGTCGGCGCAGCGCAGCGCGACGCGCTCGCCAGGGTCATCACCGATGCCTATCGCGTCGAGCGCCCGCAGGCCGCCGCGACCGAAATCGCCGCGCTTGAACAGTTCGCGCAGCAGGCGCCCACGCTCGTCGTCCTGCTGTTCTCACCACGCACCGCCAGCCACATTCCGCTGTGGGAGCAGGAACTGTCGGCGGGCGCGGTCGGCATGAACCTGCTGCACGCGACCCATGCGCTCGGGTTTGCCGGCGGCTGGCTGACCGGTTGGCCGAGCTATTCGGACACGGTACGCGATGCCTTCGGCGCGGAGCCGGAACGCATCGCCGGATTCTTCTTCCTCGGCACGCCCGCGCGCGCCCTGGAAGAACGCCAGCGCCCCGATCCCGGCACGATCATCACAAAGTGGGATGGTTGAAGCACTGGACAAAAACCGTGCTTGCTGTATTAGGGTAGCATGACAGCGTTGAACAGCGAAGACAGCCCGGTCTATATCAAGCTGCGCGGCACCATCTCTGCGGCGATCCTGCGTGGGGATTTTCGTGCGGGCGACCAGCTTCCCTCGGTGCGTGCGCTTGCCGCCGAACATGGTGCCAACCCGCTGACGGTGGCCAAGGCGTATCAGAGTTTCCAGGACGACGGTTATGTCGAGGTGCGACGCGGCGTCGGTATGTTCGTGTTGCCCGGTGCCGCCGAGAAACTGCGCGCGGCCGAGCGCGAGCATTTCCTGAAAACGAGCTGGCCGCGCATTGCGGCGCATATCGACTTGCTCGGGCTGAATGTGGCGGATTTGCTGGAACGCGAAAGGGCCTGAGGCGCCCGCACCGGTTAAGGCCTAAACATCCGCTCCGTTCGCGCTGAGCCTGTCGAAGGGCACCATTCAGCCAGGCACCCCAACCGCACGTCGCGCGCAAGGCTTCGACAAGCTCAGCCCGAACGGAAACAGGGCCACCGCCTCGTCCGCTACGCTTCCACCACTCCCAACCCGGCGACTTCCTCCGCGCTGAGCGTGATGCCGAACATCATGCTGAGGCGCAGGCGATACACGCGGGGATCGGTGATTGTCGCCTGCGTCTCCTCGCCCCCGGCGCGGCGGCGGTAATGCGCGTCGGTCAGCGAGGCGAGGCCGTTGGGCAGCACTATGCTGACCACCGCCATCTGCCGAAAGCGGCTGCCGGGCGCGGTCGACGTCCAATGGTTGCTGAGCGCGAGATCGGCCTCCGCCACCGGGCTGGTCGTGAAGCTATATTGCGGCTGGAAGCCCGCCCCCGTGCCCCGCCCGTCGGTGGTGGCGGGGTCCCCGTCGCGCAGCAGCATCCAGCCGTGCGGGCCGCCCTGATCGAGCCGGAACCTCGCCCCATCGGGCGCGGTCACTTCGATGCCTGCGACCAGCGGCATGGGTGGGGTATAGCCGCCCCCGAATCCGGCATCGGCGATCCACATTTCGTCGCCCAGCGTGACGAGGCTGAAGGTGTGCGTCAGCGGCGGCACCTCGCGCGCGCCAAGCCAGACGCGCGCCAGCAGCGGCGTCGCCACAAACCCCAGGGCGGCCAGCGCATCGAGGAACAGCCGGTTATGCTCGAAACAATAACCGCCGCGCCCCGCCGTCACCAATTTGGCGAACACGCCCTCACTGTCGATCGCAATCCCGCGCTCGAGCAAAACGTCGAGATTCTCGAACGGGATCGCCAGCCGGTGCGCGCGTTGCAGCGCCGCCAAGCCATCGGAATCGACGGTCGGGCGAGCGGGCAGGCGGATGCGGGCGAGATAGACGTCGAGATCGAAGGCGGCCTCGCTCATGCGGCGAAAGCCTCCGCCGTTACCGAATAGAGCACGTCCGCCGTGGCGGTTGCCGCCGCCTTGAGCCCCAACGCCTCGGGCACGATCTGCGCAACATAGAAGCGCGCTGCGGCGACCTTCATGCTGAGGAACGCGCGGTCGCCCTCGGCGGTGGCGGCGATGCGGCCCGACCGCTCCATCAGCCAGCCGCACACCGCGACCGACAGCATCGTCAGGAACGGGTAGCTGGCGGCGAGCTTGTCGTCGGCAGACAGACCCGCCATGCCGCGCCCGATCTCGTCGCAAGTGTCGATTAGCGTGCGCAGCACGGCGTCCTCCGCCTCGGCGCGCATGTCGGCGATCAGCCGGGCGAACACCCCGCCATTGTCGAGCCCGAGCTTGCGCCCAACCAGATCCGCCGCCTGGATGCCGTTGGTGCCTTCATAAATCGGGGTGATGCGCGCATCGCGGAAGAACTGCGCCGCGCCCGTCTCCTCGATATACCCCATGCCGCCATGCACCTGAACGCCAAGGCTGGCGACTTCATTGCCGATATCGGTGCCATGCGCCTTGGCAAGCGGGGTGAGGATATCGAGCCGCTCCTGCCCGCCTGCCTCGCCCAGCGTGGCGCGGTCGACTTGGCTGGCGGCGTAATAAACCAGCGCGCGCGCCGCCTGGGTCTGCGCCTTCATCCTGAGCAACATGCGGCGCACATCGGGATGCTCGACGATCTTGACCGGCTCGGCGCTGCCCGATCCGGCGCGCGGCGATTGCACGCGCTCCAGCGCATAGCCGACTGCCGCCTGCGTCGCGGCCTCCGCCACTTGCACGCCCTGCAAACCGACATTGAGCCGGGCATTGTTCATCATCGTGAACATCGCGCGGATGCCACCAAACTCGCCGCCGATCAGCTCGCCGATGCAATCGTCATTATCGCCAAAGCTCAGCACGCAGGTGGGCGAGGCGTGCAGCCCCATCTTATGCTCGATCGAGACGACGCGAACATCGTTGAAAGCACCCGGTGTGCCATCGGCATTCAGCCGGTATTTGGGCACCAGGAACAAGGAAATCCCCTTGGTCCCAGTCGGCGCGTCCGGCGTGCGCGCGAGCACGAGGTGGACGATATTGGGGGCCATGTCATGGTCACCAAACGAGATGTAGATCTTGGTGCCCTTGATGCTCCATTTGCCGTCGCCGAGCGGCTTGGCCTGGGTGCGCAACGCGCCGACATCGGAACCCGCCTGCGGCTCGGTCAGGTTCATCGTGCCGGTCCATGCGCCGGTGGCGAGGTGCGGCAGGTAGAGTGCTTGCTGTTCGGGGCTGCCATGATGCGCCAGCGCCTCGATCGCGCCGACCGTCAGCGTGGGGGCGAGCGCAAAGCCCATATTCGCGCTGCCCAGCGTATCGAGCACCGCGGTCTGGATCGCAAAGGGCAGGCCCTGCCCGCCAAAGTCCTCGGCCACGCCGATCGTGCCCCAGCCACCCTCGACATAATCGTGATAGGCCTTCACGAAGCCCGCGGGCATCACCACGCCCTCGGGCGTCCATTTCGCGCCAACGGTGTCGCCCGCGCGCAGCAATGGCGCCCATTCGCCCGCCGCGAACTGCCCAACGCCTTCGAGCACGGCATCGACCACGTCATCGCTCGCGGCAGCGAAACGGTCGGTGGCGGCAAGATCGGCAATGCCGACGACATGATCGAGCACGAAGCGCTGATCGGCGGTGGCGGGGGTGAACATTGGGCATCCTCTTATGCAACGGGCTTTGCCCGGCTATAGCCCGCGATAATGACCACGCCAAACCCGCCTTGCGAGACGCAGACCTTACCCTACGGCGCG
>Ga0172379_10007745_pt1 | contig 13806 bp, 7 predicted proteins | sample GrowelOW334metaG_FD_119756 | JGI IMG/M metagenome (GOLD analysis project Ga0172379, IMG submission 119756) | Groundwater microbial communities from an aquifer near a municipal landfill in Southern Ontario, Canada - Groundwater well OW334 metaG | ecosystem: Environmental > Aquatic > Deep... | reverse complement strand
TGAACCAGCTTCCCAAGAATCAATTCAACACCAAAATGCTTCACTGAAAAAGATCACTGTCTCCGAAGATTTTGAAGCCGGAACGAAAACTTCCTATGCGGCGGCAGATGTGACGTTCGGTTCTGGCATCTGGAATTTAAATGATGCGCTGGTGGGAACATCAACAAGCGATCCGAAGAATGGAACGAAAAGTATCCGCACGCGCACCAGCGGAAAGCTTACAATGAAATTTAACCGAACAGACGGCGCAGGAGTTGTAACAGTAAAACATGCAAAGTACGGAACCGATGCAAATTCAACATGGCAGTTATGGTATTCCACCAACAGCGGAAGCACATGGACGCAGACAGGCTCAACGATCACAACCTCTTCAACAACATTAGCAACCGCATCATTCACCGTTAACATCACCGGGACAATCCGATTTGAAATCCGAAAAACAGACGGCACAGCGGCGCGGGTAAATTTCGATGATTTTGTGATTAATGATTATGCGGGAACCGGCGGAGGAAGCACTGCATGGGAATCATTCGAGACAGGAACAAAGACTTCCTATACAACTGCAGATGTTACTCTCAGTTCAGGAATTTGGAATTTCAACAGCGCGCTTCTTGGAACATCCACGAGCGATCGCAAAGTCGGTACCAAAAGTGCCCGCGTTCAGAGCACCGGTAAATTAACCATGAAATTTGACAGAACAACCGGCGCAGGCACGGTAACAATTCAACATGCAAAATACGGCACAGACGCAAATAGTTCGTGGCAGTTGTGGTATTCCACCAATAGCGGAACGTCATGGACGCAAACCGGTTCAACAATCACAACTACATCAACAACGCTTTCTACGGCAACTTTCACCGTAAATATTGCCGGTACAATTCGATTTGAGATCAGGAAAACAACCGGAACAACATCGGTTCGTTTGAACTTTGACGAAATTAATATTTCTGATTATTCAACAACTCCAACCGTAACAGAAGTAGAACCAAATAATACCACGGCATCAGCAAATGCAATCACTGCCGTTCCAGCAACACAAACAGGATTGGTCAGCACAACAACCGATGTTGATTTCTTCTCACTTGGCGCAACATCAACACAAACTATTACACTTGGTTTGACCGTTCCGGCCGGGGTGAATTATGATCTGCTGTTATTGAACTCTGCCGGAACAACGGTTGCAAGTTCTGCAAACGCAGCGGGCGTTTCGGAAAGCATTTCCTATAATTCCACAACAAACGAAACATATTATATTGAAGTTCTTTCAACATCCGGTTCAAGCACAACAACCGCTTATACACTAACGGCAAATCTCTCAACCTACGGCGGCGGAGGAGGAGGCGGCGACACAACAACATCAACAAGTGTACACACAACCCTGGGAAATCCGACGAATGCTACAGCTGATATCAGTTTCCCGACGAATTATCTGATGGAAAAACCGCAATATGTTCTTTCGTATCACCGTGATAAAGGAACTGCAAACTGGGTTGCTTGGCATTTGAATGCATCGTGGCTCGGCAGCACGCCGCGTCAGGATGACTTTAGAGCCGATGCTACGCTTCCTGCAGGATGGTATCAAGTCGGTTCGACCAGTTACAGCGGAAGCGGATACGATCGCGGACATATGTGTCCTTCGGCGGATAGAACTGCGACTGTTGCCGATAACTCTGCCACGTTCTTAATGACGAACATGGTTCCTCAGGCACCGAACAACAATCAGGGACCGTGGGCGAGTATGGAAAATTATCTGCGCACACTCGTTACTGCGGGTAATGAACTCTACATCTATTCTGGCGGATATGGTTCATTGGGAACAATTGACGCCGGACGCATCAACATTCCTGCTCACACGTGGAAAGTTGTTGTCGTTCTGCCGGAAGGTACGAACGATCTTAGCCGTGTAACCACTGCAACACGCGTTATTGCCGTTGATATGACAAACGACAATAATCAGATCAGCAGAACGGCGGACTGGAAAACATTCCGTGTAAGTGTTGATGCAATTGAAGCAATAACGGGATATGATTTTCTTGGAAAGGTTTCCCCGACAATTCAAACAACAATTGAAAGTGTTGTGGACAATCAATAATTCATTCTCACATTCTGAAAACAAAAAGACCCGCTAAGTGCGGGTCTTTTTGTTTCTATAAAGTTTTTTGATTATAAACCATCTTAAAAATGAATTTTATTGTCATTCCGAACGAAGTCCCAAAGGGACGAGTGAGGAATCTCGTTCTAATAGCTTAAGGAAAAAACAAGATTTCTCTCCCGCTAAAGCGGGATCGAAATGACAATGATCGGGTATTGTTGAAATCGCTTATAGAAAAAATCAATTGACCAACGGAAGTTTAAGGATGATCGTCGGCTGCAATTTATCATCAGAATAAATCGTTCCATCAGCAGTAAAACTTCGCAGTTGACTGTTTGCAATGAAATATAATTCATCGTTGACAATTACGCCGGTTGTCGGAATGTTGAACAATGGATTTCCCGACTCCAGAATTGTCGCTCGAACAACACTATTCATCTCTTTATTTAGTTCAAACCGCACCACTCGCGATTGCGGTCCGACGCCGTTTTGAATCGCAATTAAATTATTGTTATAGAAATATAATCCGTCAATTCCGGAAAGTGTTGTCTTTGCCTTTGTCTGCAGTTGAATGTGCTGCGTATCTGCGATAGCGATCCTCGTTATTCCGCTCCACTGTGCAACAAAAAGATATCGCTGATCCTGCGAAACAGCAATACCATTCGGACTGAACGAATCCCCATTTTGATACCACAGATCGATCGTCTTCTTCGACGGAACAATTTTATATACCGCAGATTGTTTCGTGTCCGTAACAAACACGCTTCCGTTAACAATAACAAGATCGTTAAACAAATGCGGAAGGGTATCATTCAACGAGTATTGATGGACTAGTTTTTTTGTTTCAAGATTGTATTGGAACACCGCCGCCTTCATTGGCTCGCCGGGATTTTTTAATCGCGCTTTGGGGGAATTGAGAATACCCGCCACCCACAATTGATTCCGCGCGGCGTCAACCTTCATTCCCAGCGTACTGTATAATCCGTCTTGAGCTTCAGAGAAAAGATCACCCGATGTTCCATCCGAGTTAACAAAGACAATTTTCCGTTTATAAATACTGCTGATGTATAACCGCTGCTGCCGAGGATCGTATGTGATTCCTTCGGGAATGAGATCTTTTTCATTAAGCGTGTACGCCAGATCGCTGGTGATAATTTCCCCGCTTTTTTTGGCGCGTAAAGTAATCTCGGGAAGAAGGGAATGTTTCCAGATATTTTTGAATCCGCTGTCATTCTGCACATCATAATCAAAACCGATGACGGAGATATCATCCAGCAGTTCAATGCTTTTCGTCTTTTTTCCCGTCATCGCAAACGCTTTTGCAAGATTCACCATGATGTTCGGCTGCGTTGGAGCAAGATTGTATGCCTGTTGTGCAAGCTGTAAAAACGCGGCGGTATCTTTTTCCGCAAGTTTTTTCAGCGACTGATTATACGCTTCCATTGCATTTTGAGGAAATGCGGTACTGGAGAATAAGCAAAGAAAAATTACAAACGATTTCAAAACCCCTCTCGTAGTGTCATCGCGAGGAGCGAAGCGACGTGGCGATCTCGTTTTTCGAACATTAAGAAAGATTGCTTCGGCTAAAAACGCCTCGCAATGACCGTTCACTTTTGAGAAGGCTTCTAACGATATTTTCACTTTTATATTCATTGCATCAATTAAGAATAAATTATTGCCGATAATATTGTGACGATAATATACACAACCAGAGGTTTAACACAAACTGAGAATTATGAGAGTTTCATAATTTGATAAACCAACTCGTCATGCTCACGAATGTCAGCATCTATACTTAATTTATAAGATGCCGAAACGAGTTCGGCATGACGTAACGTTTTTACTATAGAAACTACCGAACATATTGACTGATATCTATCTCCACAGCGCGGTTACCAATATCTGTGCTAAAATTATTTTCGCAACAGTTGATGCCGGGTAAACACTGGTATAGAATAAATTCGGCTGATCGTTTTGCGCGTGTTGATTTGCATACGCAAGCGCCGCGGGCTGCGTTGAGATTGCGCTGACAATTCCCATCAATGCTGTCATTGGGATTTTCAAAAATTTATATCCAATGATAATCGTAGTGACTGCTGTAAAACTTGTAATTGCGGCTCCGGCAAGGATATATCCAAACCCGCCGGACTGAAACGTGCTTCCAAATCCGAAACCGGCTTTCGTACCGATGCCAGCAAGAAAAAAGATTAAACCAATTTGACGCAGCACCATATTTGCGCTGAAAGGAAGTGTCCAGATGATCGAACCCGTTCTTTGCAGTCTGCCCAAAAGCAGTGCCACTACCAGTGGACCGCCGGCAAAGCCTAATTTAAACGATGTTCCGTTAGGAAGGGGAATGGGAAACATCCCCACAAAAACGCCAAGGACAATCCCGAACGAGATCGATAGAAAATCAGTTTCCGAAATTCCTTTGATCGAATCGCCAAAATATTTTGTTACGCGGTCAAGATTTTCCTGACGAGTCACAACGCGCACGCGGTCGCCGAGTTCAAGAATCATGTCCGGAGAGGGAACCAGATCAATGTCGCCGCGGCGAACACGGGTTATTGTGGCACCAAAATCGTTTTCCAGATTCAACTGGTGGATCTTCTTTCCCGCAACATGATGGCTGGAAACAAAGATCCGCCGATATTCAATTCCGTCATTTTCTGTTCCCAGCTGCTGGGAAAGTTTTTCGCCGAACAGCATTGTTGCGCGCGCCATCGATGATTCTGTTCCCACCACAACAATTTCATCTCCGGCAGAGAGTACAATGGCCGGTGCAACTACAATAATATCATTTCCCTTTTTGATCCTGCTGAGAACAAATCCGGTCTTTTCGAGAGTGTGCATTACTTCGCCGACCGTTTTACCGATCACCGCAGGATTAGTGATACGAAATGTTCTGCTGAGAATATCGGTCGATTCTGATTGGCTGATGCGGTCTGTTTCTTCTTTTACAAGATCAACCTTAAAAATTTTTATGAACGCATAAAAGAACAGGATCAACCCAAGCACACCGAACGGATACGTAAGACCGAAGGTGACGACAAAATTGTTTGCCAGCGCGTCGCGCGCTGCCGCGGGCATTCCAACAGAAAGTGATTTCACGGTTTCAATCGAAGCGGCAAGCGCAGGAGCATTCGTCAGTGCGCCGCAATAAATTCCGGAGATGATTGAAGCGGGCATATTCGAGAATGTGGAAATAAGAACCGCAACAAGAGCGCTGGAGACAATAACAAGAAGCGCAAAGACATTCGATTTTAATCCATGCTTGTTGAACGATGCAAAAAAGTTCGGACCGGCGTGCAGCCCGATGGCATACACGAACAAGACTAATCCGAGAATATAGATATGATCGGGAAGCGCAAGCCGTACGTCGAGGGCGCCGACCCCCATTCCTACAAAGAGCACAGCGGTGATACCGAGATTGAAGCCGAACATTTTAATGTTGCCGATCAAATATCCGATGCCGATAACAAGAAACAATAAGAGTAATTGATTTGTTGCGAGAAGATCAATAAAAGCATTCATAGTAATATGCGAGGTAATGGATAAGAGGAAAATAACTGATTACGGAGTAAATATACGGAGAAATGATGCAGGAATAAACGGTTATAGATTATAAATCATGACTTTTTACAGAACTAAATAACGCGTTGCGTCACACACACCTATTTGGTATAATAGACGCAAGTGTATAAATTTACGGCGTGGTTACAGAGGTTACCTGCAAGGCTTAAGGACACTGCTAACTTTGAATTAAACTTTTTAAATACTATACAAACAATGATTAAAAAAATTCAATTTATAAAGCAATTCGGAATTTTCAAGGACTACAACTGGGACACCACGGAAGGTATCAAAGAGTTCAAGGAGAAGAATGTAATTTATGGTTGGAACTATTCTGGTAAGACAACAATCTCAAGGATATTTTCATCGCTTCATGACAAACAGCTTCACGATAAATATAAAAGCGGAGAGTTCAAAATTGTTTACGATGACGACAATAAAGAGCTTACTCAGGGTGACTTGAAAACATTTGGCTTTGGAGTGCAAGTATTCAATTCAGAGTTCATTAAGCAGAACCTAAAGTGGGATATGAAAGAAAGTTTAAATGCAATTTCATTTGATGTTGGAAAGAATGTAGAAATCAGAGATGAAATAGAAAAAAATGAGGAAAGAATAAATTCTATTGAGGGGACAGAGACCATAATCGGAAGAAAGGCTACTCACCAACCAGCCATAGACGAGTTTAACAATTTTGAAACTTTGAAATTCACGAATGAAGCAAAGATAATAAAGATTGATATTTTTAATAGCCTAATTGAGTTCAACAAGGGACATTTGAAAGGAATAAAAACACAAGTTGAAGCTGACCTTTTTGCTCACATAATTACAGACTCAACCTCATTAGGTGAAATCAAAAAGACTGCACTTGCAAACAACGATAAAAACGAAATTAACGAAATAGCTTTTATGCCAAGTGTAAAAAATATTTATGATAGTGTTGAAGCTATTTTAAAAGCCGAGCCGCCACAGTCAGAAGTCGTTGAAGCTCTAGAGAATGACAATGACATGTATAAATGGGCAAAGGAAGGACTTAAGCTACATAGCAATAACGGTAAAGAAATTTGTTCTTTTTGTGGAAATGGAATAACAAAAAACAGATACGGTTTACTTAATAATTATTTCTCAAATGCTTCTGCTAAACTTCGTTCTGAAATAGAAAACTGCAAACTTCTACTGACAAACGAAGCAACAGCACTTGACAATATTAATATCCCGAAAAGTAAAAACGATTTTACAGATAAATGCCATACCGACTTTGAAGACCAACTGGAAAAATGGAGAGAGGTGAAAAAGGCTTATAAAAAATTCCTTAAGAATCTTTCAAACGAATTAGACAGAAAAGAAAATGGAAATATTTTCAACCCTCTCACCATAATTGAGTATGATTTAATTTCTGCGGAAGGTATTACAAATTGGATTGCCGACACTCAAAAAATAATTGATACTCACAATACCTTTGTAAAGAACTTTAATGAAGAACAAAGCGAAGCAAGAGAAAAACTAAAGAAGCATCTTGTTGCTGACTTCTTGAACAGAGAAAAATATACAGAGAAGGAAAAGGCGAACGACTATTCTGTTGAATGTTTAAGAAAATACGATTGCTTAATAGGTAAAATAAAAGTTAAAAACAATGAGCTTTGGGGAAAACTCAAAGACGTTGTTGCCGGCAAAAACGAACTTAATAAATTCATCAAGACATTTCTTAATCGTGAAGACATAAACATTGAGGTTACAAGTGACGACAGATTTGTTTTGCGAAGAGGAAATGATTTTGCTGAAAATTTAAGTGAAGGAGAAAAGACTGCAATTTCATTCGCTTACTTCTTGGTTACATTGGAGAGCCTGCACAGAGAAAAGAAGCTAAAAGAAACAATAATTTTTATTGACGACCCTATTTCAAGTCTTGATGCAAATCATATAGCGCAGGTTTATTCTCTAATAAATTCTTTCTTTTTTAGAAAAGGTGAAGACCCATTGCAGCCAGACGCTGCAATAAATTGTTTTAAGCAACTTTTTATTTCTACGCACAATTTTGAATTTTTCTCTTTTCTAAAAGATTCAACACAACTCAAAAAGCACAACAGTAATCCAAACACAGGTTGTAATTACTATTTTATTCAGCGAATTGGTGAAGACAACTCTCAACTAATCCCACTACCCAATAGTTTGCGACTTAAATCCGAGTATGTTTATTTATTTCAAATTTTATTCAGGTTCTATAAAGATGGTTGTAAATTAGAAGACGATAGTTTGATACTTATGCCAAATGCTTTAAGGCGATTCTTTGAAATATATACTTTGATGAAACTGCCCGGCTCTACTGGAGAAATTGACAGCCGAATTAATTTACTATTGGGTGGCACTCATAATTTAAAAATACTGCATCACTTCTCTCACTTCACGACATTTGAAAAAGCGACCAAACATGATGAGTTAATTATGTTACTACCTGGCGCAATGGAAGAACTTATGACATTGTTAAAGAGTGACACTACACATTTTGAATCATTAAAACGTGCAATTAACGAATCTTAAAATCATAATAATTGCAAAACATTGTTCACAAATCAAAACAACACCTTATGACAAAGAAAAATAAAAAAGAGTTGTCACCAGGCGAACGTAAAGAACTACTTCGCGTATTAAAAGACCGTTTTGAGGAAAATATGAACCGTCATAAAGGTCTTGAGTGGGCAAAAGTACAATCAAAACTGGAAGCTCATCCGGAAAAATTGTGGTCTCTCAATGAAATGGAGAGAACTGGCGGTGAACCGGATGTTGTTGGCTACGATAAAAAAAATGGTGTATACATTTTTTATGATTGTTCGGCGGAAAGTCCCAAAGATCGAAGAAGTCTTTGTTACGACCGCGAAGCGCTGGATTCGAGGAAAGAACATAAACCAAAAAATAGCGCCGTTGATATGGCCGCTGCCATGGGCATTGAACTGTTAACGGAAGAACAATATCGAGAATTACAGAACGTTGGAACGTTCGACACGAAAACATCCAGCTGGATACAAACTCCCGATGAAATTAGAGAGCTTGGCGGCGCCATCTTTTGCGACCGCCGTTACGACCATGTCTTTACCTATCACAACGGTGCGGAATCGTACTATGCCGTTAGAGGGTTCCGCGGTTTGCTAAGAGTTTAAATAAACTTTTACGATATAATTCTCCGCTGCTTGTTCGAAGAACTCTTTCGTAGCGGCGTGTCGTCATTCCCGTCCCAAGGGGATCCCTTCGGGACGTGCTTTTGGCGGGAATCCCCGCCTGCGTCGAGCAGATATTCTATGGATGCCCGATAAGAACATTCGGGCATGACAAAGATTAGATTTGTTGAAACCACTTCTATAGATATTGCGTAGATGGAGGCCGGACAAACCATAGGAGAAAAAACATGAACCCGATGAAGAAGAGCGCAAGACTTACCGGACTACTGTATCTTATTTTTGTAATAACAGGCATCTATGGCATGTTTTATATACCATCACAAATTAATATGAAGGGTGATGCCGTTACAACAGCACAAAATATCCTCTCCAATGAATTTTTATTTCGAACGAGTATCATTAATGATATTATCAGCAACACGCTTTGGGTGTTTTTGGCATTGGCGCTGTATCGAATGTTCAAACAGGTAAACGAGCGACAGGCTAAACTTTTGGTTGCGTTGGTGATCGTGCAAATTCCCGCCGTTATTTTTATGGAAACATTCAATATTGCTTCGCTCATGATTTTTAAAGGGGAAATATTAAAAACATTTGAACTAGCTCAGAGACAAGATTTGGCAATGCTTTTTCTTAGACTTGGCGACTATGGAGTGTTGATATTAGAAGCATTTTGGGGACTGTGGCTCATTCCGTTAGCCATCCTTGTCTACAGGTCAAAGTTCCTTCCCCGTTTTCTCGGCGTCTGGTTGATCATCACCGGAGTTTTCTATGTGATCCTATGCTTTACGAGCATAATGTTTCCTCACTACAAAGATATGGTCCTTCACAATGTATTTGCCTTGCCTGCTGAACTCGGAGAGGTTGCGTTTATGTTGTGGCTTCTGATCATGGGTACGAAGGAGCAGTCGTTTGATAGCGCGCGCAATCAGATTTAAACCAATTCATCTTGTAAGAATTACATCCCCGAAATCTTTAAGATTTCGGGGATGTAAAAGTTGAAAATATTGTGAAGGGTATTACCATGAAAGCAATTGTCTACACAGAATATGGACCACCGGAAGTTCTTCGGCTTAAAGAAGTACCGAAGCCAACACCAAAGAAGAACGAAGTCCTTATAAAAATACATGCAACAACCGTCAATAGAAATGACTGTGGTTTTCGCAAACCCGAGTATCCTGTTATTATCCGATTAATCAATGGGCTCTTTAGACCAAAAAAAACAATCCTGGGAACTGAGTTGGCAGGAGAAGTTGAAGCGGTGGGCAGTATTGTACAAACATTTAAACCGGGAGACAAAGTTTTTGGATTAAGCGCAAATAATTTTGGAGCGCATGCGGAATACATTTGTCTTCCCGAAGAATCGTCCATCACAATAAAACCGGCAAACATGTCGTACAACGAGGCCGCTGCTGTTTGCGACGGACTTTTTCTTGGAATGAATCTTATTCGGAAAATAGATTTTACAAATTCACCGACAATCCTCATCAATGGTGCCACCGGATCTATCGGTTCGGCATGTGTGCAGCTTGCCAAACAGTATGGTGCAACAATTACAGCAGTCTGTAACACCGCGAACTTTGAATTAGTAAAATCTCTCGGCGCCGATGAAGTTATTGATTACACAAAAGAAGATTTTACGAACAACGGAAAATTGTACGACGCCGTTATTGATGCGGTCGGCAAAAGTTCTTTTTTCCGCTGCAAAAAATTGCTGAAGCAAGGCGGAGTATATTTTTCGACCGATCTTGGTTATTTATCGCAAAATGTTTTTTTGGTGTTGATAACATCAATCATCGGCGGAAAAAAAGTGAAGTTTCCAATTCCAAAAGAGAGTAAAGAAGATATCATTCTTTTTAAAGAGTTGATTGAAGCCGGAAAGTACAAAGCGGTTATCGACAGAACATATCCCCTTGAACAAATCATTGAAGCGACTAGGTATGTCGAAACAGCACAGAAAATAGGAAATGTTGTAATCACGGTGGGAGACGATCGTTCGTAACTCTTCTGCTACGCATGCACCAACGCTATAGAAAATTTTAAAAAACACTGCTGACAAACTCCAGTAATTTTTACTCTCCTTTACAATCGTTCACAATCGATAAAGCCAACGAAATATTGTTTGACAATATTGTATAAATAAGACAATATTATCTCCACTATAAAACAGATATTTTAAAAATTTATACCGAAGCAAAAACTAAAGAGAGAAATAAAATGAACAAACGAACAACCACGATTATGCTCGTCTTAATTCTTATGCTTTCATGCGGTGCCGGTACTGTCGGCAACTGGAGATCGTTAGAACGCGATGTGAATCCGAGCATTAAACCAGGTGATGATTTTTTTGCTTATGCTAACGGCAGCTGGCTTAAGTCTACCGAAATTCCCACGGGTAAGGAACGCTGGAATGCTCGGAATGAGATCGGTGATCTCACCATACAGCAAGTTGCGAAACTGCTCGACAATGCAATCAACGAGCCGGAAGGATCGATTGCGCGCATGGTGGCAAACTTTCGTGCCGCCTATCTGAATGAGACAGCCATCGAAGCGCGGGGTATTGCTCCAATCAAGCCATTGCTGGATAACATCGATCGCGTTAAGGACAAGACATCACTCACTCAGTTGCTGGGTCGCGGGCTCAGAGCTGATGTCAATTGGGCCAACTACCAATCGTCCAATCTTCTTGGTTTGTCTGTGGAATCGGGCAATAATGGCGAGAAGACCAACGTCGCTTTTCTGATGCAGGGTGGGCTGGGTCTGCCGGACCGCGAGTACTATCTCAGCACTGAGCCTCGGATGCAGGCACTCAGAATTAGTTACCAGAATTACATCGGTCATCAGTTGATGCAAGCCGGTTTTGACCGTGTGGCGCAGCGGGCCGAAGCAGTGATAGCACTCGAAACGTTGCTGGCAAAAACCCAGTCCACGCGAGAAGCATCAGACAACGACCACAATGCCGACAATCTGTGGACGCGCGCCAACTTCACTCGCTTAGCACCTGGCATGGATTGGTCGGTATACTTCACGGCGGCAGGGTTAGCTCATCAGGAAACTTTCGTCGCCTGGCAACCCAGCGCCGTTACCGGATTAGCAGCGTTGGTCGCCTCACAACCACTTGAAGCGTGGAAAGATTATCTGCGCTTTCATGTTTTGGAAACTTTTGTTGATGTGTTACCTCATGCCTTCGCCGATTCGGCCTTTGCGATGCACGGTGCTGTGACAAACCAATTGCAACCGAGTCCGCGTGCCCAACGCGCACTCGAGGCAACCAAGGTAGTCATGAGCGACGCTATAGGAAGAATGTATGCCGAACGTTATTTTTCCGCCAAGCAGAAGGCTCTTGTGGAAAAAATCGCCGCGAATGTAATTGCGGCGTTCCGCAAACGGGTGGAAGCAGTAACGTGGATGTCGCCCGGTACCAAAGCGGAAGCTCTTGCCAAGTTGAAGACGCTGTATTTTGGTATGGGTTATCCGAAAACGTGGCAGGGCTATTCCGATCTGACTATAGACGCGGAAGATGCCATTGGAAATCTTCAGCGAGTCGCGGATCGCAACTATCGTCATACTTTGTCCCGCCTCGGTCAGCCTGTAGATGTAACCAAATGGTGGATTGCACCGCAAACAGCCGGCGCCGTTCTTTTATTCCAGCAGAACGCATACAATTTTGCCGCTGCGCTGTTGCAGGCCCCAAAGTTTGACTCTACTACATCGGATGCTGCAAGCTACGGCGCTATTGGCGCCATCGTCGGTCATGAAGTCAGTCACTTTGTTGACTTGCTTGGTGCGGAATGGGATGCTGAACGCCGCATGCGCCACTGGTGGACTCCGGAAGACAAGCTGCAATTCCAGACTGCTGCCGATGCGTTGAGTAATCAGGTTTCCGCCTATCATCCGCTTCCAGATGTAGCCATCAATGGCAAGCTGACACAGACTGAGAACGTTGCCGATCTAGCAGGTCTTAACGCGGCTTTCGACGCTTATCGAAAAACTCTTGGCGACAAAATCACAAACAAGGCTTATGTGCGGCAGCAAGACAGAGAGTTCTTTATTGGATTCGCGCAAAGTTGGCGCGGCAAAACTCGCGATGAGGCGTTGCGCAACTTACTTGCCACGGATAGTCACGCACCGGAGAGTTACCGTATTGCCACGGTTCGCAATATTGATGCCTGGTACGATGCGTTTGATGTGCAGCCGGGACAGCGGCTCTACTTGGAACCCAAGGCACGAGTGCGGATCTGGTAGCGTCTGAAAGGGATCATGTTGTGACAAGACATTTGGAACAAGATGAAAGAAATTTAAACCCAGTAGAGAATAAATATTGGGTGATGTATACCGCGCTAAATTTGGATAGATATACGCCATAGAAATTCGTTTCTCCAAAAGTTGTATTCCACTTTAAACGGTTTTTAACATAAATAAAATATTATGGCTATCATTTCTTTTACTAACAAAAAATTAAGAATTATCGCCGCTGGTTTTGCAATAATCTATATTTTAGTTCAGGGCTTTCAAGAGTATGTTTTTGGAATAATTCCTGTCCCCAATAATTCAACCGAAGAATTGTTACAGGGATCGATGCTTCTACATATTTGGCGATCGACTTTGCTTTTATTGTCCTTTTTTTTACTGATTTATGTTTTTCTGATTATCTGTTTACAGAATTTCAAAAAGAATGCAATACTTTCCCTGGCAGCATTTATTGGATTCATGATTTTTTGTTTTCTAGAAATCGGTATTCGTTCAATAGAACTTTTTTATACTCAACTACAAATGCCTACTTTATATTTACAATTGAAAGAAGAAGCATTAAAAAATTCGATAATTGACAAATACATGGTTTTTCAATCAGTACAGACTGCACTTTATTTTCCTCTGATGCTTTCACAGGGAATAGCAAGCCTTATAATGACAATATCATTTTCTATCAAACAAAAAATAAACATACTTATTAAAATAGCCTTTGCAATAAAT
>Ga0172379_10007744_pt1 | contig 13808 bp, 12 predicted proteins | sample GrowelOW334metaG_FD_119756 | JGI IMG/M metagenome (GOLD analysis project Ga0172379, IMG submission 119756) | Groundwater microbial communities from an aquifer near a municipal landfill in Southern Ontario, Canada - Groundwater well OW334 metaG | ecosystem: Environmental > Aquatic > Deep... | reverse complement strand
TATCATAATTCAATCAATTATTGACAATAATAACTATCATATCATAGTCCCATCCCGTATCATGATGCAAATAAGACCCCGAAGGGTCTTATTTAGCTCCACAGGCTTCCATTCTACCTACTTCTTTGCTTTTGCGGCTGATACCGCAGCTGACAATGATGCAGATAGTTCAATATTTTTTGCGACGAGACCTCTTGTCTTAAACCATGACCACACAGATGATCCCGCCAGAAGAAGAACAAGTATTGCTCCGATTATCTCACGAACCTGTTCCTCAACAAGCGATGATCCGAAAAACATATTTGCAAGAAAAACAATCGCCGAAGCTATTGCTGCTACATTTGGTATTTGCGGTGAATTCATGTTATTTTAACTTAGTTACTAATACAACAATTTTCTGCAACAGATCAAGTATCTGTCCGATAATCGTGTCTCGACTTTCGATCTGATTTTCAATCTCCTTTGGCAGCTCATTATAAAAGATGGCCCATGCTTCTGTTGGTTTATATTGAGCATGAAGACGATAGGCGGTTCCACCGTCACACCAGTCTCCGCTCCAGGTATTTGCAATGCGAAACGATCCACCATCGAAGTTTGAATCCGTAACTGCGTGACCGCTTACGACCTGAGCGGGTGCACGAAGAGGCTGAAGTAGATCTTTGTTCCATGTGGGGTTTCCATCCTTATCAGTCCACCATTCGGTCCCCACATTATACCGAGTAAGCACACCAGCAGCACTACTATTAATTGCCTCAGCTAGGGAGTCGCGATCAGTGTTTACGACTGAGTAGGCTTTTATTTTATAAGACCCCGCAATTAGCTTCAATCGTTCTATTTCTGCGTCAGGAATTGCTTGAAGTTTTTTAATATATTCATGATATGGAAGGTCACGATCTGCCAGCGTTACCCACTTGTCCATCTCTTCCTGCGGAAGCAACCCGATACCATACGCAACCTTAAGTGCGTGAAAGATTGACGAACCCTCGTCCCAGTTCTTGTCATACTCGCGCTTCTGCATTAGATACTGGAAGTCAGCACTAAACTTCTTGCCGAGTGCCTTTCGTGCATTTTGCGTAATGGAAATAGCAGTACAAATCCCGACCTTACTCTGGTTTTCAATATCCGCGACACTGTACCGACTACCGCCCTTGTCGATGTATATCGCCTTTGTTGGATATGCAAAGGTACGGATGTCGTACGGACTTGGATTTGCGCCGAATGCTGGTTTACTCATATTTTGTTAATTATTTAGTAAGATTTGTTTTCGTTGTGTCAAGTGTATAGAGAGGAAGTCCTGCTTTCGAAGCCAGCGAGCGAATTGTTTTCTGCATTACATTCTCCTTTGACATCACACCAAGAGAGGTCTTTCCTTGCGCTGCATAAGCAGTGCTACGCGCACCATAACCAATCGGCAATGCCTCCAGCGTGTCTCGAGACAATCCTGAAAGTGCTGGACCGAAGAGGCTGGCCGTGCCGGGCACAATATAAGATTCGGCAAGAGTTCTCGCAGCAAGACCACTCTTGAGTCCAGTACTGGGTTCCTTTCTTCTTCCTGTGACTGGATCATAATATGGGAGAATAGGTTGTCCAAATTGTCCTTGTGGAACATTCTTTGTTCCGGCAAGGAGCCAAGGCTGGATGTAGTAGTCCTTGATTACTTGACCCGCTGGATGCTGCAATATCGGAAACTTGTCAGACATCTGAAGCATCTTACCCTGCCACGATTCATCATATTGTCTCTCGGAAGGACTAAGCATATTCATGGTGTAATAAGGAACCCAGTTTTTTATATCCGTGTTCCACATTCCGCCTATTCTCACAACCGTTGGCGAATTGAGATAGACATTATATTTTTCAGTAAGTGCTTTTTTCTCATCAGGGGTCCTGAGTCCAGAAAAATCATTCATGGCAAAACCTATCTTATTGAAAACTGCCGGATTATGAATCAGGGTCTTCCCAAGCTTTGCACCCATTGCATATGGGAATGAATAAAATGGACTTCCAACAAAAGGAAGAGCTCTCATTACACGCACAAAATCTGGCATGGCAGAGTAGTTCATGAACGTTTCCATCGCAACTTCAGATGCTTTTAGAGGTGTAAGAAGATAGAGTTTTTCTGCCTGCAATCCACGTCGTTCGACCTGGATTGCTTCCTCCGCCGTAGTAAGTTTCACTATATCTCTATTATAATCAAAGTCGTCCATGAAGCGAGTCACAACAGTTAGTTCCGATTCGGTTAATCCATGATGTGTCAGAAAATCTACGGTGGCCAGCTTGAAACCCTGGTCGATGTGTTCGTACGACTTTGGCATTCCATTCACAACCTTGTCCATAATCATATATCCAATATTATTTGGATTCTCCTTTGAACGCTTTGTGGCAAATTTCCCCAAATTTTCGACAAAGTTTCCGTGCACGTTCAGTGTTTCATTTGCAGACCACGATCCGGGGCCGACTTTTGATACGTCCTCGCCTTCTGCGACTCCCTTTGAAACACTCTCGACCCCTGTCTTCATTTGCAATGCTTCACGTCTCTCTGCTCCTTGCGGTATCGCACCGGGAACAAATGGTTCACTTGTTTCTCCTAGGCGTATTTTTGCTGCTATCAGATCTGCACTTCCTCTTTTCACTGCCGACTGTAATTCATTCTGTATCGCTGCCATCTCTGCGAGGGTTGGTACTTTTGCTTCTGGAAATTTTTTCTTTATCTGATTAATTTGATATTGTATCTCACCCGCCGTTTGTCCAAACGTATTTCGGAATCTTTGTGGATTCTTCTCCATCATTGTGATGAATGAGTTAACGTCATTTAGGAAAACGCTGTTAAGCGCATCGGCCCCACCAGTTCCCGTCATAATCCCAAGGGACTTTTTTAGTGACGCCTGAAATGCCACACTCTCAACAGGAAGACCCCCCATCTTGCCCATCACAAGGTTCCCAAGAATAGCAACAACGTGAGACGATAAATTTAATGGAACTTTAAAGAGTTTAAATAATGCAGTGGTTGCCCGCTCTCCCTTGAGAAGTCCCTCGAGAATATGCCAGTCGTTAAAATTCTTCATGCTCGTCTGAACGTTGTTCCAAGTCGTAACAACCTCTTCGCTTTTCTGCTTAAGCAACTCCATTGTCTTCGCATCATTCTTTGCAAGCATCTCCGGACCTGCGGCATTAATCTTTGCGAGCTTTTGTGCGTCGCGCGACTTAGCAAGACCCTCCACGTCTCCAGTGCCGAGACGAAAATGCCACATGTCACGCACTGTCGTAGTTTCAAGCCTATCAAGAACTCGATCATACCAAGACACACCAGTACGACCGGGTTTGATTGTTTCATAAAACTTCTTCAGTCTCTCAGCGTTAAAGATAGTCTTTTCTGTCCCAGCGGCATCAATGAGTCCTCCCAAGATTCTTCGCGAGTTGTCATAACCCGCAGGAATAGTTACGAGTCTGCCAATTGTTTCTGTGTCTATAACCCTGTCTGCTCCTTGTATTGTTTTCCACACAGGTGTCATAATCTTTTCACCCGCCGCATTAACCAATCCCTTGCCATCCTTGAAGGCCTGAACGCTTGCGTCTGACGCCATAAGGTCCTCAAGTGTTTTAAAGTCTGGAACCACGCTTCCAAGAACTCCGCGCAAGCCCTTTTCTGCAAGTATTCCATTTGCCATATCACCCTCATTGACAACCCTGGCGGTTTCAGCTGGAGAGTACTTTAATCCCTCCCAAATCTTTTTGCCCGCAGGGGTCTTGGTTGCGAATTTCTCGATTGCGGCAAATGTCTGGCCAGCCTTAGGGGCAATGTTCCGAAGTCCTGGAATCTCTTCCGCGAGACCGGTAAGAATTCCCTTACCGATGCGATCCTCAACCGTTGAACCGATAGCTGTGTCAAATCTTCTGGCCCCTTCTACTGCGTGGGTCGCCAGTCCTTCAGCTGTTCCAGTAAATACCTTGTTTAAGCCAGTGAACCTTCCCACATTGAAGGCCTTCTTGGCGAGATTTGATGTGGCACCAATAGCAAGCGTTTTTGCGCCAGCCTTAATGGCTCCCTCCTTTGCAACATCTTTTATTCCCCCCTTGATGAGTCCTGCTCCCATGCGTGGGATAAGTGCTCCGGTTCCCATTGTGAGCCAGTTCACTGGGTCAAACATTATATCAAGAGCAAGTCCGAGTGGAGCACTTACATATCTTGGAGCTTTATTCTGTTGAAGAATATCTCCAAAAGTAAGTCCCGTCTGCATTGACTTGTTGACACTACTCGCTAACGTCGGCGCAGTCCCCTGGCCCATTGCGTATTGTGCAGTGCCCGCAATTGCATTCAGTGGGCGCGAAAGCCCCTTAAGGACACTCACCGTCGTGCTGTCGGGTGGAGCTACCGCGGGGACATCTGCTCCCACCTTATTGTTCGGTCCGTAATAAGATGTGCGGATTCGATCGCTCTCTATTTGGTCGAGTTTTTTCTGTGCTGAATTCCTACTTGCAGAAATAGCAAGATCCTTTTTTGTCGGGGCAGTATCTGGCGCATACGCAGTAGTAGATTTCCCTAGCTGGGTGTCATAAGTGTCCAACTGGGTTTGAAGCACATTGGTAGGGTTAGGCATATTGACAGATTATATCATAGTCCTCATTGCTGGCAGAGAAGGATTCGAATTAACTAACCCCACATAGCTCTCTTTGCACCCATTCTGGAAAAGGTGACCCTTCTGTGGCAGTTAGAACACCGCACTTCACATTTTGCAATTTCATCAAAAAGTTTTTTGTCAGAACATCCCTGATTAACTAGTTTGGATATATTATCAATTTTTCCCCATGAACATGGTCAAACTCAAGTACAATTGGGTCGCCCTCTCCACAATCAACACATGGGTGAACCGACAGATACTCCATCATTTTAACCCTCAACTCCTCCTTGACCCTATTGGCTCTTTTTCGAACAGTGTGCTTGTGTTCCTCTTTTGTTATTTCGTATCTCTCATGCACGTAAAGAGCATTGCATTCTTTGCAATAAGAAGAAAGACCATCTCTGTGATTTTTGTTTTTGTAAAAATTATCTAAAATTTTTATGAGACCACATCTAGAACATTTCTTTTCATTCATATAATTAATTATTTTATTGCTCAGACGAATGGAATCGAACCATTATTAAAGCGTTAACAGCGCTCCGTAATACCTTTATACCACATCTGAATGGTGCTCTCGCATGGAATCGAACCATGGTGGACAGTTTAAGAAACTGCTATTCTTCCATTGAATTACAGGAGCCTGGTACCCCTGGACAGAATCGAACTGTCGTGGACTGGTTAAAAGCCAGCTAGTCTACCATTGACTTACAAGGGTGTGTGAAATGAACGCTTCACACTACGTTTACTATTGAAATTGCTATGCATAAAGTTTAAGTTAAATTAATTATTCTGTGGTGGTAAGATGGGAATCGGACCCACGACGGCCGGTTCACAACCGGATACTCTGCCATTGAGCTACAAACCACATTGCTGGGAAACATGGAATCGAACCACAATTCGCAGTTTCAGAAGCTGCTGTCCTGCCCTTAGACGATTTCCCAATATCCAACTATTTCGAAGTTGGCAACGGTTGAATGAACAACTAGACTACGTTTCTAACTTTCAGATACGTACAAACCGTCAAGTAATAAGTATACACTAGTCCAGACATTTGCGCAACCAAGGAGAATCGGACTCCTGCTTACACCGTGACAAGGTGCCGTCATACCACTTGACTATGATTGCATTGCGGATGAAGTGAGAGTTGCACTCACACAAATGGGCGTTAACGTTATCGTTTCCATTCTTATAACTCGTAGCACATACGAGCCACCTTACTGTTCGGCCATTCATCCATGGTGATCCTGAGCCGAGTCGAACGGCTGTTCCCAAGTTCGAAGCCTGGTGTCCTATCCTCTGGACGACAGAATCATGGTGCCCAGAGAAGGAATCGAACCCTCATCTACAACACGTTAGAACCGTGGCGCACTATCCGTTGTGCTATCTGGACAATAGTATTCCCAATCTTTCTTTTGTTTTTCTTCTGTGGCAATTTGCGCACCTAACCTCACATTTTTCCATTTCACTTTTTATCTTTTTTAGAGACGTTCTATTTCCCCTCATTGTTGATATGTTGTTTATCTTTGTGCCGATAACATGGTCAAATTCCAATACATTTATATCATCCAAATTACAATCAACACATGGGTGTTTCCTTAGGTAATCTGTAACAAACTCCACCACAATAGACCTATTTAATTCATTCCATTTTCTTGTGTTAGACTTGTGTCTTTGTTTGTTTTTTTCATACCATCTTTTGTGCACGCCGACAAAACACTCTTTACAATAAGTAGCAAAACCATCTGCCCTACATTTTACGGCAAGAAATTTTTCGTAAGGCAAAGACCTTTTACACATTGAACAAAATTTTTCATTTTTCATGATTCTAGTGTAGCACAGTCCTTAGAATCTTACAAGGGGCATGGTCCGTCAAGAAGGAATCGAACCTTCAGTTGTACGATTTTTGAAATCGTTGTGTCTACCGTTGCACCATTGACGGGTCCGGGAACTGGGAGTCGAACCCAGAGATTAACATGTTTAAGATGTTTGCCTATACCGTTCGGCTATTCCCAGTGGTAGCACGACTGGGTACTGCCCCCAGTTCCTGTGTGTGAAAAACACAGATCCTAACTTTTAGACGACCGTGCCATGGTGACGGTAACCAGATTCGAACTGGTGTGCCAACGTTGAGAACGTCGTATCCTAGACCAGGCTAGATGATACCGCCATGGTACGCAATAAAGGAATCGAACCTTTGTTAGTTGCTTATAAGACAACCTTTCTTCCATTGAAATAATCGCGTATAACAAACAGTCGGCAAAGAGGGAGTCGAACCCTCAACACGTCTAAGGTGTACGCGTTCTAAGCGCGCTGCGTAAGCCATTCCGCCACTTGCCGGTGACCCCGTTTAATGTCTGTTCGGGTGCGACAATCTAGTAGCGGATTTCAGAATCGAACTGAACAAATCACGGTTATGAGCCGCGTCGGACCACCAGATCCGATACCCGCCATGGTGCCACCGGAGTTACCCGATGGTCTTGCAAGCCCCTTACGGGATCTTGGTGCTCCGTGGTTGTACTGCCCAACCATCTTTCGTGTTTCAAACGAATGTATAGACTTCTATACGAACGAAGCGTAGGCAATGCTGGTACCGCCCCAGCGATGCGGTCGTATCAGGACCGTGTTTTTCTTTTAAACTAATCGCCTGCGGAAAGGGTAGGACTCGAACCTACACACCTATTACGGTACCTGTTTTCAAGACAGGGGAGATGCCAATTACTCTTTACCCTTCCATGTCCCTTTTTGTTTATTTGTTAGGGGTTACAGCGATTTGCACCGCCCGGAATACTTGCTGCGTCGCATGGATTCGAACCACGATAGCTGAGGCCAAAACTCAGCGGCCTGCCCTTAGCCGACAACGCAATATCGTGTGTCCTCTCGAGAACTGGTCACACGGGTAGTTCCACGCTATCCTTGGTCACTACCAACCCTTGCGGAAAATGTTGGATTCGAACCAACGGACCTTTCGGTCACATCTTTAGCAAAGATGCGGGTTAAGCCGCTCCCCCAATCTTCCTTTAACCATTTTTCTGAAACGCCAGTGGTCAAGGCGCTAGTCAATCCTCTTTCGAAAACCTTCAGGTGCGCAATGAGGGAATCGGACCCCCGCCCGTGAGGTGTAGACTCACTGTTCTGCCATTATACTAATCGCGCTGGACACGCAGGCGAGAATCGAACTCGCGAAAACGGGTTTGCAGCCCGCTGACTTACCACTTGTCTACCACGTGATCAACCATTTTTCTGAGACAGCAATGGTCAAGCTGCAGCAAATTCCTTTCGGAAGCCCTCAGGTACGAGATAGGGGAATCGAACCCCTGCGTGTTGATTGGAAGTCAACCATCATGGCCACTAGATCAATCTCGTATACCCCCTATTGTAAAAGTTGAGTCGCGAGGACTCCACAAGCGTCTGCTTTATACCAAGCAGGACATAGGGGTAATTTGGTTATTTAATCCATAACCGGTGGACCTGAGAGGACTCGAACCTCCTGCCTCCTCATTGCAAATGAGGCGTTCTGCCAGATGAACTACGGGCCCATTGGAAGACGTCAGTTTTTCTGATGTTGCATCTTCCATGGTGCGAAGAGTGTGAGTCGAACACACGGAGCCATAAAATGACAGCAGGTTTACAATCTGCTCCGCCCCCCTAGCGGTATACCTACGCATAAACCGATTGTCAATGATCTTTCCTCTCTTGAGGGTCAGTGTACCTGGAGTCGAACCAGGGCTATATGGTTCCAAACCATATCGGCTGCCGTAACCCTTTACACTGTGGAGCACCGCTAACCTCACCCAGCCGTTGCAATAACCGCTGTTTAGGGAATTTCATACCCTTGGCCGTAGTCTACTATCTGCATTCTCAACACCAATTGGCTGTGCGCAATAGGACGTGTTAGCTAGTCGATGCCTGCTGAGATACTGCCGTTAAACGTATCGGCGCTATCTCATGGATCCCAATAACAGACTTGCACTGTTCTCCCCACGTTACAAAGGTGGAGCTTCGCTACCAAAGCTTATCGGGAATTGCTGGCGTCCTACCATTAGACGACCGCCCGTCCTTTCGGTCAAGCGTGGGGATTCGAACCCTCATTTCCAGCTGGCGGAAGACCGGTGAATTGCACACCGCTGCTAAGCTTTGGAGGCGAAGCTGATCCTAGATCGTCAACCATGCAAGTTGGGGCGTGTACCCCAAGCCCGCTATACACAGTATACACGAAGTCCAAATTCCTTGCAAGCCCCTAAGCCTTCTGAAGTGTTGCAATTATACTATTGTACCTTCTTTCTCCGCCCCTGTCAATATACTGAATCTTGAATCCCCAGTCCTTTAAATTAAAAAAGGTGGTCTTTGAAACAAACATTCCATCCTCCTTCGCGTTCCAATAATGCTTGTGCCCGGTATCCATCTGGTCGAGATTACAGTTAATGTACACCCAACCACCAGGTTTTGTCACGCGTATCATCTCCTCAACGGCTGACAATGCGTCTTTCGTGTGGTCTAATGCGTTATTGCACACAACAATGTCGAATATATCGTCCCGACACGTGAGTCTTTCCATGTTTTGAAAGTCTACTGGGTAACGAGGAGTTAAGCCCTCCATCTCCCAAAAGGAATGAAAGTTCTTGCCATCGAACGGATTAACCTCGATCTTAACACCATCAAGAGTGTTGCCCAATATCGAGAACGGTCCAGATCCAATATCTGCGATCTTCACTTCCTTCTTGTCTCCGACAAGTGGCACGAGGTAATCAACCAATGGTAGTGGCTTGTTGTGGTGTATCGCAAGTTTTCTTAATTGTCCTGCCATGTTATTTCTCACCGCCAAACTCGTGGAAGTATTGTTTAACCGCTAAGCACGATTTCCACTTGATTGTGGGCTTCGGTGGAAGCACGCCCATCATACCATCAATGCTCTTGAACCTGCGGGACTTATGTATCTTCAAAAAGAACTCCCCCCAATCTGGCAGACGGATTATCTGCCTCGCCTTGAGTTGTCTGCTCATAACACGCACCAGGCCGAAGTAAACCCTCTTGACAGTCTCGATATCTGATATCCCGGCTGATAGGGCAACCTCTCTATAAAATTCTTCCGGGCCTATGCTTTTCATATGTTCAAGTATACACCTTGTCAGGTGGTTCCACAAGGTGTATACTTGGAGGAAGTTATTAACAACACTCAATATGAAAACAGCAATCGTATATCGTACAAAAGCAAGGGAGCTCAAACCAGACTTCGAGCAGAGTAATTACAATGATGCAAAGATGCCACAGTTTGAGGTCTGCGAGTTCTCTGATGGCACAGTAGCTCAACGCTGGTTGACAACAACCGGGTCTATGGTCTGGTGGGATTCATGGGAGAATCTTTGCAAGGTGCACATATACGCTCACCCTGATTACGGCACACGAGTTGAATGGTCAGATGGTAAAATTGAACAATTATGATTCCAATAAAATATCGAGTCAGAAGATCCTTTTTTGGTAAGGCAATTCTTCAGGAGGGGCACGATGGCCCCTCCTTGCTGGGAGGAACTGTTGACGCAAGTCGTCGCAAGACATACTGGAGAGATGTAGAATTTGACGATCTCGTTAAAAGTGTTGATATAAAACTATCATGAAAACCCTCATCCTAGGAAATGGCTTTGTGGGAAAGCCCCTTTACGAAAGCATCAGTAGCGGAGAAGAAACCAGCAATAGCTACACGGCCATATGGGGCAAGCGCCTCAATGAATTAACCAATCTTGACACTGCTGATTACGACGTTATAATCAACACCGCAGCCAAAACATCCATAGACTGGTGCGAAGCGAACAAGGCCGAAACGTTTGACACCAACGTCATCCAAGCCGTCCGCATCGCCAAACTCCTAACCCCAACCCAGAAATACGTCTTCTTCTCCTCCGCTTGCATCTTCAAGTCCGAATATCCCTACGACATCAACTACGAAGATGCCATCCCCAACCCACAGTGTTTCTACACATACACCAAGCTCATGGCGGAACAACTCATATACGAGGCGCGACCCGACAGCCTGATAATCCGCCCGCGACTCCTCATCTCCGAGAAATCACACCCACGCAACACCATCAACAAACTACTCAAATACCCTCAAATCATCGACACGCAGGAGTCAGCCACCATACTCGAAGATCTCATAACGAAGATCAAAGAACTCATATCCTACGACGAGAAGGGCGCCTTTAATATCTTCAACGAAGGAACAATCTCCCCATCGCGCATAGCAGAGATCTTCGATCACCCCCACACCCAGATCACGAAACGCGCACTAGATGAACTCACAAAGGGTCAGGCGCGCCGGGTTTCCACCGTACTCGGCACCAAGCGTACCCTTCCTTTGCCCAATATTGAGGCAAGGCTGCTTGAAATACGCAAAACGTGGGATATGTCGCAAAATGGATAAAAACTCGTCTGAGAGGCGTATAGCGCGTTTCTGGTGGCGCGTAGTGGCGGTCCTAGTCGCGGTTGGGGCCCTTAGTTTTTTGAAAATTTTTTTAGAAATTTTTTATTAGAACACGAATTTCGTATTCGTGTAGAATCCAAAATTGGACTCGGGAGAGCAGGTGGGTACGTTTCCCCTACCCGACGCCCGCGCTAGAGGTTCCTAAACAGACAACCCCCCGACCCTCATTCCTCATGTACATGGCAATGCCGTTTCGTTACACGTGGTGTGTTTTGTTGTTGTGTGTGGTGCGTTACGCGCCTCGCAGACTCGGCGCTAAGAAACTACATTTGTGAGGTAGGGTGCGGTATAGTCCCCGCATTCACTCCTCATTTAATCATAGCTCTCACACCATCGTGATTGCTTCAAATTCGTCAGCACCTAAGGGTGTTATGACAGTTAACGGTTTTATTCCTCAAGACGGTATCCCTGCGGATATGTCACGTGTAAGGGTATCCAAAGATTGGTTCCCTGCCTTCGCCACGAGCGAGGACATTATACGTGCCAGACGCTGGAAGCCGAACTCCCAGCTTGCACTCAAGGACCCCATCCTTGAGCCATTGCAGACTGGCGTCCTCATTGCTGGTCAGTACTACAATGTGTACGACGCCAACGGCAACGATGTCTTCTACCGCAAGGATAACAAGGACACGGCTATCTCACCGAAGACAGGTGACCCAGTCGAGTCCGTCTTCCTTATGTACACAGACGTGGCAACTAAAATCCACGTCCCAGTGGCAGAGGGCGGTACAGAGATTGTTGAGGGTACGCGCTACGTGCGTCCCACTGTCGTAGCCTAGTGCTGCACCCGAGTCAGAATGACGAACAACGCCAAAGCGCGTTGTTCGTCATTCTTCCACTCGAAGACTCGTAATGCGTCTTACCGTGGGTTGAGGGGTACGTCACGTGTTGTTCGTTGTGTGTTCGGGGATGGAGCGAGTAGCGGGGTTATAGTCCGAATACCGAATTATCCGCAGCGCGCAACAAATCCAACACCCAACATTTCGCGTTACAACACATAGTCATTGGTATATATCGTATAGCATAGTCGCTCTAAAAGAATCAAGGAGGAAGAACTGAGTCGCGCTCAACACCGCATCCCTTGAACGTATATACCAATGACTATGTGTTGTAATACACTAAAATGAAATACATATAAAGGTAATGTGTAAAGCGAAAGACGATGGCTCGGGGATAAAGCGCGATGCAATTCGTTATAAAAGCCCCTTGTGACCAAACAGTGTTCATGGTTCTCTCCATGCTTTACTAGTAGCGACAGAAGCATTACCTTTATATGTATTGCATCTAATACACCAAAGATAATACACATAGATCACCAGGGAATTACAAAATGGAGCTAGTCTTTATAACTTACATAAGAGTATCAAATACTAGATACCGGTAATATTGATTTGCCATTGAAAAAGACAGGGCATAGTCGTCGAGTCCGTAAAAAGCTCGATTCATTCCCTGGTTATCTATGTGTATTATAGTGTATTATAAACATCACACCACACAATAGTGTACAATAATGGGGGGCGGATAATGTCTAGCAATGCCATCGAATAACCAGCTCTAGACGGCCACGGTTATGCCTCCCCATTATTGTACATTAACAACACACCATTTATTCCAAACGCCTGTATGCCACCTAGACGTAGGCGCCAGTGAAAGTCTGGTTTAAGATATATCACGACAGACGTGAATAACATACAGGCGTTTGGAACAAAGCACACCATTCAATACAGTAATCCAGGAATAAGATGGATAGATGCATCGCAACGTCAGTCGAAGTAATTACCGACGAGAGTCTTATGAAAGTACCATGAGCGCCACATAAGAGATAACCGTTGCCCATGTCCCTGCTCCTACTTGCTAGCAAAGAATGGACAATCTTATTCCTGGATTACTGTATTGAACTTATCTTATTACCCATTGAATACAAAAGAGAGGAAGTAACATGAAAAATGGTGCTACTATACAGACATAACATTACAAGAAAAGCTAGGGATATCCAATAGATGTTGCAACACCTTATAGATATCTAACAAACCCAGCTTCCTCTCTTTTGTATTCAATAATAATTAACCAATCATATGACAAACAAAGAAGATAATAGAGCTTGCGACTGCTCTGCCTTCATGTATGGTACTACAGACCACCATGTAACTTGCATAAGCAGGAAAAAAGAACCAACCACACCGCATCCTCTAGCACTCATTGCATTCTCAACAATAATCATCCCAAGCATGGTAATAGGAGCAATACTCACACCAATCAGATATACCTTTAGAGCAATATGCAGATTCATTGTTCGCCAATCACTCAAATAACCAATCATTCATTCCAATGCCCTACATGAGGTCACTATTAAGGCATTAGTCTAACGGCGAAGGTCATATAGGTGTAAGTCCTAGAGAAAAGAACCGTGTGGCATGTAGGGCATTGGAATGAAGCACATGGGCAGCACATACAGTGAAATGTATTTAAACCATATAAGCGCAAGCTAATAATAATATAAACCATTTCACTCTATGTGCTGCTCAGTCTTGAGCCCAGCCATATTACGCATCACAATACCACATTAATCACACATAATCAAACATGAAACTTAAATATATCATTACAAGTAACGGAGATTTTGCGATATTCTCTGAATTGTCATCTCACCAAGACATAGCAAGAAGCATGTATGGCAAACCAGTTAGTGCAGGCTTTTGTTATATTGATTCAACCAC
>Ga0172379_10007743_pt1 | contig 13808 bp, 11 predicted proteins | sample GrowelOW334metaG_FD_119756 | JGI IMG/M metagenome (GOLD analysis project Ga0172379, IMG submission 119756) | Groundwater microbial communities from an aquifer near a municipal landfill in Southern Ontario, Canada - Groundwater well OW334 metaG | ecosystem: Environmental > Aquatic > Deep... | reverse complement strand
TGGGGCATGCACGGCCGGCAATCACCTTCGATCTTCTGTTCCGGTACCTCCGTCATTTGGGTTACAGAGTAAGGTATGTGCGCAACATTACCGATGTCGGCCATCTTGTAAACGATGCCGATGAAGGAAAAGACAAGGTTGCTGCCCAGGCCCTGCTTGAGAAGCTAGAGCCTATGGAAATTGTTCAGAGGTATTCCGACAGTTACCACCATAATATGGATCAACTAAATGTTCTCAAGCCCAGCATTGAACCCCGGGCATCGGGACATATCCCCGAACAGATGGAAATGGTGGCAAAAATCCTCGATAAGGGATTTGCATACGTCAGCAACGGATCGGTATACTTTGATGTGGAAAAGTACAACACGCATAATCATTACGGGAAACTCTCGGGCCGGATCATCGAGGACCTGCTTGCCACAACCCGTGATCTTGACGGACAGGAGGAAAAGAAAAATCCATTTGATTTCGCTCTCTGGAAAAAAGCCCTCCCCGAGCATATCATGCGTTGGAATTCGCCATGGAGTGTTGGCTTCCCGGGCTGGCACCTCGAATGTTCAGCCATGAGCACAAAATACCTTGGTGAAGAGTTTGACATCCATGGTGGTGGGATGGACCTGCTGTTTCCGCATCATGAATGCGAGATCGCACAATCCAAGGCGGCTAACGGCAAAGACTCGGTCCATTACTGGATGCATAACAATATGATAACCATCAATGGGCAAAAGATGGGAAAATCGCTGGGTAACGGAATTTTGCTCGACGAATTTTTTTCCGGAAATCATCCCTTGCTTGAAAAAGCATACGATCCGATGACCATCCGGTTCTTTATCCTTCAGGCTCATTACCGGTCGACGCTCGACTTCTCCAACGAAGCCCTTCAAGCCTCAGAAAAAGGTCTCTCCAGGCTGATGAAGTCGGTTTCGATGCTTCCCGGATTGCCGGTATCAGAAAAAACCAGCATCAATATCGAAGAATGGAAGACCAACTGCTATAATGCCCTGAATGATGATTTGAATACCCCGATCCTTATCGCGCATCTTTTTGATATGGTCAGGCTGGTCAACCTGATAGCTGAAAGCCGCGAAACCATTACAAAGGAAGATCTGGCATCACTTATTCAAACCTTCCGGCAACTCTTGTTTGATATTCTGGGCCTCCGTGAGGAAATAAAAACCGGCAGTGAATCCAATATTCTCCCTCAGGTGATGGAGATGATCCTGAACATGCGGCAGGAAGCCAAGAAAAATAAGGATTTTGCCCTTTCCGACCGCATCCGTGACGAGCTGGGAAAAATCGGAATCTCGGTCAAGGACAGGAAGGACGGAGCGGATTGGGAGGTGAGGACGTGAGACGATGAGACGATGAGACGATGAGACGATGAGACTGGAAGATTTTGAGATGGGTGAATGGGAGAAGTTTGTGGTTGGGAGATTATTGGGGGAAAAAGAAATGAATCAATTGTTGACTGGTTTGAAAATCTGCAAGCTGCATATTATCTGTGGTTTACTATGTGTTTCGCTTTTTGGGTGTAAGAATAGCACCACACAGAAACCGGACATTTCCAAGGGAAGTGAAACGGTACAAATACCAGTGTTTTCAGGGGATTCGGCGTGGTCATTTGTTCAAAAGCAGGTGAGCTTCGGTCCGAGGGTGCCAGGCACCCCGGCACAAACAGCCTGTGCCGATTGGCTGGCCGGGAAATTCCGTTCCTATGGGGCAGATGTCATCGTGCAGCAGGCCAATATAAAAGTGTATGATGGCATAAAAGTTCCGATGAAGAACATAATCGCCCGGTTCCAGCCCGAAAAAAGCAACCGCATTTTACTTATGGCTCACTGGGACAGTCGTCCGTTTGCCGATCAGGATCCTGATCCGGCCAAACGTGACCTTCCTATTGACGGGGCTAACGATGGCGGCAGCGGTGCAGGTGTTTTACTGGAAATTGCACGCGGACTGCAGAAGCAGCCCACCCAGCTCGGTATTGACCTGATCCTGTTTGATGTGGAGGATTATGGAGCACCCGCCCACCGCGTTCCCGACGGAAAACCGGAAGATTGGGGTCTCGGCTCACAGTATTGGGCAAAAAATCCTCATATCACCGGATATTTCGCCCGGTATGGGATACTGTTGGATATGGTCGGCGCACCCAATGCGGTATTTACGATGGAAGAGGTCAGCCGCTTCTATGCCCAGTCGGTGCTCGACAAGGTATGGCAGGCCGGAAACAATCTTGGCTACGGACAGTATTTTTCCTATCAGAAAACTCCGCAGCTCATTGATGATCATCGCTTTGTCAACGAAATTATCGGCATTCCGAGTATCGATATCATCCAGAATGACGCTTACACCGAAAGTTCATTCGGTTCAACCTGGCATACCCAATCTGATAACCTGAGCAATATCAACCGGCAAACGCTCACGGCGGTAGGAAGGACGCTGTTCAGGGTGATTTACGACGAGAGGCAGTGAGGACGGAAGACTATGAGACTATGAGACTATGAGACTATGAGACTATGAGACGGGGAAGAAGATCGGGGGACGAAGAAGAAGATCGTGAAGCGTGAAGCGGAAGAAATTCGCATCCTTCGATCTTTACAGTTGTACTTAATGACCTGTAATCACAATTCATTTCACTCGGAGAAGTGTCATTCCCGGAAAGCGGGAACCGCTTCACGATCAAGAGCAGCTAATGAAAGGAGCTCCCACTTCAGCCTTTCTGCATTTGACCAAACTTCATACTTCCTCGAGCCTTGCGCCTTGCGCCTTGATACTTCCTTGAGCCTTGATCCCTGAGCCTTGATCCCTGAGCCTTGATACTTCCTTGAGCCTTGAGCCTTGAGCCTTTTTTTCTATATTTGCCCCCTGATTTAAAGGCAAAACCATGATACATCTCGCTCATTCCAAGGTTAAAGAGCTTCTTTCAACCAAGCCTGGCGGCCAGGAAGTCACCGTTAAAGGCTGGGTTCGCACAAAACGCGGCAACAAGCAGGTTGCATTTATCGCATTGAACGACGGTTCGATCATACATACCATCCAGGTAGTTGCCAATCCTGATACGTTTGGTGAAGATCTGATGAAATCCATCACCACCGGAGCCTGCCTGAAGGTAACCGGCAAGCTGGTTGAAAGCCTCGGAAGCGGTCAGCCTGTTGAAATACAGGCCACTGAGATTGAGGTTTACGGAACTGCGGATCCCAATACCTACCCTTTGCAAAAAAAAGGTCACAGCATGGAATTTCTTCGCGACATAGCTCATTTAAGGCCGCGTACCAATACTTTCAGCGCTGTCCTGCGCGTGCGTCATGCGATGGCCTTTGCTGTCCATAAATACTTCAACGATTTGGGTTTCTGCTATCTTCATACTCCGATCATTACAGGTTCAGATGCTGAAGGTGCCGGCGAAATGTTCCGGGTAACCACCCTCGATGCTAAGAATCCGCCGGTCACTCCGGAAGGAAAAATTGATTATTCGCTGGATTTCTTTGCCCGTGAAACCAACCTGACCGTATCGGGCCAGCTGGAAGGTGAATTGGGAGCCACTGCGTTGAGTGATATTTACACGTTTGGTCCGACTTTCCGTGCCGAGAATTCCAATACACCCCGTCATCTGGCTGAATTCTGGATGATTGAGCCGGAGATGGCTTTCTATGAGATCAAGGAGAATATGGATCTGGCGGAAGATTTTGTAAAATACCTCGTACGTTATGCATTGGACCATTGTGCTGATGATCTGGCTTTCTTCAATCAGATGTATGATGCCGAACTGATCGGGCGCCTGAAAATGGTGGTGGAAAATGACTTCATCAGAATGAGTTATACCGACGCGGTGGAGATCATCGTGAACTCCGGGCAGAAATGGGAATTTCCCGTTTCCTGGGGAAGCGACCTGCAGGCTGAACATGAGCGTTATCTGGTGGAGAAACATTTTAAAAAACCAGTTATCCTGACAGATTATCCAAAGAAGATCAAAGCATTCTATATGTACCAGAATGAAGATAACCTCACCGTCCGGGGAATGGACGTCCTGTTCCCGAAGATTGGCGAAATCATCGGGGGATCGCAGCGTGAGCACCGTCTGGAAAAACTCACGGAAAGGATGCATGAACAGGGCATTGAAGAAAAGGATATGTGGTGGTACCTGGATACCCGCCGGTTCGGCACCTGCCCGCACAGCGGCTTTGGTCTTGGTTTCGAACGTCTGATCCTGTTTGTCACCGGCATGGGCAATATCAGGGATGTTATTCCTTTCCCTCGCACACCCCGAAACGCCGAGTTCTAAATATTGCTTAACTTTAAGGTATAATAGTTCATGGTTCAAGGATTGTTCCGAATTTGATTTATGCTCAAGCAACGATTACAGCAGAAACTTCTGCAGAAGCTTTCGCCTCAGCAAATCCAGCTTATTAAACTGTTGGAGGTGCCCACCATGCAGCTTGAACAACGGATCAAAAAGGAGCTTGAGGAAAACCCAATACTGGAGGAGGGCCGGGAGGAGGATCCCGAATTGGATTCACGGCTGGATACTGAAGACCCGGAAAAGGAAAAAGATGAGGTTTCCCTTGAAGAATTCAAGGATGATTACGATATACCGGCTTACCGGCTCAATCCAAGAAACCGGTCAAGCGATGATGACAAGGTGGTGGAAATCCCTTTTTCGGCGGGGGTCTCTTTCCGTGAAAATCTTTCCAACCAGCTCGGCATGCGTATCATGGATGAGCACAAGCAGGCATTGGGGCATTATATTTTAGGCAATATCGATGATGACGGATACTTGCGGCGTGATCTGGAGAATATAGTCGACGATCTGGCTTTTTCCCTTAATATCTCCACAACAAAAGAGGAACTTCAGGAGATTCTCCTGTTGATCCAGGAATTTGACCCGCCGGGTGTGGGGGCTCAAAACCTGCAGGAGTGCCTGATCCTTCAGGTCGACCGGCACACGCGAGAGGGCCGCAGCAATGAGGACACGAAAAATGCCCGGGTGATCCTGACCGACTATTTCGAAGAGTTTACCCGTAAGCATTACGATAAGATCCAGAGCCGGATGAACCTTACAGATCAGCAGCTCAAGGCATCCATTAATGAGATCATCCGCCTGAATCCAAAACCTGGAGGCGGATACGGCGATTCGAATATGCAGTCGTATCACCAGATTGTGCCGGATTTTGTGCTGGAAGACAATGAAGGAATCCTCGAGCTGAGTCTGAACTCGAAAAATGCCCCCGACCTCCGCATCAACTCCTTGTATGCGAATATGCTTAAAAGCTACAATCTGGAAAGAAAAAACCAAAACCGGCAGCAAAAAGAGGCCGCCACCTTTGTCCGGCAGAAAGTGGAATCGGCCAGGTGGTTCATGGAAGCCATCCGTCAGAGGCAGCATACCCTGATCCTCACCATGAATGCCATCATGGAATTCCAAAAAGAGTATTTCCGCAGCGGAGGTGATGAGATGCGCCTCAGACCCATGATCCTGAAAGATATAAGCGAACGCACCAGTCTCGATATTTCAACTATTTCCCGGGTGGCCAATTCCAAGTATATACAAACCGAATGGGGGATTTTCCCGCTTAAATATTTCTTTTCCGAAGGCCTACAAACGGATTCGGGTGAGGAAGTTTCCACTCGTGAGATCAAGAAAATTCTTGAAGAATGCCTTGAAAATGAAGATAAACGGAAGCCTATCACCGATGACAAGCTGGCCGCCGTTTTAAAAGAACAAGGATATATGATTGCCCGACGGACGGTGGCCAAATACCGCGAACAGCTGAACATCCCTGTCGCCCGTCTAAGAAAAGAACTCTAGTGAGGTTTTCCCGGATTATATCTGTGCTCTTTCACCCGGTCTTTATGCCGCTGGTTGGGGTGTTTATTCTGCTGACCTATGGCGGCTGGCTGAACCTGATCCCGCTTGAAGGAAAAAGGTACATTTATGTTGTTGTGGCATTAACCACGCTAATCCTGCCATTGGCTCTCATGCCGGTTCTCCTCTGGACAAAAATTATCAGCAGTTATATGCTCACCGATAAAAATGAGCGCAGAATCCCATTGCTCATGATGGCCTTGCTTTATCTGCTGGGTGCATTTATCCTGCAAAAGGTTGACGCACCGGTCATCCTCTCCCTTTTCCTGAATGGATCATCCATGGTGGTTTTGACAGTAGCGATCTTTAACTGGCAATGGAAAATCAGCAATCATATGGCAGGCATTGGAGGATTGACGGGTATGGTACTGGCCATCTCCATAAGGTGGATGCTGAATGAGCAGATCATCCTTGCCATACTGTTTTTGGTGGCCGGTCTCACCGGTTATGCCCGCCTGAAAGAGGATGATCACACACCCGGGCAGGTTTATGCAGGATATCTGCTGGGTTTATCGATTAATTTTCTGCTGATCAGGTTGATATGACTTTTTCTCAGATCACAAAGGTGTAACCCACCCCCTTGACGGTCCGGATGTGATCCTCACCTATTTTTTCCCGGAGTTTACGGATATGAACATCGATGGTCCGGTCGCCGACAATGACAGCATATCCCCATACCGACCGGTAAATATCTTCCCTGGTGAACACTTTTCCCGGCTTGCCGGCCAGCAGGTAGAGCAATTCAAATTCTTTACGGGGCAGGTGCAATTCGTTCCCCGAATGGTTCACAAGAAATTTTTCATGGTCGATCATCACATCGCCCGCTTGCAGGACTTTACCGGAATTCTGGTCTGCACCCGCCACCTTCACCCTTCTTAGCAAGGCTTTTATCCTGCTAACCAGTACTTTAGGCTTGACCGGTTTTGTGATATAATCATCCGCACCGGCATCAAAACCAGCCAGCTGGGAGTAATCCTCACCCCTGGCGGTCAGGAATGCAATGATCACCTCTTTCAGTTCGGGAATGCCACGCAGTTGCTCGCAGGTATTGATGCCATCCATTCCGGGCATCATGACATCGAGCAGGATCAGGTGGGGCAAGAATTTCCGGGCGATCCGCACGGCCTCGATCCCGTTGTGTGCCACTTCTATGGTGAATCCTTCCGACCGCAGGTTATATCCCAGGAATTCCAGAATATCAGGCTCATCATCAACCAAGAGAATTCGGGCTTCCTGAGGAATCATACAATGGATTTTCTAAGATTCAAAGGTACTGAGGTATATCGTGCAAAGGTTGTGAAATCTTTAAACATAGCGAAAGGCGGACCGCATCTTTTGAAAGGCTATACGGGGAAAGTCATTTCCCACATAAACAGGTCGTTAAATTCAGCATGCTCCGTTAATTCAACATAACGGATATTTTGTGCAAGTTCGCGGGTGTAGGTTCTGAATTCTTCCGAATGAAGCCATAGGCGCGCACCAAGTCCCGATGTATTTCCAGCCCTGATCTGACGTTTCTCCAATCCATCGGGTATCAGTCCGATTCGCCCCGCCGACCAATCGTGCAGGGCATAGCCGAAACCTCCGGCCATAAAAACCCGGTTAACATCGCCGGCGAAGATTCCGGCCTCCAGCATCAGGATTTTGATCCCGGCTGCGATGGCACCTTTGGCAAGCTGAACTTCACGGATATCCTGGGGAGTCAGCATTAGATCGATCCCGGGAATAAAACGTTCATCACTCTCCATAAATCCCATCATATCGATTTTTCCCGTATTCAGCAGATTGGCCACCGCATCAACCAGACCGGAGCCGCACAGGCCCCTGGCCGGCTTCCCTCCGATCGTCTCGTAGCCGACGGTATCAATGTCACTTATTGCACCCTCAATTCCCGCCATTCCGCAGGATATCCGGGCACCTTCAAAAGCAGGGCCAGCGGCTGTGGCACAAGCGAGGATAATGCTGCCATTCCACAAAACCATTTCACCGTTGGTCCCGATATCAAGAAAAAGGCTCCATCCACTTGCCGGATTCAGGGAGACCGATGCCAGTCCGGCAACGATATCCGCCCCGATAAAGGAGGAAACAGAAGGTAAAATTACGACGCGGGCCCCGGGAAAGTTGCTAAATCCAAGGTCTGAGGCACTAAGGTCCTGTTCATCCAGGAATACCGGGGTAAAAGGATAAACGGCCAGGCTCTCGGGACTCACCCCTTTGAAAAGATGCAGCATGGTTGGATTGCCGGTCACCACTATTTTCCCTACTGATACCGGATCAAATCCCTTCGCCTGGCACAACTGTATGGCTGCTTTTTCAATGGACGAAATGATTTCCTGATGGAGCCTGCGGGTTCCATCCGCATTTTCACGGCAATAATGAATCCGGCTTATCACATCGGCACCATAGGTATGCTGCGGATTCGGAAAACTCACAATGCCGGTATTACGGTGGCTGCGGAGGTCGTCGAGAAAAACAACCACGGTGGTGGTGCCGATATCCACCGCCAAGCCTAAATATTGCGGATTATCATTCGGGAACCAGTCTGGTTCAGGTTCAGGATCGGGCCAGAAACTTTCTGTCAGGACCTGCATCACCGAGGGTTCCGGTATAACCACCGTGATATCCTGTCCGGGATAGTAGGAGCATGCCCGGACCACTCCCACCCCTTTCACCTCAACGTTGCATTTGCCGCAGATTCCTTTTCCGCCGCAGGGTGAGGGCACATAGGCTTCTTTACTCCGGAGGGACTCCAGCAGCGACACGCCGGGGGCATAAGGAATATTAAGGTTGTGGTGCATGGAGCAAAGGTATGAATTAAGGCGCAAGGCTCAAGGCGCAAGGCGCAAGTAAGGATGAAGGCGCAAGGCGCAAGGCACAAGTAAGGTGAAAGTTAGAAATGCAAAAAGGTTGAAGGGTGGGATGCTTCTGCCTTTTTTACATACTTGAATAAAATAAGTATGAAAAATTTTCCAAAAGGGCCTGGTTGGTGCATCTATATTTAAAAATCAATTATCATGAATGAATTACATGGCAGATTGAAAAAATTCGCAGTTGATGTGTACCATTTGTCTCACAAACTCCGCAAAGATCCGCTGCTGTATGACAATATAAATCAGCTGATCCGGTCCTCGTCTTCCCCTGGCGCCAATTATGGAGAAGCTCAATCCGCCTTGTCCGGTAAAGATTTTAATTACAAGATCCGGATCTGCCTTAAGGAAATGAGGGAATCACACTATTGGCTGCACTTTTTCGTGGACATATTCCCTGAAATAATTGAGATCAACCCATTAATACAAGAATCTGAAGAATTGTGCAAGATACTATCCTGCATCGCTTTTAAAACCCAGCCTCGCTAACCCTCTTAACTTTCACCTTTCACCTTCATCCTTACTTGCGCCTTGAGCCTTGAGCCTTCATCCTTACTTGCGTCTTGAGCCTTGAGCCTTGAAAATACTCTCCGACCTCCTCTCCCTCCTCCTCCCCCGCACCTGTGCTGCGTGCCGGTCGCATTTGAAAGACTGGGAAGAGTGCCTGTGCCTGCGCTGCCTGGGGCAACTGCCGGTGACACGTTTCCACTGCAAAAGGGATAATCCGCTGGAGGAGATGTTCTGGGGAAGGGTGAATCTATCACAGGCCATGGCCTGGTTCTATTTCCGGAAAGGATCGGCTTATCAGGATGCACTCCATAAGCTTAAATACAATGACCGGCCCGACATCGGCTTTTCGATGGGCAAACAGTATGGTTTTGAGCTATTTCATAGCAGCGAATTCATCCGGCCCGATCTTCTGGTGCCGGTTCCGCTGAACAGAAAAAAACAACGTATCAGGGGATATAACCAGAGCGAGGCCATCGCCAGGGGACTATCGGCCGGATTGCGTGTTCCTTTGGCCTGTAATGTGCTGATGCGCCCACATGCCACCTCCACCCAAACCAGGAAAAGTCGTTATGACCGTTACCTGAATGTTACCGGAAAATTTAAGGTTACCGATCCGGAGGCCTTTCAAAACAGGCATGTCCTGCTGATCGATGATGTGATCACCACCGGAGCAACTCTGGAAGCTTGTGCCGAAGAGATCCTGGCCTGTCCCGGTGCCAGTGTCAGTGTGGCTGCGCTCGCCTGGGCAAAAAACGAGTGACCGGTCAAACCCCCATGAATCGTTGCTCACCCGGATCCAGTCCGGCCAGTGAAAGGGCACGGTTGACCACGGTGAGGCAAAGCTCCTCAATTGTTGCCGGATTATGATAAAATCCCGGGGAAGCCGGACAGATGATCCCGCCGGCATCGGTTACGGCAAGCATATTCCGGAGATGAATCCGGCTATAAGGCGCCTCTCGAAGAACGAGAATGAGTTTTTTCCTTTCCTTCAGCATTACATCGGCCGAACGGGCCAGAAGGTCACCGGCGGTACCGGATGCAATCCGGCCCAGCGTGCCTGCGGAGCAAGGAATGATAATCATGGCATCATAGCCTGCCGAACCGCTTGCCGGAGGAGCGAAGAAATTGTTCGCCGCATAGCGCCTGAAGGGATCCGTGTCCAGCGGCTGACCAGGCAATTCATAAGCCCATACCTTTTCGGCTGTTTCCGAAACCACCACTGCCACCTCCTCCAGCTGATCCGCCATTCCACGTAGCTTTGCCAGCATCAGGTCCGCATACCGCGAACCACTCGCCCCCGTAATTCCGATAATGATCTTCTTTTTTATCAACTCCCTCTTTCCTCTCTTAACCTCTCTTAACCTCTCTTAACCTCTCTTAACCTCTCTTAACCTCTCCTCAATAGTCCTTCACGCACCGCACCGGCAATCCATTCACCTTCTGCGATGTATCCTGCTGGAAAGCCGTCTTTCCACGGTAAATCGAACGCATGAGCGACAAATGGTTCAGCTGGGGATTGGGGTTGACGGTTGAGCTCCAGAAATATCCGGCATTCACCACGTCATAATATTTCCGTTCGGCAAAAATCAGGTAACCCGAGAAAAGTGCCTGGAAACCCGAACGGCTCCCCAGGGCCAGCTGTTCCCCGGCATCGGCCTCTCCATTAACCGGATCGAGGAAAACAACCAGATCATGCCATTCGGCATCGGTAGGCAGATGCCATCCATCGGGACAAAGTCCGGGTGAAGCTTCGGTGGATGCATATCCCATGGCTTCATCCCATTGGTACAATCCGCCATAAATATCGCAGTATGCAGCTTCATTCCTATAACAGAACTTCTCAATCTTCTGGTTATTCAGCTGGTAGCCATCGCTTCGATCGCCTCCGGTACTGGAATTGATCATAGTCCCGATATTCAGGTTCTGCGCCATCCATATATTTTCATTGATAGTCACCGTTTTATAAACTTTTCCATCGCGCGGATCCCTTAAACTGCCGATCGGATTGAGCGGTGAGTTAGTCGTAAATGACCAGACCGGACCGGTCACCTCATGTGAATAAGGATCGCGTACCACTATTTTCCAGTAATAAGTTGTGGTGTATTCCAGTGGCAGGCAAATAAACTGTGCACCCGACTGGTTGCCGGAAACCACCGGCGGCGTTGTTTCAGTGCCAAAATAAACATCGTACTTCAGTGAATCATTTTCCGGATCGGTACAGGTCCACGTAAGCACGCACAGAGTGCTCGACTGGCCGGCGAGATCAGCAGGCTGAGGATTCTTTGGCACCTCCGGTGCAGTATTCAACCCTCCAACCAGCAGACTGATGATTTCCTCATCCGTTGACCCGTCGGAATCCTTCACGATCACTTTTACGGGGTAAGTCCCGGCCGCCGTGTACTGGTGATTAACAACCTTGCTAGTTGAATACTCGGTATCCCAGGTTCCATCCCCTTCAAAATCAAAGCGGACCACCAGATCGGTCTGCTTATCCTCAGCATCGCTGCATGCGGATGCATCCATCACGAAAGTGTCCTGCAGGAATCCGCTTTTGGGATTGATATTCAAAGCTGCCCTTGGTGGACGGTTGTTCCAGGCCACCTTAACAAAGTCGGTAAAACGGTTGGTTTTACCTTTGACATCTTTCACTTCGACGGTTACATACATGGTACCGCCGATAATAAACTTATGCGAAGCTATCTTGTTTGTGCTGAATTCGGTATCGAACACAGAGTCGGACTCCCAGTCCCAGCGGACCATCAAATCCGAAGCCGGAGTTTCGATGTCCCTGACTCCGGAAGCGTCAAAAACAAAGGTGGTATCGGTGGTGCCGTACGTTGGGGAAATCGTAAATGCAGCAACCGGATCCGTGTTGGGTTCTTCCTTACACGAATTGAGAAACAGGGGGACCAAGGTGGAAAGGGTAATCAGGCTGATTTTGAATAGCCGATGGTTTTTCATTTTTATCCTGATTTAATTAGTACATAGTGCAAAGTTAGGAAAAGATTGGAATCGGTTAATGGTTAGAGGTTAGAGGTCAGGTTAGATGTCGAAGCCGAAATAGATGGCGATAAACCGTTCTTTTCTGTTAAAATACTGGTTGCTGAGGCTACGGCCATTATAATAATTCAATCCCAGGCGAAACCTCCGGAGATCCCGTTCCTGCGGCAGGATATAGCCTCCGGTAATGGAGATATTCGGGGCATAGGCATTCATCTGGTAGGCACTCACATTTATTGCCGTATACAGGCCGCCGAGTTTGATGTTCGCAAAATAATACTCGAGTTCGGCCCCACCCTGAAAACTGAACCAGGCTTCGGGATGAGGCTTATTCTGGCGAATCCCCATCATGTCTTTTCCGGGATAAAAAAATCCGAAATCACCGTAAAGCTGAAGGATATCCCATTGCGGCATTTTCAAAAACCAAAGTGGCCGAAAAGCAGCCGCTGCGACAAAATCATCCAAAACCGGCATTGGAGTGAAGTTAGGATCAAAATCTACCGGTGAGCTGACCATTCCTGAAGAAAATTCATCACCGACATGAGCAGAGATATGGTGTTTGATGAAATGTAGGCTGAGCCATTCGGTGGGATGCGCGGCAATTCCATAGTAACCTATTCCATCGAGACTGATCAGATCGTGGTTACCGGATCTCAGGATGACCGGGGCAATAGCGCCAAGATCCAGTGATATCCCCAGCCTGGGATTGCTTTTCGGACTGAATTTTAAGAAAGAGAAGCGGGCGGCCGGATTAATCAGCTTTCTTCCCTTGTATCCCTTTGCCTGATTTGCCGGATCCTGGAAATCCATATCATCATAAAGGATGTTCCGGGCCGAAACTTCAAACCTCACTCCCTGCGGATCTGCCAGATATACCGGGTATAAGTGGTCGAAACTCACGATCTGCACATCCCATGAACCAACCGAATAAGAAACCCGGGGTTTGGTTTTTTGGCACAGGACCGGAAGAATAGAGAGCAGTGCCAATAATACAAAGATTATCTTCTTCATGCGACATGAGAATTGATCTGCGAAAATAATCAAATGTCCCATTTAATATGGCAAACAGGCCGGGAGCGCATTCCATGGCAAATTGAAAGATTTGCTTAACTTTCTAACGGAGTACCAAACCCTCAGCCGGACTAAATGCATCCTGAAAATCAGTCATATTCGCTCTCCCGGGTATTCACGACCTTGATACTTGTTTTATTTTTTATCCCCATTCAGGCTCAGGACAAAGGGTCATACTCCGGGATCGTTAAAAACCGTGAAACCGGGGATCCGCTTTCGGGTGCATCGGTGTATTCGCTGACCGACAACAAAGGCACCACCACCAACCGGTTGGGTCAATGGAAAATCAATCTTCTGCCCGGACCGCAAAGCCTGGTGACCTCTCATTTGGGATTTAAGAATGATACCCTGATCAGCCCGGACAATAATAGCGGACTCCCGTTTACCATCCTTCTTTCACAGGATATGGTGGCCATTCCGGAAGCCCGCATATTGGGCCAGGCCGACACGTGGAGTCTGGCGACACTGGCACCGGGGCAAATCCGGCTCTCCATGAC
>Ga0172379_10007742_pt1 | contig 13809 bp, 12 predicted proteins | sample GrowelOW334metaG_FD_119756 | JGI IMG/M metagenome (GOLD analysis project Ga0172379, IMG submission 119756) | Groundwater microbial communities from an aquifer near a municipal landfill in Southern Ontario, Canada - Groundwater well OW334 metaG | ecosystem: Environmental > Aquatic > Deep... | reverse complement strand
TCTTTGATTGTTAACTCTATCATTTCCATTTGTAAAAGTTATCCAGCAAGAGACATCTAGTCCGCTTTTAAAATATCTAAAAATCTCAAATTTTACACCTACATCTTTTGCCAGAAATTGTCCTATGGTAGTCTTTATAGAAACATCTAAGGGTTTTATTTCCAAAAAAAGATTTAGAAAATATTGATATCCGATAAAATTTACATATTCGGGACTTGTGTTGTTCCACTTTCTGATTTTTTTTTGAAATCCCATTCCATGATATTCCCTTTTATAGACATTTGCCAACTCAATTGAAGCGCCATAAAAAGAATTAACTGGATAAAATAAACATTCAACATCAATTCCGGCATAAGCGAGTTCAAAATATCCAAGTGAAATTTTTCCAAACAAGGCCTTTTTCAGATTATAGTTTTTTTGAATATATAAATTATCAATATGAAATGAATTCGTCTCAAAATATTTAACAAAATCTGATCTGACATTAATCAGTTGCGAAGGGTTGTACTTATCCCTGCTTCCAACTTCAGCACTGGCTGATTTAATTATGTAGCTGGTCTGAAAATTATAATACAAATCCTTAAAAACAAATCCTTCCTGCGTAGCCAAAAAACCACCATCATATTTGAACTTTCCTCTGCAGCTGCTAAAAAAAGCGTTAACTTTAGGTCTAACAGTCAACATCCAGTTGGCTTTTTTTCTTTCATACAAAATTTTACAATTATCGTTTCCAGCTGTTGTGGGATCTTGAATTGCACAGATCGAATCCAACTCGAAAATATTAATTTTTCTTTCTTGGTAATTAACTAAATCAGATTTTTTAAAAATATATTCATATAATGCAATTCCGTCCGATTGAAGAAAAATATTTATTTTCTCATATTCATCCAATGGAAGAAAACTTATTAAATTCCGAATTCTGCACTTAACTGTTTTTAAAGATCTATACTTAAGATTAATAACTGTTAAATAGAGGTTTCTGTTATCAAAATCACTTGACGATGAGGCCTGCACCAGATCGAATCCCTGATCTTTAAATGATTGAGCAATTCTTTGCATATCATTATCTTGTCCTTGCATGGAATAATTACAAAATAATGGGGGATCAAGGTATTTAGGAAAGATTCCTTTTGTTTGTCCTAAATTGTAACTAGCACAGAACGAGGCTGAAATCTTTTTTCCTCGTAAAGTTGAAATGGAAGACTGAAAAATATCGTTAAACTGGAAATTTATTCCTAAATTTACTGGAAATCTGACATCTCTGCCTGAAGGATGTTCCATTTCATGCTTTTTATAATTATTTCCATCATATTCTGCAAACAAAGCGATTTGTCTATATAAATTATTCTTTTTGTTTAAAAAGGGAAAATAAGCTGCTCCTGCAAAAAACCCATTAATCCTTCCCTTTCCCACACCAAGGGTCAATTCAAAGTTTTGATCAGTAAACTGTTTTGTTAGGACTAAATACTTTGAATGAAATCTTCTTGATCCAAAAAAGTCATTAATTCCAACAGCTATTTCGGGGAGATATTCAAAACCATCGGAGTTTTTTAAAAGCGCTAACTTAATGTTAGCAGTCCTATCAGCATCCTCCCCAAACCCCATCTTGCCAAAACTGCCTTCTAATATTTTTTTAAAGATCCATACGTTAGCTGATATTTCAAGCCTAGAAAAATACTGTAGATTAAATCCAAGAATTTTATAAGGATCAGAGTCAAAATAACTAGTTCCGATAACGCCGCTTTCTTTCATTCGAGAAGACGGCATAGCGAGATATCCGCCTTCACACATCTGATTATAAATCACCGGGAGGCGCTTATTTGCTCTATTTTCAATATCTTTAATCTTTTTTAAATTTTCAAAATAATTATCTACTGCGTTTTCAGCAAACAATCTTATAAAAAAAAATAAAAACACAAAAAAAAATTTAATATTCATTTTAGGAAATTAAAAAAAAATAGAAGAAAGTAATAACAAGAAAAAAAATCTAATGCAACCTGATTTTAATAATTAAAGTAATTATTTTTTTATAAAAACATAAAGAGGATTATGCAAACCTTAAGTCACATTAGACCTCCGACTAAATTAAAACAAATATATAAAGACTATAAGGATAAAGAATTTAAGCTCCTCGATATCGGCTGCAGAAACCACCCTTCCTCCCTATTCAAGAAATGGTTTTCCACAAGTAAAATACTATGGAGTTGACAAAACTATCTATAACAATTCTCAAGAAGACTTGAACTCAATGTAAAAGTTTTTCCAATTAGACCTGTCAAGTCTCAATTTCAATGAAATTGAAGACAATTTTTTGATGTTATTTACATGTCACATGCTATAGAACACCTCCCAAATGGCCTAGATGTTCTAAATCTATTAATAAAAAAGTTAAAAAAAGACGGAAGGCTCTATATCGAATTCCCTTCAACCAATTCACTTTCGCTCCCAACAGCCAGGGGAACCTTAAATTTCTCGGATGATCCGGCTCATATAAAAATATATGACATCAAGGAAATTTCAAACGAATTGATGAAAAATAATTTTAGAATTATAAAAGCTGGTATTGCAAAAGACTATCTTAGAATTATGCTATTTTTTATATCTCTTCCCTATCAATTTTATTCTTTAATCAGATATAAGAAACTAACAGTAAAATATGGCCTTTGGGATATTTGCAATTTCTCACATTTTGTTTATGCCAAAAAAAACTCAGATTTATAAATCTTTCTTTGTTTTATATTGAATGTTTTATTTGAAAATTATGGATTTTTCTTATATATTAAAAGATAAATAATTATTTAATTTTTAATATAAGGAATAAAATGTCTTATTTAAAACAATTTAAAGAAAAAATAAAAAATAATGATTATCCTGAATTTTTAAAAATTTGGGAAGAATACTGCTATAGCGACGAAGCAAATTACGATGAACTTAAAACAATATTAATTGAAGTAAAAAAATCCGATATGGCAATTTCTTTTGGCCAGCATGTGAATAGAGCGCTTTTTCTGTGGGAAAAATTAAAAGATCAAAACCAAAAAGATGATATTTTAAAAATAATAGTCGATATCCAAAATAAAAATGATGAAGATCTTGCTGAAATAACTTACCAATACCTGAAAACAAAATATCATGATGATCCTCTTTTCAATGAAAAAATTCGTTTAATTGGACTTAGAAACAGGGATAACTATCAAGGTGCAATAAGCAAATATGAGTTATTAACTCACATAAAAAAAGGCAGATTTGTATTTCACAATGCCGGCTGGGGGACAGGGGAGATTTTGGATTTTTCTTTATTAAGAGAAGAAATTCAGCTTGAATTTGAATATGTTGTCGGACATAAAAGCTTATCTTTTGAAAACGCCCTAAAAACATTAACGCCTTTACCAGACACACATTTTCTTTCCAGAAGATTTGGCAATCCGGATCTTTTAGAAGCACAAGCCAAAGAAAATCCTTTAGAAGTTATTAAAATGGTCTTAAGTGATTTAGGCCCATTAAATTCAGCAGAAATCAAAGACGCTCTTTGTGATCTTGTAATTCCTTCAGACGAATGGAATAAATGGTGGCAAAGTGCAAAATCAAAAATAAAAAAAGACAGGAAAATTGAATCACCGATTAATTCTTCAGATCCCTTTTTATTGAGAGAAAAAGATGTTGATTTTGAACAAATCCTGCAACAAAAATTCGATGCTAAGCCAAAGCCTAAAGAGATTATTGAAATGGTAAATTCGTTTATTAAAGATTATCCAGATACTTTAAAAAACGAAGATTTTCGAAAAACATTAATATTGAAATTATTGGACGTTCTTTCTTTTGAAGAGTTGACAAATCCTTTAAAACTCCAAATATATTTCTTTTTAGAAATCTTAAAAGCCGACAAGGATTTAATAAAAATTAAGGAGATCATCGAACAGGCAAACAATTTAAACGAACTGATAGAATCTATTGATATTCTACATTTTAAAAAAAGGCTGTTATCCGCAATACGTGAGCACAAAAAAGATTGGGAAAGTTTCTTTTTGAATCAGCTTTTGAGCATCAATCAGAATAACTTGAGAGATTATATTCTTAATGAACTGATTGAGTCAAAATCATCTAGATTATCAAACAAATTAAGAGAGCTGAGAGAGCATCCCTTGATGTACCCAACAGCATTTTTCTGGTTCTTCCAAAAAGTCTTTTCAGAAAAAAACATACTTCTATCAGACATCGAAAGTAAAAACATTTTCTTCGAGAGTTTTTTAATTTTACTTGATCATTTAGAAAACAAAAATGAATATAAAGAACTAGCAAAAAAAATGATCGCTTTACTTTCTTCCGATAGATATAATCTTGTCAGAACCGTCATGGAAAACGCATCTGTAAATCAAGCAAAAGAATATTTGCTATTAGCAACTAAATGCAGGCTTCTGAATGATCATGACATTAAAATTATTCATTCGCTTGCAAAAGTCGTCCATCCAAACTTAGAAGAATATAAGCCTGAAACAGCTGATGACGATGCCGTATGGGCAACAGAAGATGGTTTTATAAAAATCAAGACTAAATTAAATCATCTTTCTACAAAAGAAATGATAGACAATGCTAAGGAAATTGAAGAAGCAAGAGCTCACGGGGATTTAAGAGAAAATGCCGAATACAAAGCAGCTCTGGAAAGAAGAAGCAGGCTCCAATCTGAAATAAGGACCTTATCCTTATTAATTAATAACGTTAAAATTATTAATAAATCAGAGATTACAACAGAAAAAGCAGAAATTGGCACAATTATTGAATGTACAAATGAAAAAGGCGAAAAAGCAACCTTCACTATCTTAGGTCCTTTTGAAGCCGATGCAGAAAAAAACATTCTTTCGTTTCAATCAAAGTTAGCTAAAGACATTATTGGTAAATCAGTAGGAGAAAAATTTTCTTTGAAAAATAATATTTATACAATTGTTGATATACGAAGTTATTTCGAATAATTATTAATAGATGTATATTCTTTTTAGAATGACATTAGGAAAAATTTTATGAATATTGAAGTTTCAAAAAAGCCGAATTCAAAAAAATTTCAATTAATCATAGCGACTAAAAATATTCATAAGATCAGAGAATATAAAAGCATTTTGAATGAATTATTGCCAAATATTGATTTATTGAGCTTATTTGATTTTCCAAAATACAAGCCGCCAATAGAATCCGGTTCTACTTTTGAAGAAAACGCAAAATTAAAAGCCCTTGATGCAGCAACTAATCTAGATGCTTGGGTAATAGCTGATGATTCAGGAATAATCGTTCCTGCATTAAATAACGAGCCTGGCATCTATTCAGCTCGTTATGCAGGAAATCAAGCAACAGATGCAGACAACAGAAAAAAATTATTATCAAAGATGGAGTCTTTTTCTGAAAAAAACAGATTCGCTTATTTTAAATGCTGTATTGCTTTAGCCCATTCAAAAGAGCTAAAAAAATGCGTTTGCGCTACATGTGAAGGGAAGATCGAAACTGAAGAAAGGGGAGGAGAGGGATTCGGTTATGATCCAATATTTACTAAACATGATTATAACAAAACATTCGCTGAACTTAACGGCTCATTGAAAAACAAAATATCACATAGAAGAAAAGCCATAGATAGACTTCTGCCAACATTACAGATGATAATAAGTAAGTCATAATGCTTTATTTAATAGATGGATACAATCTTTTATTTCGTCTCTTTTCTTCTGAAAAAAAAATTGAGGTCCAAAGAAATCTTTTAATTGATTTTTTAGAAGAAAAAGCCACCAACCTCAATCTTAAAATTCAGGTTATTTTTGATGGTCATCATCAAAACAGTGAATTACCAAATCAATCATATCAGAACAACATAAAAATAATATATACTCCAAAGGATCAGACTGCTGACGATTATATTTTAGACAAGATATTTTTAAGCAAGACACCATCCCAGCTAATAATTATTTCTTCTGATAAGTCTTTGCTTCAGAAAGCAAAACAATTAAAGGCTCAGACTAAAACAGTTGAATCGTTTTTAAGTTTTATTTCTTTAAGTGAGGATAAAATAAATGAGACAGAAATGAATGAAGAAGACTTTATCGATACAAAAGAGAACATAGAGAGACTTCTTAAAATTTTTAAGGAAAAATATAAAGATGAAAAAAACTAATATTTAATTTTAAAAGACTCAAATTCAGGACAGGGAAATAGATGTTTTTTTTCTAAACTATCTATAGAACCAAATCCGGGTTTTTCCTCATTTTTTTTCAAAAACAAATCTAACACTTTTTCACTTGACACAGCGACTATTTCAACAGATTTATCTGAAAGATTTTGGACATATCCCTTTATATTTAGATCTTCAGCATATTTTCTTATATGCTCTCTGAAATGTACGCCCTGAACCTTTCCTTCAAATATTATTCTGAGACAAATTCTCTCTTTCATGGTTTCCATCCCAATCAAAGCTATTAATTAATGACCTAACTTCCTCGATATTATCTGATTTATTAATATGTATTCTTAATTGCTTAATATCTCTAACCTCTTTTAATAGCCATCCACAGATTCTTCTTACATCAAAAATTGCTTTTTCACTACCTTTTTCTTCAATGATGTAATCAATATATCTTAATATTGAGTTTTTTTTATCAAATCCGCTTTCACCTGCATTATTCAAGAAATATCTCTCGATTTCGTTGGAGATATTAGGATTATATAAAAACCCCCTGGCCACCATTATTCCATCACAATTAGTTAATTTGAACATTTCATCAGCATCTTTAGGAGAATAGACATCTCCATTTCCAAAAACCAAAATTTTCTTCGCTTGTTCCTTACATTCTTTGATATAATTCCAATCTGACTTTCCGGAGTATCCTTGTTTTTTTGTTCTTCCATGAATCGTTATTGCACTGCAGCCGGCTTCTTCTGCTATTTTGACAATTTCTTTTGCGCAAATTGAATTTTCATCCCAACCCAGCCTAATTTTAACTGTAACTGGAATTTTTACTGCTTTAGTCATTAAGGATAACATCTGGGAAATTAACAAAGGAGTCTTAAGCATCGCAGCCCCGCTGCCATCTTTAACAACCTTCGGCACCGGGCAACCGCAATTTAAATCAATTATTTGAAAACCTAAATCTTCTACAATCTTTGCAGCGTCGCTCACAATTCGCGAATCTGAACCACATAACTGAGCTCCGATTGGAGACATATCCTTGGTATACTTTAATATTTTATAGCTCTTTTCTCTTATAAGAGCTTCCATCTTGATCATTTCACAAAACATCAATCCTTTATGATAATGTCTTATAAATCGTCTGAAGGCAAAATCAGTATATTCAGCCAAGGGAGCAAACAATATATTGCTATCCAGAAGCAAATTATTAATTTTAAATTCTTGTTTAAAACTCATCGAATGAAATGTAAAATAAATTTTTCAAACAGTTGAAGGACGAGAAGACCAACCAATGGACTAAGATCCAAAGCTCCTCCGATCATAGGAATTAATCTTCTAAAAATTTTTAAATAGGGTTCAGTATAATAACTAATAAAACGCATCAAATTATGGTTTTGAAACTGAGGAATCCAGGAGCCTAATACTCTAGCTATTAAAAAAAAATTATAACAGGTAAATAATATCTTTATTATATGAGCAAACATAAGTTTTTGGATAAACTTTTTTTTGTTTTAAATTTTACTATTTGTCATTATTAAAGTCATGATTAAAAAAATATTTTCATCCTTCACAGGAATGTCATTTAATAGTAAAATTATTCTTTTTTCAGATTTGGGAGTAATTTACAAAAATGCAATTTGTCGGAATAGACATCGATAACGAAGACATCAAATTATCTATAATTAATCAAAAGAAGGATTTCCTTGAATCAAAATCCTTTAGCCTTGATGAATTTAACGTCAGCTCTAATGTAAAGCAGTTTTACAATAACTCTGCCGAAAAAAATTTTATTTCTTCAGGCTTAGATCTTCAGGACGTTTTAATTAAATCAGCGCCATTCAATGTAAAGAATTCGTTTTTTACCAAAAAGGCGATTTCTTTTCAAAAAGATCTTATCACAACAATAGATCCAGCTCAAACAATTGCATGTTATTTAAAACAAAAATCTAATTTGAAATTTTTCATTACAACAAGAAGCATGCTAGAAAAACATTTACAAATGCTATCTCAAATAAAAATTGATCCCGATAATGTCTTTTGTGCAGCCACAGCCCTTTGCAGTTTTGCAAAAGAATACTTCCCCAACTCTAAAAATTCTTTTATCCTGCATGTTTGCAAGACAAAGACTTACTGCATTCTTATGAAGGATTTTTTACCCGAAAAAACTTTTATCCTAAAGATTGGATTAAGCCAATTTATTGATGCGATGTTAGAAGATAAAAAAAACAAAAACTCGTCTTTGGATGTTTCCAAACTAAATCATAGTTCCAATCTTTTCAAAATTATTGATGGTTTCAAAGAGTCTATTGAAAAAACTTTTAATTCATTTACAGCCGAAGAGGAAAAATATCCATTAATAGCCACCGGCGAAGTTGATTTTTTTGCAAATTTCACAAGTTTTATTAAAAACAGCAAAGTTTCCGAAATTTTAGAAATTGATAAAAAAGAAAAGAATTCGCAAATAAAAAAATATGCTATTTCCATCGGTCTAGCCTTATGTGCAAAATCTGATGAATATTCTAAAATTCAATTTAGAAACCAAGATTTTATACCTGAAAAAAAACTTTTAGTTTTCGGCAAAAAAATTGCTTCTTTTTTATGCATTTTATTTTTATCTTCAGCACTGATTTTCTTTGCTTTTTCTTATTATTTATCAAAAAACAGTTCAAATTTGAAACAAAAACTTTTGGAACTACAAAAATTTGAAAATGACCATCTAGGCTCCAATTTAACCTTCGCCGATAATAATTTGTTCAAAAACATTGATGATTTTGAAGATAAGATAAAAAAACAGACAAAAAATTTTCCTTACTTTTTGCAAGTTCCAAATGTTTCGCAAACTCTTTCCTGGTTAAATAATAATGAAATTTTAAAAAACTCTCAAATAATAACGTTTAACTATTCGCTTGAGAGTTATCCTTCAGCATTATCCAAGACAGATCCGTATATTGCAAAAATTGATCTTGAGTTTAAAACAAAAACACCTGCCGATGCCAGGGCATTTTATGATAATTTACTAAAAGGATCTGGCCTGGTTGATAGAACTCAGGAAATTAGATGGGAACAAAAAAATGATTCCTATACTGTTAGCTTTTATTTAAAAAAAACAATTCACAATGATTAAATACAATGATTAAAGATATTTTAAAAAAAACCGGAAAATTATTTATTAAACCTAAAAATTTTATTTTTCTGATCGGATTGCTGTCCTTATTTTTTTTGATTATGTCCGTGTCTATATATTCGAAATTTCACAAACAACATTTTTATGCAAACAGGCTTAACAATCTGGATAACCTCATAAAAACTTCAGTTGATCAAAGAAAAAAAATTAAAGATTTCATCGATCAGAAAACCTCGTATGATATTTTTTTTATCGACAACAAACTTGAATCCCTTTGTTTCTTGGGAAAAGAAAAACTGCTATTGAATAAATTATTAGATCACCCTGCATATGAGAACTCATTAGAAATTCAAAATAGATTAAAATTAATTGATGGCAATTTAAATAAATTGCAATTTTCTGAAGAAAACATAAAAAGCACCAATCTTGTAAAGGAAACGGATGAATCTCAAATAAATACTATTGAAATAGATGAGTTTGACCTTGAAAATCTATTAAAAACAATCGAAAATTCTCCTAAAAATTCTCCTCAGCTTATTATAAAAAAGTTTATTTTAACCAAAACAAAACCTAGTGTTTTTTCATTAGATATGAAAATTCTAAAAAGAGAGTTTTTTAAAAAATAATATATGAAAACTATAAAATTTATTTCCTTTTCTTTAACAATTTTCTTAATTTCCTGTACAGCAAGATATGCCCAGGATGAAATCTCCTGCTTGCAAATCGTTGACCGAAACGGATTAACAGAAACTATCGGCACCGAAGATAAGTTAAACAAATTTAAAAATGTAAATTTCGATCAGCCGCAATCATATCAAAAAGTACTTAGAATTTATCAAAAAAATTTACGTGGAGAAGTAATATCCAAACTTACTTCATATCATGATAACGGTCTATTATGGAAATCATTAGGAATAAGAAATGCTCGCGCTTATGGAAATTACAAAGAATGGTATTCGAATGGAAATATTAGAATTGAGGCAACAGTCATTGGAGGAAGTCCCGATTTTAATTTACAGGATGATTGGCTTTTTGATGGTGTTTGTAAATGTTACGATGAAAAGGGTTTCTTATTAACAGAATTTAATTATCAAAAGGGTTTTTTACATGGAGAATCAAAGTATTACCATGAAAATAGTAATCTAAAAAAACTGATTCCTTACATTAAAAATGAGATTCATGGAGAAGTTGCTGAATATTCCGAAAATGGAGGATGCATATCAAAATCAAATTACAAAAACGGAATAAAAGATGGCCCTACAATTGGATTCTGGTCTGAAAACAATATTTCCTTTTTAGAAGATTATGAAAATGATTTATTAATCAACGGTCAGTATTTTGAAAAAACTAAAGTAAAGATATCGCAAATAAAAAACGGTGATGGTTTAAAAACAGTTTTCAATAATAATAAAATTTCAAAAATTGTTGAATATAAAAACGGCAGACCTCAAGGCAAAATACAAGTTTTTTCAGAAAGCGGCGTGCTTTTAAATGAATATTTTCAGAAAAATAACATAAAAGACGGCATGGAAATAGTTTATTATACTGAAAATGAGATAGGGAAATTCCAAGGCAAAAAGGCCATACCTAAATTTCAAATCGGTTGGGATAATGGAAATATAAATGGTGTTGTCAAAACCTGGTATAAAAATGGAAACCTCGAAAGTCAAAAGCAATATTTCCAAAACAAAAAAAATGGCGCTCATTATGCTTGGTATGAAAATGGAAGCGTGATGTTTATAGAAGACTATGAAAATGATATTATTAGCAAAGGTTCCTATTTTCAAATAGATCAAAAAGACCCGACTTCTACCATTATTAATGGAAACGGAATCGCTTCAATTTTTGATAGCAGCGGAAGATTTATAAAGAAAATTAGTTATAAAGAAGGTCTGCCTTCGCAATGAAAGATCAAAAAAATGAAATTAGAGAACGTTATCTGTTAATTAGAAATTCGATTTCTATTACACGAAGAGCTGTTGCTGAAAAAAAATCACTTCAGATCTCATCGTTTAATTTTTCAAAAATATTATCATTTTCAAGCACACCTAAAGAAATAAATCTAAAAAAATTGAATTCTCTCCTCGCAAACGAGAATCGTCTTTTCTTGCCTAAAATAGTTGGTGATGAATTAGAAGTTTTCGAGGTCTCAGACATTGAAAATCAATTAATAAGAGGAATTTACAACATTTACGAACCCGATCCGGAAAAATGCCGAAAAGTTGAATTTAATGAAATTTCCTGCGCTTTAATTCCGGGACTAGCTTTTGATATTGAAAACAGCAGGCTCGGTTATGGAAAGGGGTATTATGATAATTTTTTAAAAAAATTAAATTGTCTTGCCATTGGGATCGGTTTTATAGAGCAATTACATAATGAACTTATCCCCACTGAGCCGCATGACATTAAATTGAATCAGCTTCTACTTTACTGATTATCTATCATCACACCATCACAAGATCTGCAAGATGTTTTATTCTCCATGCCTTCTTCCTTTTTTGGTTTTGGTTGACAATAGTGAGGTCCGGGACAAGAGTCTGCGGTAACCATAGATCCTGCAGCGATATTCGTACATACAGAATAATATCCCTGATAATCACATCTCCAAATTACTGTAAAAGGTGTGTAAGACGTACTGGATTTATAATTGATTTTAAGTTGTGTAGATATTTGATTTGTATCCCAGACAGATTGTTGATTAGGCGCCATTACATTTTCTGCAAGAACATTACCATCTGCAGATTGGACAACAGCTGTTAACTGAAAAGGGGAATCGTTATATAATGTAATTGAGTCAGCAAAAATACTATATGATAAAAACAATAATGGTAAAAAAAATATTTTCATTGTTTTTTCCCTTTTCTTTATCTTATAGATATTAAAATTTTTTTTAAATATCAACAAAAGATTACTCAAAAATCAGAATGATTTTGCATCGTTGAAATATATACAAAACTAATTATTGGGATCTTAAAGATGAGAAAAGAAAATTTTCATTAGATGCAGACATTTAAAAGAAGATCTTCAAAATTCTATCGTCTTTTAAGTTTAAACTTTTGGGAAAATAAAGTTTTATCCTCCTGATTAGCAGAGTCGGCTTGGCTTTCTTTTATTTGAACCTGCGATACCTGTCTTTTTGAATCTCGCCTTTGAGACCTTATAATAGGCATACTGATAGCATTAGGATGGGCAGTTTCTAATGACGTAGGGGTTCCTTCTTGATTTTTAGAGAAATCCTGGGAACAAGGATCTTTTTCATCAGAAGAAGAATCAAAATCATCTAAATCTATATAGATTGGTTCTAACGACGCCGAAGAAGATTTTAATTTCGGCTGTTGAACAGGAGCCTCTTCAAAACCACATAACTCAGGATATAAATGCATTGGAGCATTTAAAGAACTAAATGTTGCCTGTCTTTCTCTTGTCATTCTTTCCAAAACCCAATTTTCCATTCTATCGCCTGTTGTTAATACATAGGAAATATCCTGAGTTGTTTTTCTTACTGAATCATATCCTTCAAGCGTGCCTGCAACGGGGAGCATATAAACAACTGTTTTCCCATTTGCTCTATAAATCTTTTCAAGATGTCCATGTCCTTTAAATAATAGTTTTAGCTGTCTGGATTCAGAAGAAACAACATTAAAATAATCTTCGACCAATGAAGTTGATAATTTTACACCCTTTCCTCTAAATAAATTAGGTCCGCTTACATCTTGAGAATTTGCATCTCCCCAAGTCAGTGTGGACATGCGTTCACGTCTATCATTGGTCATAAAATTCATATTTGGCAAAATAAAATCTTGAACTCTTAAAGCAGCCCTAATCCAGCTTAAAGGCTTTAATGCCTCTTTCCGAGAAGCTAAAATTTCTTCTTCATTTATATCTTTTAACTTTCTATTTCTCAATCCAGGGGGAATCAGATCAAATATTCTTTGACTTAATTTTACTGTTTTTACTTCTATATTTCTTTTATATCTTTGATTAGGATTTTCCAGTAAATCAAACAGATCTTCATCTAAAAGAACTGTTCCGTGTGTAAAAATTGCATATTCTTTTCCGGATCCTGCTATTACACAGATAGGCAGGGAGTTGAAAAATTTTTCAATTTCATCCCAAAAATCGGGATTTTTATATAAATCTTTTGCACTTTGAGGATACATATACTGGACACTTATTCTTCTGTCTTCATGATTTCCTCTAATTAATAAAAACTCATCGGGATTCTTCATTTTTAAATCGATCAATGCCTCGACACATTCCCAGCTTTTTGGTCCTCTGTCAATATAATCTCCTAAAAAAATAAATAGAATTTTGCCTTTCCATTGTTGCGAAACATAATTGTTTTCGTCCAGATATCCCATTTCCTGCCATTTCTTTTTCCTTTCTTCCAAATCTGTTAAAGCTCCGTGGATATCGCCGTTTACAATTATTTTAGAATTAATCGGCAAATCGACTCTTTCACCAGAACCTAAAACCGCTGAAGTCTCTGTAGTAGAAAATTTTTTATTATATTCTCTTAATT
>Ga0172379_10007741_pt1 | contig 13810 bp, 11 predicted proteins | sample GrowelOW334metaG_FD_119756 | JGI IMG/M metagenome (GOLD analysis project Ga0172379, IMG submission 119756) | Groundwater microbial communities from an aquifer near a municipal landfill in Southern Ontario, Canada - Groundwater well OW334 metaG | ecosystem: Environmental > Aquatic > Deep... | reverse complement strand
CCGAGTGTACCGATCAGCGCCGCGGCGAGAATCCCCGCGCCAAGCACGAGCAGGGATCGGGTCAGCGCCGAATAATGGGCGCTGTGCGGGATCTCAAGCACCGCCGACCACGGCGACACCTGCGACCTGACGACGAAACGGTGGCTGGTCGCCTCATCGCGGTTCACGTCGAAGCCGGGCGGCGCCTGGCGCGCAATGACTTCGCCCCGACCGTCCACCAGGGAAAGCGACCAGCCGGCCGGCAGTACCGTCTGTGCGACGCGTTGCTGAAAGTCCCGCGCCTCAAACGTCGACAGCATCAGCTGCTTCACCTTGCCCTCGCGCAGGACCGGTACCGCGACGGCGACCATCGTTTCCTTGGTGATCGGTCCGAGGAAGGTATCGCCCACGGCCGGTTGGCCGGTTGCCAGCGCCACGGGTGCGGCGGCGTTTCCCTTGACCTGCGGCAGCATCGGAAGTCTTGCCCCGAAGGGTGCGTTGGTGGAAAACAGCATCTGCCTGGCAGTGTCGGCAAAGACGACGTTGCCGCCGAAGTTTTTCGTGAGACCCTGCGCCTCGTCGTACAGATCCCTCCAGCGCCGCGAGTCGGCGGCCAGCGGCGACACCGCCAGCATGTTGAGGGCGTTGATGCGGGACTGCAGATGCTGATCGATCGACGTGACAAAGTTCTTCAACAGGTGTTGGCCCTCGTCCAATTGCGCCTGTTCCTGTGCCCGCAAGTTGGCGACGGCCAGCCAGATCCCCAGCAACAGCAATGGCGTCATGCACAGCCAGATCAGCCGCGCCAGGTGCGACGAGATCGGGCGTGGCTTCACGGCGGGCCTTCCGGCGCCGGCGCATCTGCGAAGCTCAAGGCATGGGGTGGCTCCCGCCCCAGTTCGCGCGCCAGCGCATTCACCTGCCGCTTGAGGTCGATCATGCGCAGTTCGCGGTCGACCGACTCGCGGTTGAAGCGTTCCAGTTCCTCGTTGCGATGCCGCAGTTGGTCCTCCGCGTCCCTGCGCTCCTGGATGTCTTCGAGTACTCCAACAATATAGTCGGGGTCGCCGTCGGCCTTGCGCACCAGCGTTACATTGACCCTTCCCCAGGTGACGCTGCCGTTCTGATGCACATACCTTTTTTCGCGGGTGAAGGACTTGAAATCGCCCGCCATCAAGCAGCGGACGAGTTGGCGGTCGGTCGGCGCGTCGTCGGGATGGGTGATGTCCGCGATGCCCAGGGACAGGAGTGCTTCCTTGTCGTGGCCGACGATCTCGCAGAACTTGTCGTTGAGTTGCAGGAACCGGCCGTCGATCGCCACCAGCGCCATACCCACCGCCGCCTGCGCGAAGGTAGCGGCGAAGCGGGCCTCGCTGGCGCCCAACTGATCGCTGTGGCGCCGCCGCTCCGCCAACAGGCCGTCAACGCGCACCAGCAGCTCGGCTACCGCAAAGGGCTTGGTCAGATAGTCCTGCACGCCAAGCTGGAGCATCTTCACGCGCAGGTCGTCGTCAGCCTTGGCGGTCAGCATCACGATCGGCACGCCGACCATCGCCGGCTCGTTGCGCAATGCCAGCACCATCGCGTCGCCGCTCATGACCGGCATCATCACATCCGCGATGATCAGGTCGGGGGCCAGCGCCAGTGCTTTCTCCAGCCCGGCGCGGCCGTCGCTGGCGCTGGCGATGCGGTAGCGCGGCCGCAGCGCGGCGGTGATGAAGCGGTTCATGTCCAAGTTGTCTTCGACGACCAGCACCAGCGGCGCGTCCTCGCCGGCGGTCGCTGGCGCGCCGGGGATCGCCAATTCCGCCAGCACCTGCCCGTCGAGCGCCGGATCGAGTTGGCTCGCGGTCTCGTGGAGGGTTGTGCCTACAGGTGCCCGGAGCGGCAGGCGCACGGTGAACAGCGCGCCGCCACCTGGCGCCGTGGCGACGCTCGTCGTACCGCCTTGCAGAGCGGTGAATTCGCGCACGATGGCGAGGCCGAGGCCGGTGCCGCCATGGCGGCGGTTCGCCGCGCCGTCGACCTGGCGGAAGCGCTCGAACACCGCCTCGCGCATCGCCTCCGGCACGCCGGGGCCGTTATCCGCCACTTCGAGCGAGGCATGGCCGTCCACTTCATGCAGGCGCACCGCGATGGCGCCGCCATCGGGAGTGAATTTGAAGGCATTGCCGAGCAGGTTGAGCAGGATGCGTTCCAGTTTTTCGCGATCCGCCTCGATGACCAGGGACGCTGGGGCGGCTATGTGGTATGCGATGCCGCGCTCGCGGGCTAGCGAATCGAAATTTGAACACAGGCCGCGCACCAGTTCGGCGAACTCCACGCGTGCGTAGTCGGCGCGCATCCCGCCTGCCTGGAGTTTGGCGCCATCGAGCAGATCGGTCACATGGCGATAGAGCAAGCGAGCGTTACGCAACATCATCTCGGCCTCCCGGCGTGCTTCCGCCGGAAGGTCGTCGTTCGCGGGACGGGACAGTTTCCGTTCGAGCGGCGCCATGATCAGCGTCAGCGGGGTGCGCAGTTCGTGGCTGACGTTGGCAAAGAACTGGGATTTCAGCTCGTCGAGTTCGAGTGTCTTCTGGTAAAGCCGGGTGATCTCGGCTCTGGCGATGTCGGTCGCTTTCAGCGCCGCTTCGGTGCGCTGGTTTGCCTGCATCAGGTGCTCGAAAACCCAGGCGAACAGTCCGCCCATGGCGATGAACAGAACGAAGGATGCGGTTGACGCGGCGCCCTTCAATTCGAAGGAGAGCTGCGGCGGGATAAAGACGAACCAGACCAACAGGGCGCCGACCGCCGTGCTGGCCAGGCCGCCCCGGAGGCCACCCAGCCAGGCGCCGAAGAAGGCCGCCGGGAAGAACAGGAACCAGACATACGGCTTGATCCCGACGTCCCAAAGCAGCCATTGCAGCCCGCAGGCGAGGAAGGGCAGCAGGATGGCGCCAAGGAGGCGCAGGCGGTGGCTCATGGCCGGTCAGCGCGCTGCGTCTCCGGCCAGGAAGGCCAGCGGAAACGGCGCTTCGCGCCCTAGTTCGCGCGAAAGCGCATTGATCTGCTTCTTCATCTCAAGCATTTCCAGTTCGCGGCCGATCATGGCGCGGTTGAATCGCGCCAGCTCCTCGGCGCGTTTCCTCAGTTCGTCCTCAGCGGCCTTGCGTCCGCTGATATCGCGCACGGTGGCCTGGATAAGCATGTCCCCGTCGCTCGCCAGACGCGTCATCATCACATCGGCGGCAAACGGCGCGCCGTCCAGTCGCCGGTGTGTCCATTCGAAGAAATGGGCACCTTCGCGCAGGGCAATCGCGATCATTTCCCGGCCGGCCTCGCTGGAGAGCCGCCCGTCTGGCTGCCGCTCGGGCGAAACGTCCCAGGGCCCGAGTGCGGTGAATTCACCCATGCTTGAGGCGCCAAACAAGCGCAAGGTCGCCGGATTGGCGTTGGTGAACTGCCACAGAGGTGGCGCCAATGTCAGTTGGGCGTCGCGCGAATTCTCGAACGACAAGCGGAATTGTTCCTCGCTGCGCCTGAGTTCCGTTTCCATGCGCTTTCGATCGCTGATGTCCAGGAGGGTGCCGATCATCCTGAGCGGCGCGCCGTCGGCACTCCGCGCGATGACCCGGCCTTTTGCCGTCATCCATTTGATCTCCCCGTTGGCGGTGACCAGCCGGAAGTCGAAGTTGCCCTCGGGAGTCTCCCCGCGCCGATGCGCCGCCATGGTCTCAAGCACCAGGGGTAGGTCGTCCGGATGCACGGTGCGCTTGAAGAACTCGAAATCGGGGGTGATACTGCCGGGCGCGTAACCGCTGATGGCGAAGTAACCCGGCGAAAGGTAGGCGAGGCCACTGCTCACGTCCCAATCCCACACCCCGGCGGCGGTCGCCTCCAGGGCCAGTTGCAGCCGTTCCTCGCTGGTCCGCAGTTGTTCTTCGGACTGTTTTTGCCGGGTGATGTCGCGGTTGCTGCCGCGCCGGCCGAGAACGCTACCATCGGCCGCCATGAATCGGGCGCAGTAGTGGCTGATCCAGCGCACCTCGCCATCGCGGCGGATGACGCGCAATTCCATCTCGGCGGGGTCCGACGCATTCATGTCGAGATGCGCCTCATAGCGCGCCCGGTCGTCGGGATGAATCAGCCGCAGCATCAACCCAGGATCGGCGAGGAACTCATCGGGCGCATGGCCAAACAGGGTCTGGCTGGCCGACGAGACGTACTTGTAACGCTTGTCGGTAGCGTGCCAAAAAACGCAGACCAACGCGCTGTCCAGGAGCAGGCGGAAGGTCTCCGCGTCCACCGGTGGCGTGGCGAGGTCTCCTGGCGCAATGGGTGAGCCTGCGCCTTGTCCGCGGCGCTGGATGAGGTCACCGTCCGGCCGGCGTCCATCTTCCATTTCAAGGCCGCTCACGATATTTCTCGGCGATGGCGCGGAAGATTTCGAATCCGGCAAGGAAGGCGTCGACAACGTCCGGATCGAAGTGCCTGCCACGCTCGTCGGCAATGATGTCGCGGGCTTGTTCGATAGGCAACGCGGCTTTGTAGATGCGGCGCGAAATAATGGCATCGAACACGTCGGCCAGAGCCATCAGCCGCGCAGGGATGGGAATGGCTTCCGCTTTCAGGCCGTCGGGGTAACCGCTGCCATCCCATTTCTCATGGTGGTGACGGGCGATCTGCCGTGCAATATTGAGAAAATCGACACTGCGATCGGCGTCGCGCACGGCTCGTTCGATCGCCAACGCTCCCACCGCGGCGTGTGTCTTCATGACCGCCCATTCGGCCGTTGTCAACTTGCCGGGCTTCAGCAGGATATGGTCGGGAATGCCGACTTTGCCGATGTCGTGCAGCGGCGCTGATTTGGCGACCAGGTTGATGGCTTTGTCGTTCAGAAACTCGGCGAACCGGGGACGCGACTGTAGACGCTCGGCGAGGACGTGTACGTATTTCTGGGTGCGGCGGATATGGTTACCCGTTTCGGGGTCGCGCGTCTCGGCGAGTTCGGCCAGCGCGTTGATGGTGATGTCCTGGATCAACACGATGTCGCGCGTGCGCCTTGCCACCTCCGCTTCGAGATGGGCGTTCTGATCCGCCAGGCAGTCACGCGCATACTTGAGTTCGAGATGGGTTCGGACGCGTGCCAGCACGGTGGCCGGTTTGTAGGGCTTGGCGATGTAATCCACGGCACCGAGCTTGAGGCCCGCTTCTTCGTCTTCAGTGGAATCCAGCCCGGTAACGAAGATCACCGGAATGTCGCGGCTGGTTGGGTTTGCGCGCAGGCGGGCGAGAACCGTGTAGCCATCCATCTCCGGCATCATCACGTCGAGCAGGATCAGATCGGGTTTCGGCGCGCCGCAGGCAATTTGCAGGGCGCGTTCGCCGGAGGGCGCGGCGAGGACGGTGAAGTGCGGTTTCAGTAGATGACCGAGAATGCTTAGATTCCCCGTGTCGTCGTCGACGACCAGCACTATGGGAGTGTCGGGCTGCGTGTGGGTCTCCCCGGCGGCTGCGAACGAGAGGGCATTCTCGGGTAAGCGCCACTTCGTTTATCAGAATAGCGCCGTTCACAATACGGTGCAAGGTGTAAGCCCACGAGTGTAAGACCATGAGCACGGGCAAGTCGCCGAGTCCTCGCCACATGGTCCGCGAGCCTGTCAAAGGCGATGCTGGGCCCAGGCGCTGGTCGTTATCTAAATGGAGCAAAGTCTTAGTTCAGAAGAATTCTCAACTACTGGGCGGAACCGACACTCGCAAAGTGGGAACCCACTGGTTGCGCATGGCCTCCTGGAGGCTTGCGCCGACTTCGAAGTTGTCTGGCCTGATTCCTGGAGAAAGAAGGCCCCGCGCTTGCCCCCGCAACGAGGTCGTCGGTCGAGCGGCCACCTATTCTCATTGGCCGGGACGGTAGTTGTCAGCCGCGACCCACGGTTGAAGGCCGGTTTGCTCCGACGCCAGCGAGCCGATATAATCCGCAACCTTGCAGCACCGGGCCGGCGTAGCTCAGTTGGTAGAGCAGCGCATTCGTAATGCGAAGGTCGGGAGTTCAACTCTTCTCGCCGGCACCAAGTTCTTCGAAGGGCAGTCCGTGACCAGGCTGCCCTTTTCCTTTCCTTTCCAGGAGCTAGATCGACATGCAAATCAAGGACAGTGTCTTCGTCGTAACCGGCGGCGCCTCGGGGTTGGGCGCCGGAACCGCGCGCCTGCTTGCTGCCGGCGGTGCCAAAGTGATGATCGCCGATCTCAACAAGGCGGCCGGCGATGCGCTGGCCACGGCGTTGAACGCTGAGTTCGGCGGCGCGGCGCTGTTCGCCGAGACCGATGTGGCCAGCGAAAGCAGCGCCAAAGCGACCATCGCCCGGACCGTCGAAAGCTTCGGCAAGCTCAACGGACTCATCAACTGCGCCGGCATCGCCATCGGCGAAAAGGTTCTGGGTAAGGAGGCTCCGCATCTCCTCGCTTCCTTTGCCAAGGTCATCAACATCAATCTGGTCGGCAGCTTCAACATGATCCGCCTGGCCGCTGAGGCGATGAGCAAAGGCGCGCCGAATGCCGCTGGCGAACGCGGGGTAATCGTCAATACCGCCTCAGTGGCCGCCTACGACGGGCAGATCGGCCAAGCCGCTTATGCCGCCTCGAAGGGCGGCATCGTCGGCATGACGCTGCCGATTGCACGCGAACTGGCGCGCTTCGGAATACGCGTAATGACCATTGCGCCGGGCATCTTCGAGACGCCGATGCTGCTCGGCATGCCGCCGGAAGTCCAGGAAGCCCTGGGCAAGATGGTGCCGTTTCCCCAACGTCTGGGCCGGCCGGCCGAGTATGCGGCGCTGGTGGGACAGATTATCGAGAACGAGATGCTGAACGGTGAAGTCATCCGCCTGGATGGGGCGATCCGGATGCAACCGAAGTAGGTGATGGGCGAGGCCTGCTACCACTGCGGCCTGCCTATTCCGGCCAATACCGAGTTCCGGGTCGCCATTGATGGCGACTCGCGGCGCATGTGCTGTGCGGGTTGCCAGGCGGTGGCCCAGGCGATTGTCGCCAACGGCCTTGCCGACTACTACCGGCATCGCGACGCGCTGCCGGAGAGCCCGCGCGAGGCGCTTCCCGGCGCTTTGCTGGACGCCGGCGCCTTCGACCTGCCGGAAGTACAGAAGAACTTCGTCGAGCGGGCTCAAGGCGAATCGGGAGAACACCAGCGCGAGGCATCCCTGATCCTGGAAGGGATCACCTGTGCCGCCTGCGTCTGGCTCAATGAGCAGCACCTGGCGCGCCTGCCCGGCGTCACCGCCGTGACCGTCAATTATGCGACCAGCCGCGCACGAGTTCGCTGGGACGAGCGGCGCGTCAAGCTGTCGCAGATCCTCCTGGCTATCTCCGCCATCGGCTATCGTGCCTACCCCTATGACCCGGAGCGTTCCGAACAGTTGGCCGGCAAGACGCGCCGGGCCGCGCAGTGGCGCCTGTTCGTCGCCGGTTTTGGCATGATGCAGGTGATGATGTACGCCGTCCCGGTCTATCTGGCGGACGGAGAGATGACGCCGGACATCGAGCAGTTGATGCGCTGGGCCAGCCTGATCCTGACCTTGCCGGTCATGTTGTATTCCGCTGCACCGTTCTTTTCCCGCGCCTGGCGCGATCTCAAGCTTGTCCGCGTCGGCATGGACGTGCCGGTCGCGCTGGGCGTCGGCGCGGCCTTCCTGGCCAGCAGCTGGGCGACGCTGACGGCGAGTGGTGCGGTGTATTTCGATTCGGTGACGATGTTCATCTTCTTTCTGCTGTGCGGCCGCTACTTCGAGATGATGGCGCGCCAGAAGGCGGTGCGCGGCATCGAGACTCTGTCGCGAGTGCTGCCGGCCTTCGCCGCGCGGCTCACCGGGTTCCCATCGCTCGAGAGCGAGCGCGTGGCGGTGGCGCAATTGGAAATCGGCGACGTCGTGCTGGTGCGGCCGGGGGAAGTCATTCCGGCGGATGGCGATGTCCTCCAGGGCGCCAGCGCCGCCGACGAGTCCCTGCTGACGGGCGAAAGCGCCGCGGTGGCGAAATGCCAGGGCGACGCGGTGATCGGCGGCAGCATCAACGTCGGCAGTCCGCTGATCGTGCGTATTCTTAAGGTTGGCGCCGAAACCCGCCTGGCGACGATACAGCGCCTGATCGAAAGGGCCGCGGCGGACAAGCCGCGCCTGGTGGAACTCGCGGACCGTGTCGCCGGCCGCTTCGTGGGCATCCTGCTGGTGCTGGCGGCGGTGACCGGAGTCGCCTGGTATGTCATCGATCCGCAGCGTGCGTTGTGGGTTTTCGTCGCGGTGCTGGTGGTGAGTTGCCCGTGCGCGTTGTCGCTGGCGACGCCCACGGTGTTGACGGTGGCGAGCGGGGCGCTCTCGCGCCTGGGCGTGCTGGTGACCGGCAACCACGCCATCGAGGTGCTGGCGCGGGCGGATCATTTTGTCTTTGACAAGACCGGCACGCTTACGCTCGGCAGGTTGACGCTCGATGGAACGCTGCTGCTGGGCTCACGTGGTCAAGCCGAGGTTCTGGCCATGGCCGCGGCGTTGGAGCAGGGCTCCGAACATCCAGTCGGGCGCGCATTCGCCGCTGCCAGCCTGGCGATCGCAGCGTCAGACGGGTCACCGGCGGCGCTGGTGGAGGGGTTGCATGCCGTCACCGGCCAGGGGGTTGAAGGACGTCTGGCAGGTGAATTGTTGCGCGTCGGCACGCCGGATTTTGCCGGCGCCATGCATGGGGTGCCATTGCCGGAGAATGCACAGCGCTGGCGCGATTCGGGCGGCACCGTGGTGGCTTTGGCGAATGCCCAGGGATGGTTGGCCCTGTTCCGCTTCAGTGACCGGCTACGCGAGAATGCGGCGGCGACGCTTGCCGAGTTGGGCCGCAGCGGCGTGCGGCTGACCTTGTTGAGCGGCGATACCCCGCAAGCCGTCGCCGAAGTGGCGAGCCGCCTGGATATCGAGGACGCCCATGGGGGATGCTCTCCCGAAGCCAAGCATGCCTTCATTGCGCAATTGCAGGCACGCGGCGCGATCGTCGCCATGGTCGGCGACGGCGTTAACGACGCGCCAGTACTGGCTCAGGCCCAGGTATCCATCGCCATGGGCGGTGGCACCGATCTCGCCCGGCAACAGGCCGATATCATCCTGTTAGCGGAGGATTTGATGCCGCTGGCGCTCAGCGTCAAGCTGACGCGCCGAGCCTTGCGCATCATGCGACAGAATCTCGCCTGGGCATTCGCCTATAATCTGCTGGCGATACCGCTGGCCATGCTGGGCGTGATTACTCCCTGGATGGCGGGCATCGGCATGTCGGCGAGTTCCCTGCTGGTGGTGCTGAATGCCTTGCGCCTGCAACGAAGGCAAGCGTCGACGGAGCGCCTTGAAGCGCGTTCAGTGAAAGCCGGATGATGGAAATACTCTACCTGCTGATTCCCCTTTCTGTGTTGTTGGTATTCCTGATTGCCGTGGTATTCTGGTGGTCGCTGAAAAGCGGCCAGTTCGACGACCTTGAAGGACCCGCGTACCGCATCCTGATGGATGACGACAGGCCCGAGCAGGGGGACAGGATCAGCGATGTTTCGTTGCCACCTGGAACCAGCCGCGGATCGTAGCGGTCAAGCTTCTTTTTCTGTGCCATGTCTGACCTAGCAAGCTCATTTCGATGATTCTTTCCCGGACCAGCCAGTACGCCATCCAGGCGCTGATCTACATCGCGACCCAGCCGCGAGGGCAGCCGGTGCTCAACCGAACCGTGGCGGAATATCTCGACGTTCCGCCGGCCTACCTGGCAAAGATCATGCAGATTCTCTGCCGCGGTACCCTGCTCTATTCGTTTCGCGGCAGGCAGGGGGGGTTCTGTTTGCGGGAGGGCTGTGAAAAGACCGATTTGATGCAGATACTGACGCTCATCGAAGGTCCGGGTTTGACCGAAACCTGCGTCATGGGGCTGAAGCGATGCAGCAATGAAACGGCATGCCCGATGCATGCAAAGTGGTATCCGATCAAGACCAGGATCGTGGATTTGCTGCACAAACAGACCCTGGAAAAGCTTGCCTCGGCGGTGAGAAGCGGCAAGTACCGTCTGACCGAATTGCCCGGCGCCGCCCTGGACTCGCCCAGGATCGAGTTGTCCGCCCCAGCCAAGACGGCGCGCGCCGCCAATCGGAAATGATCCTGAATTGTCTGTCGCGAAGTGCCCTAGCTCGGGCCGTCCGTCATTCTTTCGCGTTGCACCCCGCGCGCGACGCGATGGAGCGCAACGATGACTAAAGCCAAGGTTTCGTTGCTGCGTCAGCCGCCGCAGCAGACTTGCGAGCCGGTCACCTGCAACAACTGCGGGATCTACCAGTTGTGCCTGCCGCTCGGACTCGACCGGGCCGACTTGACGCTGCTCGACAGCGTTATCAGGCGGAAGGAAATCTATAAGCGCGGCCAGGTGCTGTATCGCCCTGGCGAACAACTCGATTACATCTATGCGATCCGTAGCGGATCGGTGAAAACCTATGTCAGCACCGGCGATGGCCGGGTGCAGATTACCGGCTTTCACATCGCCGGCGAATTGCTGGGGCTGAGCGCGTTGGCTTCCCGCAGTTACAGCAGCGAGGCCTGCGCCCTGGAAACCATGTCCGTATGCAAGGTCGAGATCAACCGGCTGGATGAAGTGGCCCAGAAAATTCCCTCGATCCAGTACCAGATGTTGCGGATCATGAGCGGCCAGATTCGCCAGGACGAGGAGTTGATGCTGCTACTGGGCAAGCGTAGCGCCGAAGAACGCCTGGCGGAGTATCTGGTCAGCCTTTCGCGGCGTTTTGCCAGCCGCAATTATTCCGGCACCCAATTCCGCCTGAGCATGTCGCGCCTGGATATCGGCAACTATCTGGGTCTTGCCGAGGAGACGGTGATCCGGATACTCAGGCGTTTTCAGGAAAACGGCCTCATCACTGCCGATCGCCGCTCGGTTTGCCTGAACGATATTCAGCGACTCAGCGCGGTCGCCCACCTCGACGTGGCAGCCTAGCAGGATCCGGCAGGGCATCCCGCGGCCAATTTCGATCTCTGCACCAACACCAAAAGTTGACTTTCGTCAGTGTTTAATTCGACGCCACTTGTTATCCTGTAAAAGGATAAGGATATCTTTATATCGTCAATCGAGGAGTGGTTCACCAGGGGTACGCGTCCTTGGCGGGCGTTGTGGGGCGTGCCTGTTCCACGTTAGAATCGCCCTTCTTTGTTGATCGATTCCGGGTCTGGTCTGTGTCGAGTCCGGATTACATGCAGGCCGGTTTGATTTTTTTTGAGAGGTGAAACCATCATGCAATCGCAAGCGACTTACAACTATAAAGTTGTACGCCAGTTCGCCGTGATGACAGTGATTTGGGGCATCGTCGGCATGTTGGTAGGCGTCATCATCGCCGCCCAGCTGGTCTGGCCCGAATTGAACGTCGTCGAGTGGCTGTCGTACGGCAGGCTGCGCCCGCTGCATACCAACGCGGTAATCTTCGCGTTCGGCGGCTGCGCCCTGTTTGCATCGTCCTACTATGCGGTGCAGCGCACCTGTCACACTCAGTTGTTTGCGCCCGGCCTTGCGGCGTTCACTTTCTGGGGATGGCAACTGGTCATCCTGCTGGCCGCCGTCACCCTGCCGCTGGGATTCACCACCGGCAAGGAATACGCGGAACTGGAGTGGCCGATAGACATCCTGATCACGGTGGTGTGGGTTTCCTATGCGATCGTCTTCTTCGGCACCGTCATCAAACGCAAAACCCCCCACATCTATGTCGCCAACTGGTTCTTCGGTGCCTTCATCCTGACCGTCGCGATCCTCCATCTGGTGAATAGCGCGGAGGTTCCGGTAAGCCTGACGAAATCCTACTCGGCCTACGCCGGGGTGCAGGATGCCATGGTGCAGTGGTGGTACGGGCACAACGCGGTGGGTTTCTTCCTGACCGCAGGCTTCCTCGGCATCATGTACTATTTCGTGCCCAAACAGGCCGGTCGGCCGGTGTATTCCTACCGTCTCTCGGTAGTGCATTTCTGGGCCCTGATCTTCACCTACATGTGGGCCGGCCCGCACCATCTGCATTACACCGCGCTGCCGGACTGGACCCAGTCGGTGGGCATGCTGTTTTCGCTGATTCTGCTGGCGCCCTCGTGGGGCGGGATGATCAACGGCATCATGACTCTGTCGGGTGCCTGGCACAAGTTGCGCGACGATCCGATCCTGAAGTTCCTGATTACTTCGCTGTCCTTCTACGGCATGTCGACCTTCGAGGGGCCGATGATGTCGATCAAGACGGTCAACGCCCTGTCCCATTACACCGACTGGACAGTCGGCCACGTGCATTCCGGCGCGTTGGGCTGGGTGGCGATGGTGTCGATCGGCGCCATCTATTACATGATCCCGCGGCTGTTCGGCAAGAGCGAGATGTTCAGCGTAAAGCTGATCAACACGCATTTCTGGATCGCCACCATCGGCGTGGTGCTGTACATCGCCTCGATGTGGATTTCCGGTGTGATGCAGGGCTTGATGTGGCGCGCCACCAATGTTGACGGCACGCTGACTTACTCGTTCGTCGAATCGGTGAAATCGACCTACCCGTTCTATACGATCCGTCTGGTCGGCGGTACCTTGTTCCTGGTGGGCATGCTGTTGATGGCCTACAACGTGTTCAAGACCATCGCCAGCGGCAAGGCGGTTGACGCACCGGTGCTGGCGCCCGCGGCGGCGCACGCCTGACAGGAGAGGATGAAATCATGCTAACGCACGACAAAATCGAAAAGAATATCGGTTTGATGATCGTCTTGATCATCCTGCTGGTCAGCGTGGGCGGCCTCGTCGAGATCGTTCCGCTGTTTTTCCAGAAATCGACGACCGAACCCGTGGCGGGCCTCAAGCCTTACGACGCGGTTCGGCTGGCTGGCCGCGATGTCTATCTGCGCGAGGGCTGCTACAACTGCCATTCGCAGATGGTCCGTCCCTTCCGCGCCGAGACCGAACGCTACGGCCATTATTCCGTGGCTGGAGAGTTCGTCTACGACCATCCGTTCCAGTGGGGTTCCAAGCGCACCGGTCCCGATCTGGCGCGCGTCGGCGGTCGTTATTCCGACGAATGGCACCGCACGCATTTGCTACAGCCGCGCGACGTGGTGCCGGAGTCGAACATGCCCGCCTATTATTGGCTGGATCGTCCGGCCGGGAGCGAGGACATCGACGCGAAGATGAAAGCCTTGCGTGCCGTGGGAGTCCCCTATACCGATCAGGAAATAGCCGGGGCCCGCGCGCAACTCAAGGGAAAAACCGAACTGGATGTGTTGGTCGCCTATTTGCAGGGCTTGGGAACCTCTCTCAAGCAGACAAAATGAACATCGACATCAACGATCTGCGTTCAATGTTCACCGTGGTCGCATTTGCCACGTTTATCGGCATCGTCTGGTGGACCTATAGCGGCAAGCGCAAGCAGGCATTCGAGGAGGCGGCGCTACTGCCTTTCTCGGATGACGAGCCGACCGAGGTGGCGAGGAATGGCAAGCAATCCTGGATTTCCTCCGTCGCGCAAAACGAAAGGAAAGCGTCATGAGCGATTTTGTCAGTGGATTCTGGAACATCTATATCACGGTGCTGGTGCTGATCAGCGTGGTCGGCTGCGGCGTTTTCCTGTGGGTACAAGACAAGGCAAAGAATGCGCCCGGCGAAACCATGGGCCATGTATGGGACGAGACTCTTGAGGAGTACAGCAACCCGATGCCGAACTGGTGGCGCTGGATGTTCTACATTACGGTGGTTTTCTCTCTGGCTTATCTGGGCGTCTATCCTGGCCTGGGCAGCTACTCGGGTT
>Ga0172379_10007740_pt1 | contig 13817 bp, 9 predicted proteins | sample GrowelOW334metaG_FD_119756 | JGI IMG/M metagenome (GOLD analysis project Ga0172379, IMG submission 119756) | Groundwater microbial communities from an aquifer near a municipal landfill in Southern Ontario, Canada - Groundwater well OW334 metaG | ecosystem: Environmental > Aquatic > Deep... | reverse complement strand
TAAGGCAAAAACGGGGGTTTAATACTTAATTTATGGCCTAGAAATTAGGTGGGGGGGAACATATTTTGGAACCGGGGCAAAAAATTGAAGGGTACCTTTTGATGAGGCAGTTGAAAAACTTTTAACCACAGTAAGGAGAATTGTAGATGAAAGAAAAGTTAAATAAATTTTGTACTCCATGGAACTTATTGATTCTAATAATTTTGCTTTTCGCTTTTATTTTAAGAATTTATAGAATAGCAGACTTGTTAGATTTTCATTATGATCAAGGAAGAGACGCTTTAATTATTTGGGAATTAATAAAAAACCATAAATTTTTTCTAATAGGACCTGTTACAGGACTTGAAGGAATATTTTTAGGTCCATTTTATTATTATTTAATTGCTCCATTTTATTTAATTGGTAATGGAAACCCAACAATCCCTTCAATATTTCTATCTTTTTTAGTGACAGTTTCTTTATATTTTCTTTATAAGTCAGGGGAAGAAATAGGTGGAAAAGCAGTGGGTTTAATAGCTCTTGTAGTTGGGTCATTTTCAAACTACTTAGTTTTATCTAGTAGGTGGTTATCAAACCCCACCCCAATTTATTTAACATCAATTTTAATTTTTTATTTATTAATTAAAATTGTAAAAGAAAAAAACAATAAACCAATATTTTGGATATTAACGTTTTTATTAGTCGGAGTTTCGTTTCATTTTGAACTTGCTAGTGCAATATTTTATTTACCAATACTTTTAATTTTTAGTATTTGGCAAAAGAAAAAACTAAATAAATTAACTGTATTTTTATCATTGGTATTTTTAGTTGTAACTTTCCTTCCACAAATAATTTTTAATTTTAGACACGAAAACATTTTATTTAACAATATTCTATTTCAAGTTACTAATCATAAGGATAGTCAAATAGAAATTAACTTCCTACAATTCTTACTAACTAGAATAAAAAGAATATGGGATATTTTAAGCTCTTTAATTTTTAGCAATAATTTGTCAATAGCTAGTATATTTTTGTATATTTCATTATTTGGAATATTTAAATTAAAGAAAAATAATGAAATTAATAAACTTTTTGCAATTTTTCTAGGGATTCCATTAATAGGTTACTTATTATATAGGGGTAATTATGGAAATTTATATAACTACTATTTGACAGGTTATTTTTTAATTTTTGTTTTGTTTTTTTCTTGGGGAATCTTATATTTTTTTAAATTTAGTCCAAAAAGAATTTATTTAATATTCATTTTATTAATTATATTAAATTTAGTGTATGTAAAAATAAAACTTACAACCAATGTTAATAATACCAATGAAATATTTATTCAAAATCAGTTAGAAGCAATAAATTGGATTTATGAAGATTCGATTGGTAATAATTTTAATGTTGATGTTTATGTTCCACCTGTAATTCCTTATTCATATGACTATTTGTTTTTATGGGAAAAAGATATTCGAGGTATTGATAATCCTAAACTTACAGAAAAGTTTGATTTACTCTATACTTTATACGAGGTGGATCCGCCACATCCTGATAGGCTTGATGCTTGGCTAGCGAGGCAAAGTGGAATTGGTAAAGTAGAAAAAGAAATTAGGTTTGGGGGAATAACAGTTCAAAGAAGAATTAGAATATGAATAATAAACCATATTTAAGTGTAGTCATACCTTCATATAATGAAGAATACAATCTTCGTACGGGGGTTTTGGATAGTGTTCATGATTATCTATCAAGTCAAAGATATACTTGGGAAGTAATAGTGGTTGATGACGGATCAATGGATGAAACAGTAAAAATAGCAGAAGAGTTTTCGAGAAAACATACAGGATTTAAAGTTTTAAAAGAACCTCACAGGGGTAAAGGAGGAACAGTAATTACAGGAATGCTTGAATCAACTGGAGAGATAGTTCTCTTTACTGATATGGATCAAGCAACTCCAATCGATCAGGTTGAGAAAGTAATTAGTAAAATTAGGGAAGGATATGATGTGGTAATCGGCTCTAGAAGTGGAAGAAAAGGAGCTCCTATAATTAGAAAAATAATGGCATATGGTTTTTCTATGTTAAGATACTTGTTTTTACAACTTCCATACAAAGATACACAATGTGGTTTTAAGGCTTTTAAAAATGAAGCCAGTAGAGAAATCTTTAAAAGATTAAAAGTTTTTAAAGAAAATGGAAAAATGCAAGGAGCTTCGGTGTCTGCAGGATTTGATCTTGAAATCTTGTACGTTGCCAATAAATTAGGATATAAAATTTGTGATGTCCCCGTTGATTGGCATCATAAAGAGGGAACAAAGGTAAATCCAATTAAAGATTCATATGAAGGATTTAGAGATTTATTAAAAGTAAAATTAAATGCGGTTTCAGGAAAATATCAAATAAAGTGATACCCTTATTTTCTTTATTTTTTTTATTACCAATATTTTTTTATAAATTAAGTGCTGTATCTCTTTCTTCATGGGATGAAGCATGGTATGGAGTTATTGCAAGAAACATTTATTTAAAAGGGGACTTTTTAAATTTAAGTTTTAATGGAAAAGCTTTTTATGACCATCCACCATTTGGTTTTTGGCTGCAAGATATTGCTTATAAAATATTTGGGATCAGTGATTTTTCAGTAAGGTTTCCATCAGCAATTTTAGGATTTCTAACAATAATTGTTCTTTATCTTTTGGGAAAAGAGATTTTTGGTAAATGGGCTGGTTTTTTTGCTGCAATTGGCCTTGCTACTTCTCCTTGGTTTTTGTTTAGAGCAAGATCGGGAAACCTAGACATACCATTAACCTTTCTATTTGTTTTTTCATTTTATTTGTGTATTAAAGCGAGTAAAAACTTTACATATTTAATTCCTTTATCTGTTAGTTTGGGATTTCTTTTCTTAACTAAGACTTTAGTGCCATTTACAATTATTCCAGCATTAGTAATTATACTTTGGAAAAAAGTGACTTTAAAAAATTTATTTTTTCCAGTCTTGTTATTTTTAATAATAGTTTTGCCTTGGTTTGTTGTTAATTATTTTAATAATCCAGATTTAATTAGTAGATATTTTGCAATTGGGTACCCAGGTAATAAAAACGGTACAAATATTTGGCAGAATATTTTATTAACAAAAATGTATTTACACAATGGTATTGGAAATTGGTTTTGGTGGGGGATATTGTCATTTGGTTTTGGTCTTTTACTCTTTAGAAAAAAATATTTCCCAATAATTGTTTTTGTATTTACTTTTTTATTACCTTTCGCATTTTCAAATAAAGGTCATATATGGCATTTAATACCTCTACATCCATTTTGGATTTTAACCTTTTTTGGTTTAATCGAATTAACTGTAAAAAAATACAAATTTATTCTTATGTTTATTTTGTTTATGTTAATTTCATGGAATCAAATTAAAAGAAATTGGTATGAAATAATTAATGTACCTGCATATATTTCAGATATAAGAATACTTTCTGTAAAATCAAAAGAATATGATTTGCCTTTATATCTTGATGACGATGCAGTCCCAGAAGCAATTTTTTATAGTGGAAAAGATAGAGTAGAAAGAATTATGGGAAGAGACGGTATTAGGATGACCTTTAATAATCAAAAAGAATTTCTGTTAATTACCAGGGAGTGGAGACTAGTTGAGGAAAAAATCAATGCAAAGGAATATACTTTAATTGCAAAAGATAGGGACAAAGTTTTAATATTGAAACGATGAAAAAAATATTTAAAGAATGGAAATGGGTGATACTAGGATTATTAATAATTATTTTAATTGGGTTCGGAATCAGAATTTACAATTTAACCAGTTTACCTATTTTTTGCGATGAGGCAATTTATATTAGGTGGGCACAGGTAATGAGGTCGGAATCTACTTTAAGATTTTTACCATTATCTGATGGAAAACAACCTTTATTTATGTGGATTATGATTCCTTTTTTGAAAATATTTTCAAATCCTTTAATTGCAGGAAGAATAGTGTCAGTTTTTTCTGGGATTGGAACATTAGTTGGTATATTTGCTTTGTCACATCTTTTATTTAAATCATTTAAAGTTTCTTTAATTTCTTCCTTTATTTATGCAATTTTTCCTTTCAGTATATTTTATGATCGCATGGCTTTAGCTGATTCAATGCTATCTTTTTTTGGAGTATGGATATTATTTTTCTCAATTTTGACAGTTAAATTAAAAAGATTAGATATCGCAATGATTACAGGTTTTATTTTAGGGGGAGCATGGCTTACAAAATCTCCTGCGCTTTATTTTTCTTTAATGGTTCCAATAAGTTTAATATTTGTTAAATCAAAAAAAGAATTATTAAAATCTAGCTTACTTTTAATCCCAATTTATTTAATTGATTTTGGAATGTATAACATATTAAGACTTGGTCCTAACTTTCAAATGATAGCAATTAGGAATTTGGATTATGTTTATCCAATAAGTCATATTTTAACTTCATTTTTTGATCCATTAAAACCATTTTTAGATAGAATTAGACAGTTTTACATTATTTATGGTGGATGGGCAATATTTATAGCTTGGTTATTAAGTTATATAACGAACTGGAAAAAACATTTTAAAGAAATATTTATTTTAACTGTTTGGATTTTATTACCAATATTTATTTCTGCAGAGTTTAGTAAGACAATGACTGCAAGATATGTTTATTTTACCTTGCCATATTTTATAATTTTAGTTTCATCATTATTTTTAAACAAAAATAAAATCTTAAGTAAATTAGCAATTTTGCTTTTTGTTATTTTTATCTTTCATAGTATTTGGTTTGATTTTAAGTTATTGGTAAGACCTGAAAAAGCAAATTTACCTAGAGGTGAGAGAGCAGAATATCTAGAAGGATGGACTGCTGGACAGGGAATTTCTGAAATTACAAAGTATTTGAAAAATGAAGTAGTCAATAACCCTGATAGTAAGATAGTTGTAGGAACTGAAGGGTATTTTGGAACATTACCTGACGGGCTGCAAATTAATTTTGAGAAAAATCCTAATGTTTTGGTCATAGGTATTGGATTAGAGTTAAATAAAGTACCAACACAATTAATTGAATCTAAAAAATTTGGCAACTTAACATATTTAGTTGCCAATAATGAACGAATGAATGCAAATTACAAAGATCTAAATTTAAAACTTATTGCAACTTACCCGAAAGCAATTAGACCAGATGGATCATATCAATCATTAATGTTATTTGAGATTACAAATGAAACGATTTCTAAATTATAAAACCTTATTGGTCTTACTTCTTTTAACTGTTGGATTATTTTTAAGACTTAATAATCTCGAATCAAAAACATTATTTGATGCTGATCAAGAATGGTTAGCATTCAGAGCAAAAGATGTTTTAAGCGGGGACATTGTTTTATTGGGCCCAGTTACTTCAGTGGGAAATTTTTCAATAGGTCCAGGATTTATTTACCTTTGGAGTTTTTTTGCATTTTTAACCCATGGCAATCCTATTTCTGGAGTATATCTTTCAGTATCTTTAGGAATTTTAACTTGTCTTTCTATTTTTCTTTTTGCCAAATATTTTATAGGCGAAAAAGTAGCATATATTCTCTTATTTTTAGTATCTATTTCATTTTCATTTATTTTTTGGGATCAAATACCCTGGGCGCCGTCACTTTTTTACCTTTCCCAAATAATTCTTTTAGCTGGTGCATATCTTTCGATAAAAAATGATTTAGGTTATTTATTTTTATCTGTAGGTTTTATTGTTGGATTCCAATCACATTTTGGGATATTTTTAAGTTTATTACCAATTTTAATTTACTTTATTTTTATAAGACCTAAAAAACCTAGCCTTAAAATACTTTTAATGTCTTTTGGAATTTTATTTATTGGACTCTTACCAAATATTACATTTGATGTTTTTAATAATTTTATAAACCTCAAAAGATTTATTTTAATTTTTAAAGGAGATGGATTAGATTATTTTACCAGTCTTGGAAAGATAATAAAAACTCTTGCATATAATGTTTCTTCAATTGTTTATCCAAGACAAATAAATTTATTAGATAGTATAATTTCAAAAGGATTTTTAGCCTTACTTTTGGTTAGCGGTATTAGACTTTTGTTAAATAATAAAGAAAGAAATCTTTCACTTCTCTTACTTTTTACAATTACTATTCCAGCAGTATTTTTTTATGTCCAACAGGGGAAATTCTCAGAATATTATCTAATGATGACAGTCCCTCCTTTAATATTACTTCTGGGTTTATTTATTAAACAAATCTTAAAAAGAAAATTTTTAATAATAACTGTTTTGATTATTTCTTTGTTTCTAAACCTTATTTCTTTAAAAAACCAAAAGAGACTGTATAACTTAAGTGCTAAAAATAAAATTACAAGAATTATAATAGAAAAAGGTGGTAAAGAAGGATATGGGATTTCATTAACAACAAAGTTGGGAGACGCGTTTGGGTTTAAATATATTTTTGATTATTTGAAAATTAAATCTGACGTTCCACCTAAGAAAGGGGAGACAAAAATATTTTCAGTCATTGTTCCGGCTGGGTTTGATGGAATTAAAGTTTACAAAGAAATTGATGGTATTGGTCTTATTTGGCAAGGTATATAATTTATTTTCTATGAAATTTATTAAAAGTTTATTTAAATCAAAAGAATTCTTAGCTTTTGTTATTGTTTTAATCGCAGGAATTTTGGCATCTCGTACTCTTCTTTTTCAAAAAGGTTATTTTAATATGCATGATGACCTTCAAATAATGAGACAACTTGAAATGGAGAAGTGTTTTAATGATTTCCAAATCCCTTGTAGATGGGTACCCGATATGGGATATGGTTTTGGATTTCCTTTATTTAATTTTTATCCACCACTTCCCTATCTAGTGGGGGAGATATTCAGATTACTTGGGTTTTCTTTTATCGTAACTGTAAAACTAACCTTTGCATTATCTTTAATTGCAAGTGGTATTGGAATGTATTATTTAGCAAAACAATTTTTTGGTCGTTTTGGTGGGGTTATTTCAGCAATTTTTTATATTTGGGCACCATACCATTCAGTTGATGTTTACGTAAGAGGTGCCATGAATGAGGCTTGGGCATTAATTTTCTTTCCATTGATATTTTTATTTTCATATAAGTTAATTAGCAAGAAGAAAAATGAAACCATTAGGTGGTTAATATTACTTGCTCTTTCTTGGTTTGGACTTTTGGTTACACATAACTTAATGGTTATTATTTTTACACCAATATTTGGATTCTGGTGTCTTCTTTGGATGTGGAAAGAGAAAAATTTTAAAATAATTTCTAAGATAATAATAAGTGGAATTTTAGCTTTAGGTCTTTCTTCTTATTTTTCATTACCTGCAATATTTGAAAATAAATTTACACAGGTAAAATCCCAACTTACTGGATACTATGAATACATTGCGCATTTTGTAAGTATTAATCAACTTTTAATAACAAGATTTTGGGGATATGGTCCTTCTGTTTGGGGAGTAAAAGATGACGGAATGCCTTTTCAGGTTGGCCATATTCATTGGATTATTACTTTAGTAATTTTGATCCTTTGGCTTATTGGTTTTTATTTAATTAAAAATAAAAAATTAAAATTAAAAAATTTAAAAACTACTGACTACTTGATACTGTTTTTATTTTTGGTTGGTTGGTTTGCTGTTTTTATGACACATAATAAAGCAACATTAATTTATAAATTAATTTCTCCTTTAGCTTTAGTTCAATTTCCATGGAGATTTTTAACTATAGTTATTTTTTCATTTTCATTCTTAGCAGGTTCAATTATTCTTTTTATTAAAAATAAATACTTTCTTTCGGCATTAATATTTTTTGTAATTTTATTTAATTGGAATTACTTTTTACCGGAACATGGGAAACTGGGCAAGTTAACTGATGGAGAAAAACTTTCGGGAGTAGCTTGGGATATGCAGCAAACTGCAGGAATTTATGATTACCTACCTATTTGGGCTGAAACGGCTCCTAAAGAACCACAAAAGGTAATAGCTGAAATAGTTAGTGGTATGGGTGAAATTACTAATACGGAAGAAAAGACTAATTTCGCAAAATTTAAAATTGAAACAACAGGATCGACAGTTAGGATTAACATATTTAAATTTCCAGGCTGGAAAGTATATATAGATGGAAAAGAAGTGGATTATTTTGTTCCAAAAGAAGAAAAATGGGGAAGAATGTGGATAGTAGTTCCTGATGGAAAACATTCAATTGAGGCTAAATTTGTAGATACCCCCGTAAGGACAGTTTCAAATTTAATTTCTCTTGTTTCGTGGCTAGGACTTGGAGCCTATTTAATGCTACAATTTAAGAAGTGGAAGAAGAAATAGGCATTGAGACAGTTAAAGAAAGATCTGTGCGTGGGGTTGTCATTTTAACTGGCAGGACGTTTTTACTTCAGATTATTGGTCTTGTTGCACAGTTTTTTCTATTTGCCTATTTAGGTGGATATGAATTTGGAGTTTTTGCAATTGTTAGTGCAATAATTAATTTTCTGGTCTACTTTTCTGATATTGGTTTGGCTGCGGCACTAATTCAGAAAAAAGAAACCCCAACTGATACAGATTTAAGAACAACATTCTTTGTTCAACAAACATTAATTTTTATAATAATTGGAATAGTTTTTCTTTTAACTCCATTTTTTGTACAGAAATACTCACTTACTCACGATGGACAAATACTTCTCTACGCTCTTTCTTTATCACTTATTTTTTCTTCATTAAAAAGTATTCCCTCGGTTTTACTTGAAAGAAAACTTGAATTTGTTAAATTAGTGTTTCCACAAATTCTGGAACAAATTGTATATAACGTTGTTTTGGTAATTTTAGCAATGAAAGGCTTTGGATTAAAAAGCTTTACTGTTGCAGTAATATTAAGAGGATTAGTAGGACTTGTTGCAATTTATGCACTTCAACCATGGAAACCTGGTTTTGCTTTTTCAAAAAATACTTTAAAGGGACTTTTTAAATTTGGTATTCCTTTTCAAATTAATACATTTCTAGCAACCTTTAAAGATGATGGAATGACAATTATACTAGGTGGAATAATTGGTCCGGTTGGTATTGGAATACTTTCTTTTGCTCAAAAATTAGCAAGACTTCCTTTGACTTTTTTTATGGATACAGTGACTAAAGTCACTTTCCCTGCGTTTTCAAGAATGCAGAATCATAAAAGCGATTTGGAAAAAAGTGTAACCAGATCAATATTTTTTATTTGTCTTTTGGTTTTTCCGAGTTTAGTTGGAATAGTAATATTAGCTCCAATCCTTGTTAGAGTAATACCTAGATATAATCAATGGATTCCAGCACTTATTCCTTTAATTTTTATTTCAATTAATTTTCTTTTCGCTGCAGCTACAACCCAATTGACAAATCTTTTAAATGCAATTGGGAAAATTAAGATTACGTTTTATTTAATGATTATGTGGACAGCTTTAACCTGGGCCTTTATTCCGTTTTTAGCTATTAAATATTCAGTAGTTGGAGCATCAATAGGTTACTCTTTAGTTGGATTTTCATCCGTGATTGCAATTATTGTTGCAAAAAAATATGTAAATTTTTCAATTATGAATTCTATGATAAAGCCAATGATTGGATCTTTTGTCATGGGTATTACCTTATTAGTTATTAGAAAGTATTTGCCATTAAGTATTAATTCCATGGTTACTTTGGCCTTCGTGGGTTTAATAGTTTATTCCACTTCCATGGTATCAATGATGGGGCTATCTTTAATTCAGGATGTTAAAAGAAGTTTTAAAACAATATTTAGTAAAAAAATAAATGAATAAATTAATTTGTCCGATCTGTACTAATGAAAAAATCGAAACATATTGGGCGATGAAGGGTTATAAACTTGCAAAATGTAATGAATGCAGCATGGTTTGGGATTTTTATCCCGCAGAAAATACCATAGCTCAATATGATAAATCATATTTTCAAAATGAAAACCCAAAAGGGGGCTATGCGAATTATTTTGAAGGGATGAAAGTAAATAGAAAGACTTTTTCAGATAGATTAAATAAATTATATAAAAAATTGGGTAAAAAAGAATTATTACTAGATGTTGGTTCTGCTTTGGGAGATTGTCTAGATGAAGCGAGAAAATTAGGTTGGAAAAACATAATGGGCTTGGAAGTTTCTAAATTTGCATATGATTTTGCAAAAAAAAGAGGTTTAGATGTAATAAATTCTCCTTTAGACAAAACTACAATTAAACCAAATTCTTATAACGCTATTACCTATCAAGACGTCATAGAGCATATTAAAGATCCTTTAAAAGAAATGAAATTAGTTCACAAAGTTTTAAAAAAGGATGGTTTAGTTTTAGTTGTTACACCGGATGTTGGGGGTCTGTGGCATAAATTACTTGGACCATTGTGGTATCACTATAAACCAGGAGAACATATCATTTATTTTTCCCAGAAATCTTTAAGATTAATTTTAGAGAAAGCTGGTTTTAAAAGTATAGAAACTAGAAAAACTTACAACGTATTAAGTATTGAATATGTATTAAATAGACTTAAATATTATTCTCCATTTATTTTTGAAAATTTACTTAAAATTATAAATGGAAGTAAATTAAAGGATTTTGCCTTTAAGGCATATACAGGAGAAATTGAAGCATGGGGACAAAAGTGAAAAAAAATTGGATTTTAATATTAATATTTTTATTAGCTCTATTTTTTCGACTTTGGAAACTTGAAACTTACCCTGAAGCAATTGATGAAGATGAAATGGCTTTAGGTTATTATGGTTATTCTCTTTCAAATTTTGGTATAGATGAATATGGGAACAAATTTCCAATTTATTTTAAATCTGTTGGGGATTATAAATATGGACTTTATTCATATGCAGTAGCCCCGATAGTTAAAATTTTTGGTTTAAATACTTTTACTACAAGATTTCCTTCTGCCGTCTTTGGTGCTTTATCAATAATCGCGATATATTATTTAGCTTTGACTATATTTAATAATAAATCCTATGCACTAGCTTCATCTTTTGTTTTGGCAATTAACCCTACACACATTCATTTTTCTAGAGTTGCCTATGGCAACATAATGGGGGCGTTTTTTACCGTTCTTGCAATAACATTTTTCTTAAAATTTATTAAGTTTAAAAATTTTAGGGATTTTATACTAACATTGGTTCCATTTATTTTGGCAATTTTTTCATATCAAGCATATAGAATATTAATCCCTGTAATATTTTTAACTTTAACAATTATTTTATATAAACAGTTTTCAAAAAAAGTATTAGTACTTCTTGGAATAATACTAACTGCAGTGGTAATTTCTTTTATTCCAATTGAATCAAGGGCCAGGTCTCAAAGTATATTAACAATTATAGATAAACCAGCTCTTTTTGAAGATGCGGCTGAAGACAATAGCGCTGGAACTAATTTATTACTTACTCGTATCATTCATAATAAAATTACTTCTTTTTCTCTTGATTTTGCAAATAGATACTTTTCATATTTTGATCCAAGTTTTTTATTTTTAGAAACGAGTATTACATCTGAAAGACATTCGATACCAAAAGTAGGTCTTATCTTTTTAATTGAATTACCAATTTTATTAGTTTCAATTTTAGCTTTTTCAAAATATAAGAATAATAAATTAATTTTGGTTCCATTTATTATGCTTTTTTCGGCCCCACTTGCTTCAGCAACAATAGTTGGAGCAAGAAGTATAACAAGGTCTGTATTTTTGGTTTATGCACTGTCGCTAATAATCGGGGCAGGTCTTGGGTTTTTATTGGAACAAAAAAAGTTCAAAAAATATGTACTTGGAATCTTAGCATTTTTATATGCTGGTAATTTTATTTTTTTCTTTCACCAATACACGGTTCATAAAATTTATCATCATCCGTGGAACAATGATGTGGGGCTTAAAGAAATGGTTTTAGCTATTGATAAAACTTATAAAGATAGTTATCAAAAAATTGTTGTTTCAAGAGGTCATTATATTCCATTTTTATTTTATGGAAAAGAAAATCCTTACGATTTTATAAATAAAAAAGGCATATTTGAAAAATTAATATTTAATATGCCATATGATTGTCCTCCAATTGGACAAAAAAATACTCTTTATGTTTGTTTTGGTTATAAGGTACCAAAGACAGGAAGAGTTATTGAAGTTATAAGATATAAAGATGGATTACCAGCAATAATTTTAGTTGATTTTAACGAAAAACAATTTGGTCCACTTCCAAAAAGATTAGAATGGAGTGAAGAACCAGGTAAAATTAACTTAAATGGAAACTATTGGCCAGAAAATTAAAAAAAATATATTGTTTTTAACAATTCTTTTGTTAGGATCTTTATCGTGGTCTTTAACAATTGCAAAAAGTGGTCTTAATTATTCCTTTGGTCAAGGTTTTTGGGGTCCAAATGGACATGATGGAATTTGGCATATTGCTCTTTCTCAAGGTTTAGCGAGAGGTTCATTCGGAAATTCTGTTTTTTCTGGAGAGCTTTTAAAAAATTACCATATAGGTTTTGATTTAGTTTTGGTACTAATAAACAAATTAACTAAAATTCCAATAAGTTTTGTTTATTTTCAAATTCTTCCACCAATCTTTGCATTACTTATTGGATTTTTAACTTATAAGTTTGTGAATATTTGGACAAAAAATAAATTATCGGCTATTCTTTCCATGTTCTTTGTATATTTCGGTGGGTCTTTATCTTGGATTTTAGGAAAAGGAGAATCAACATTTTGGTCACAACAGGGGATTTCTACCTTAATAAATCCTCCATTTGCCCTATCTTTAATATTTATTTTATTAGGTTTAATTGCTATTTTGAAAGATAAAAAAATACTTGCAATAATTCTTTTTGGATTACTTATTCAAATTAAAGTTTATGCAGGCCTATTGGTATTGGGAGCATTACTTGTTTCTGGTTATTTCCAAATATTTATAGGAGCGTTATTAATATCCAGTTTAATATTTATTCCTTTTAATAAAGAAGCTACTTCTTCGATTTCCTGGCAGCCGTTTTGGTTTTTAGAAACAATGGCTAGTTATGGTGATAGATTAGGTTGGGATAAATTTTATTCTGCAATGACAACATATAAAACTGGACACGTTTGGATTAAAGGAATTTTGGCTTATGGTTTAGCATTTACAATTTTTATTGTTGGAAATTTTGGAACTAGAATAATTTTTTTATTTAACCTACTAAAACGAAAAATTAAATTAACGAAAATGGATCTATTTTTCTATTCAATTATCCTAGCTGGAATAATAATACCTACATTCTTTGTGCAAAAGGGAACTCCATGGAATACTATACAATTTTTTTATTATTCTTTATTCTTTTCAAGTATTTTATCTGGAATAGTTCTTTCAAAGGCTAAAAAATATGTTGTGTTTGTAATTATTCTTTTAACTATTCCTACAACCTTTTTAACATTAAAAGATGTTTATATTCCAAGTAGACCTCCTGCCAAAGTTTCTCCAGAAGAACTTTCTGCTTTAAATTATTTAAGAGAAAAACCAACAGGTGTTGTTTTAACTTATCCTTTTGATAGTCAGAAAGCCAAAGCAGCAATAGAAAATCCTCCAAGACCACTTTATTTGTATGATTCAACATCATATGTTTCAGCCTATACAAATAAACCCGTATTTTTAGAAGATGAGGTTAATTTAGATATATTGGGGTATGACTGGAAAGAGAGACTTTTGGAAATCCAAGGTTGGTATAAAGAAATCGATTTGGCAAAAGCTAAAAATTTTTCTAAATCGGCAGCAGTAGGTTCTTGCATGTGTCTAAATATTAAAGCGGTACAATCATCGGAAGCTGCGACTTCAATTTGCGGAATGCATTGGT
>Ga0172379_10007739_pt1 | contig 13820 bp, 19 predicted proteins | sample GrowelOW334metaG_FD_119756 | JGI IMG/M metagenome (GOLD analysis project Ga0172379, IMG submission 119756) | Groundwater microbial communities from an aquifer near a municipal landfill in Southern Ontario, Canada - Groundwater well OW334 metaG | ecosystem: Environmental > Aquatic > Deep... | reverse complement strand
TTTTTCTCTTGATACCAAATTAATTGAAACGAACGTTTCTGTCATACTGTCCTTATTGCCAACTTCATCGCGATATCCTTCATATTGACCTCGTCTTACACATTCATGCTTACTAACATCACAGATAATTTCTAAATTTCGGAGTGTTTCTTCTCTACGAGCAATATCAAAACTTCCAGCAAGAACCACAGAAACCATTTCGATAAGATGACTCTGCACAAAATCCTTTAATGCTCCTGTTTGCTCATAAAAATTAACTCTTCCTTCTATGTCTATTTTTTCAATCGCAATTATTTCAATACTGGATATATTGTTTCTATCCCATTTTTCTATAATTACATTTTGCAGAGATTCTTTCGCGAGATAATGGTCAACTCGATAAATCTGTTCTTCCGAAAAGTATTGATCTATGTGTTGTATCAAACTCTGCGCAGATTTTAAATCATTACCGAAAGGTTTTTCAAGCATTATCTTTATGCCATCTTTGCCGAAGTTGTTGCTGATTATTGGAATTGCATCCGACACAGCCTCGGGAGGAATTGCTAAGTGAAATATTTTTTCTACCTTACCAGCAGGCAGGTCTTCGTCCTCTTTAACTAAATTTTTTAAATTCCCGTAATCTTTACGAGAAACAGGCACCAGAGTATCCACATATCCCGCATCTTGCAAATTTTTAACAGCTGGCATCAGATAACGCCTTGATAAATCTCCCGATGCGCCAAAAATTATGTAAGTTGGTTTGTGGTTCATTATTTTTTATTTATTTATTTTGCCTGCCCCGTAGCTCGCTTTTGGAGATATGGGGTGTCCACCGAAAGCATTGCGCATCGCTGCTAAGAGTTTCGTGGCAAAATTAATTTTTCCCTTTTGTGATTCTAGCCTAACATCAAAGGCTACCCGTATCGCTGGCATTTCTATATTTAAACTTTTTGCTGCTTCTAGGGCGAAACGCGCCTCCCCTGATTCAGCCACAGACCCTTCTATTCCGACTAATTCCGGATTCTCTTTTAAAGCATCACGGGTAAGTTCATTTAGCCATGACGTGACAACACTGTGATGTTGCCAGACATCTCCCGCAGAAAATAAATCAAGATTTTTATATGGTCCCTCTTTTAAGAGTCTATACCCTTCAGCGAGACTCTCCATCATGCCGTATTCAATAGCGTTGTGCGTCATCTTTACAAAATGGCCAGCTCCATTTTCTCCAAAGTGATGGTAGGCACCTTCGGGCATGGATAACGTCTTTAAAATTGGCTCAATTATTTTAAAAGTTTTTTCATCGCCACCCGCCATCATAGAAAAACCATTTTTATATCCCCAGATGCCTCCGCTTGTCCCGACATCCATTAAAATGGATCCACTTTTTGATACTAATTCTGCCCGTTTTTGTGTGAGACGAAAATCAGAATTGCCTCCATCTATTAAAATACTCTTTTGGGGAACCAGCTTGAGCCATTCGGCCAATTCTTGGTCCACGGAGTCCGCCGGAATCATTAGCCAGATAATTACCCGCTCATTATTAAATAAACTTATAACTTCCTCTTTTGTATAAGCAGGCATCATACCCAAGGCCTTCATTTCATCTACAGAGCCATTACTTCTGTTATGTGCGATAACAGTGTACCCACTCTCGTGAAGTTTCCTTGCAATTTGCGCACCCATTTTCCCCAAACCAACAACAGCTATTTTCATATTAATTTTTATAATTTGTAAATATCGTTAATAATGGAACTTTTTTCAAAATTTGCGCAGGTTGTTTGATAATATCAATGTCTGTCTCTAGGTCTTTTATCACTTTCCATTTATCCTCACCTTGAGCCCAGACTATTGCTTCATCTAGTTTTTCTATTGCTTTTGGTGTTATGGTAATCCTAGAAAATACAGGGGTATCATAACTATAAGCTAAGTCTCCCGAATTCACAGCCTCGCTCTCTGGCAAGATACCCGCAGTATGCCCATCTACACCAATGCCAAACAAACCTATTTTATAACCCGCCACCATGAACTCCTGATTAAGTATCGTATTAAATTTTTCTGTTGTGATATTACGGTCATCATCAATTAAAATTGGAATAATTTTCGCCTGTGGAAGAGTAAAACCTTTTTCTACAAGTTGAAAATAATTTGAATTGAAATGATCAGTCGGACCGTACCTCTCATCGGTCAAAGTGATAGTCAAATTTTGAATTAAATCCTGATATTCATTTTTCCGTAAAATCTCTGCTACTTTTACACCGACAGCAATAGATGAGCCTCCTGTAACGAAAAACAAAACACGTTTGCCGAGTTTAAGCTGGTTAAGAACAGAAAGGGCAACGAAACCCGCTGCATCTTCTGTTTTATTTGTTGTTTTTATATTTAGACTCATATTAAACAGTGGAATCGTTTATTGCTCCATGTTCAATTTTTGAAATATCTTCCCTGCTTGGAGGAGTCTGCTTTGCAAAAACAGTCAATTCTTTTTGTTTCTGTAGGTCTTCAGCAAGCTGTTTATTTTCTTTTTTTAGATTTTTATATTTGAAATAACTGCCGACAAATTCTGGAAGTAATAAGAAAATCGCAATGAGCACTCCAGTGGAAACAGCCAATAATAAAATGAGAGCGAGAGAACCCGTTAATTGCCACGAAAAAAATGTAACTGTTATAACAGCAATATTTTGCAATGCAAAAACAACAGCCAACGCTCCGAGCAATAAACCAATAATAAATAGTGTAATCATCTGACTATTATACCAAAAAAGAGGGCATATAGGCAAACTAATTAATCTCTATATCTACATAGGCTACTTGGGGGAATTTCTCCACTATTTCCTTTTCTATTGTATCAATATGATTGCCAATGAGCCTTGGTATGCGGTCTGTGGTCTTGAGCATCAGTTTGGTAAATTCTTTAAAATCATCTTTAATGTTATCAAACTCTTCTTTTAAATCCCCCGCTTCGTATATTTCTTCATAGAGAGGAGAGCCATTCCACTCTACAGTGGTAAATATTTTATATTTGCCGATATCAACAGCGACAGATTTAAATTCAACGACATGCTCTATGCAAGGATCCTGAAGAAGAGCTTCTATTATTTCTTCTGTAACTTTTTTATCAAGTGGCTTGCCTATGATGTATTGATGATTTTTTATAATTAGTAAAATTGCCAAAAATCCCAAAATTAAACCTACCACTATTCCGCCTATTGCATCATAAGTTATGTCCCCCGTAATGTACGTTATCCACTGAGCAAGAAGAGCGATGACTACACCGAGCACTGCTACGCTATCTTCATATATTATTGCGAGAAGCACTGGATCACCTTCTTTAAAAATCTCTTTTGAGAATTTTTCAGCCTTCTTTAATTCTTTGAGAGCCATCCCCAAGGTAAATCCTTCTATTATTAATGCAAAAATTAATACAAAGATACTCATTAAACTAAAAGCCTGTACTTCGCTCCCTTCGAGCAATAATGAATCTATCGAATGATAGATTGTAATTCCCGAACCTATAAAAAGTATCCCGCAAGCAGAAATAAGAGACCAAAAGAATCTTTCTATCCCATATCCATATCCACGTATATGATCTGCCGGCTTTTTAGAACGCTTAATTCCCACTAACAATAAAGATTGATTGAGGGTATCCGCAAAGCTATGCACAGATTCCGCAAACATGCTCGCCGAACCCGTCACAAAAAACACTGCAGTTTTAATTACAGTCACAAAAGTGTTTCCTAGGAGAGCAGCAATAACTGATCTTTTGCCTTGAGTATAATTTTTCATTAATGTGATCTACCTCCACTCTTTAACGATCTGCAATTTAAGTGCAACCATAGACCCTAAGGTAAGGAACATTATAAGCGCTTGAACCAACCATCCTATTATCGGCACTAATCCCAAAAGCATAAATATAAATACCCCCAAGAGAATAGTTTTCCACGATACTTCTAATTCTTTTTTGAATAAATACTTATAGACAACGCTTCCGACGATGATAGGCGCCATAATCGATGTAAATATCATCATGATGACAAACCCAAGTAACCCAAGTATCCCAAACGGAATTCCTACCAAAGTGACAAAGAGAAGAACGGAAATAATTGGAATGAGAATCATTACTACAATACCTCTACCCATCTCAAACCATGGACGCCTTGTGGCAATAGCAATGATTTCTTTATTGAAACGACGCAAGATCAACCCCACCACCAAGGCACACACTAGAAGCGTGAGGAACTTCCATAAAAGAACTGCCGAAAATACAGCCATAAACATTTTTGGAGAAACTGCTCTCTTCTCTATCAACTTGAAGTCCACTATTCCCACCACCGTAGCTCCTACTTCTTTCGTCATTTCTTCTTTTGCTTTATAAGTCAGATTGCCGGATATTAATGCATTACTCCCGAGAGTTACTTTTTCCGCTTCAATTTTTACATCACCTTTTATGGCTGAATTAATATAAACATTTCCACCTGCAATAAAAACATCTCCTTCTACTGGTGCGTTTAAATTAACTACACCTCCGGCTACTGCCACATCTCCTCCCACGCCCGGACCGCTAATTGTTATCTGTCCGCCACCTAAGAGCACATCCCCTTTTACTCCTCCAGATAAAACTACGGTTCCTCCGCCCGCGCGAACATCATCACCGACATTTGAAAGAATGTTTATATTACCTCCTCCGACAATCAAGTCTTCATCGACATCTCCACTGATGATAATGTTTCCTCCTGCGGTGATGAGGTCTCCTTTTATATTCCCCGCACTCATCACACTACCACCTGCCATGTATAAATCATCTGCAACCTTTTCGTCTTTCCCTGTAGAAATTTGCTTCCCCGCCTTGAATTCCGCAGCAAAAGACATAAGTGGCACTGCTAATACTAAAATAATCACCCCATACTTCAAAAATTTTTTCATAAAAATGTTAAATTAATTAATAATCCCCCCCTACCACAACTACCAAATATTATAACATGCAACAATTAATCCCCATATCCAATCTTTTTTTCTCCCTTAGAGTAAATCGTTTTCTTTATACCATTATTATAATAACTTAAATCAGATGAAGAAATAAGACGACTAGCATGCTCTCCGAGAGCAAGCTTTACCTTTTTTAAAATATCTCGCTTAAGCTCTGGTTCGTGGTGTGTCAAAAGACCAATTTGGGGCCAATACATTTTTCTGCCTTTTTTAATTCCAAATAGTTTTTTCTCGTCATGTATAGGTTCTCTTTCAGTCATTCGATAAACATACTCTCCGGCAATTGACCCAAGTAAATTTTCACTTGGTATTTCAACAGATTTTAATATTGCCTGTTTAAATCTTAGTGCAAAGACACGTTCAGGATATACATTTTCATTTTGGTAATAAAAAACTTCTGAATATTTTTCCACATATTCACTAAAACGAATTGGGAATAAACCATATTGAGTTGCCCATTTAAAATTAAAAATATTAAAATCTAATGCCATTCCTATTTTCCACATATTATCTTTTTCTACTGTCCCCCATGGACAAGTTGCAAGATATTTTTCTTCTTTTTGCATAAGAGTAACAATTTTCTCTAAGTATTCTGGCTTAATAAGCCATGTATCGGAAGCAAGAATAATAACATAATCAACATCTGGATATTTTTCAGAAAAACATTTTACACCTTCATTGAGTAATAATTCCGCACCAGTAAAATGCCCAGGATTTTCTAAGTATAATAATTCATCTTCAAGATATTTCTCCGGCCACCAACTTTTCTCACCATTATAGGAGTGGATAATAATTACATTTTTTAACAACTCATTTTTACTCCATACATTACGAATAATTTCCATATTAATTCGTGCATCGTCAGTACGGTTGTATGTGTATAACAATACTCCAATTTTCATAATTTTATTATACCAAATTTAAACTAATTTTCATTCTACTACAAAATACGACTTAATTTACATATATGCGCGATAGCGTAAATATGTAAATGATGTTTTTAGTTAAATACTCTCTCCTCTCCTGTGTAAGCCTTGGCGAGTTTGAAAGTTTTTAAATGATCCTGCAAACCAATTTCTTTAACATAATCCACAAATTCCTTTGGTAGAGGCGAAGGCCCAACCCAGACACTTCTCTGAATCATTATGTAACCAAAATTTTTTAATTGCCTGCGAAACCAATCTCTTTCCTTTTTCTTTTCTTCGACGACGTCATACATTAAAATTAAATTTTTTGGTAAATCTTCATTAAACGAAGAAGAAAAAGCAATATGGTAAAAATTTCTTTTTCTGTTTTTTCTCTTTATACGACTTCGGTGATCATTTTTTGAAGCCGGCAGACCAAAAGCATTCACTTTTATTCCTTTGTAATAAGCCATCTGCTAATTATATACCAATTACATATATGCGCGATAGCGTAAATATGTAAAAATGTAATTATTATTGAAACTAATGTTATTAACTTATATACCCGAATTCTGAATAAAAAATCCCATGGGGGGTCGGGATTGAAATGATTATTCAATATTCGTAAAATCTCCGTTTAGAATCACTGGTTTCATTCCCAAAATTTCTTGTTTATATGATAGTTCTGAAGAAACGGGGTTAAAAATAAAAATGGGTTTTTTTAAGTAAAAAGCAACTCCTATTTCAATAAGTGTATTGCCACCGACATATCCTGCAATCCCGCGTTTTTCTGGATTAATAACCAAAATCGCATCCGCCCCTTCTATTTTTTCAAAATGATCTTTTATTGCCCCTTCTTTGAGGTCCCACAATTTATGCCCAGCGGGAAAAACATCCATACCACCATTTTCTTCGACATACTGACCAAAATATACCTTCTTTCCACCCCCAAACTCTTTGGGTACCTCAAGAGCTAATTCTGGAATTTTAACTTCATGCCCAAGTCCCATGAGCTGATCCCTGGCTGACTCCATTTCTTTGTAAAATCCTATACTTCCGCAAATTGTTATCTTCATGATCTCATTATACCAAATTCACTCCTTCTTTGATAAGCAACAGGCGTTTTGTTTTGACTCCGCCCTTACCCGAATATCCACCCAGAGCTCCGTCACTTCGCACCACTCTGTGACATGGGATAGTAATGGGCATCGGGTTTGCCCCGACGGCGTTTGCGACAGCCCGCACAGCTTTAGGCTTACCTACTTTTTTTGCCACTTCTTTATATGTGATGGTATCTCCCTTTTTTATTCCAAGCAAAGCTTTCCAAACTTTTTTCTGAAATGGTGTTCCTTTTAATTTTTGCACATCAACTTTTTTCATACACGCAAGTGAATTATATTAGACTTACAAACTAACAGTCTCGTGATTGACTTTGCCATTGTTTATACTTCCAACAGCCCTTTGAAGACGTTTGCATTTTGCTTCTAACTCTTTATTTCTTATAGTGCTAAGCTTTGCAATAATTGGAACGAGGTCTTTTTTGGCGGCCATTCTTATCTCAAATCTTCTTGCGTCTTCTGGTGCAAGAACGATAGCTCTTGCAGCTGCAATTTTTGCTTTATATATTTCTACATATCCAGGGTTATGTTTTTTATAAGCTTCTATGTCATTTTCTATTCGTTGAGGATCTGCCAAGTCATCAGCATGTTTAAACAATGTGGCTAAATCAGGTGAAAGATCAACAATCGCGTGCAATTCTGCCAAAGAATGAGTAGCTTCAAATGAAGCAATCATAGCCTCTAATTCGGCAATTTTGGGTTCGTCCTCTTCTAAATTTGCCGGAGAAATTATTGGTTCCGGGTGTCTTGCAAGATGGTCCGCTAGACGTTCTGCATCTTCTTGCTCCTGCTGCTTTTTCTTTTCTTCTGGACTTGGACCCATCTCTATTTTTTCATTCATAATTTTATTATAGCAAACTTACGAGCTTGAAGCGTTGTCTATTGGATACTTTTCATTTTTTTAAATTTGTACCATCCCACAGCTATTGGTAAGACAAGAGTCAAAGTGTAATAAATATAGACATCTGGCTTGTAGTAGTCATTTGCATTAAGCATTTTAACCAGAAAAACATAATCTAAGACGACTGCCATAATAGTCCAGACAACTCCGAGCCCAATATAACACTTGAACTCTTCTCTCTTGATTTTTTTGAGCAGAACCCAAAGAGTGGCGATAATACCGAGAGGCAAAATATACCAACCCACTAAATCTTTCGGCACAAAAGCAAAAAATACAAATCCTAAAACATAACCAAAAAGCCAAAGCGCGAATCCCCAAAGAACAGTATTTAGAAAAACTTTTCCCTTATTTGCTGGCACCACACTCGTAGAATTTATTTCCATAATTTTATAAATTAAAGTTAATAAATTATTTATTCAGCTTTTTTGTACTGGGACAAACCAAGAATGTTCCCCTCGGAATCCTTAAACCAAGCGAGGAAACCCATCGCCCCATTTTCTCCTAATGGAGTTTTGCCTTTTACAACAGCACCACCATTTTCAACAATTTTACTTAATGCCACATCAATGTCTGCGACATCAACATAAAACATCGGATATGGCATACTAGGATCACGCTTACTGGAGCCACCATTTATAAAACCCGGTTCGGTTGGTTGCATTTTTGCATCAACCGGCCCCGTTTGCCAGCTGGTATAGCCAAATTGTTCCCACTCAAATGGCTTCCAATCAAAAACGTTTTGATAAAAAGATTTTGCTCTCTCCTTATCATCCCAAGGAAATTCAAAATGTGTTACTTTGTTCATAAAATATTATATTAGTTAATAATTGCAAAAGTTACACCCAAGAAATATGGCCAGAGTAATAATGCCAATACTCCCTTCCAGAAAGTTAAATGTAAAAAGCCTATAGTGAAAAGCCACGCCGCAAACCAAAACCCTCCAGCAAACATATAATTTTCTATTTTGATTTTTTCCATAAAATATTTATTTGCTACTTATAATGTTTTTATTATACCAAAATTACAAGCTAGCTGTATTGCGCAAAGATAGAACCTATTTATCAAGGTTAAGATTTGTCATTTAGGTACTTGCTAGCAACACTCAATGCAAATGACGGCAGTATGATGAAGACAGTTGCAAATAAGAGCCTAATTAATATTTGACTTATATTTGAATCTGGTGCATCTGGCCCAGAACCAGTTATGACAACCAAAATACCAATAACTCCAAAAACGATAGATGAATAAATAAAAACACGTGTTGCTATTTTTTGCATGACTTTATTATAGCATTTTTTATCATTTTTACGATTTCTGGGAATTTGGGTACGCGGAAATGCCCGTTTTTGTTTTTATAGATAATGATTTTCGCATTCTTTAATTTATTTCTATATTTTTCAGCATGAGAAACCGGAACCACATCATCATTTTTTGAAAACAACAAATAGAGATTCTTGGAATTTTTCTCAAGCAAAGACAGATTGGATTTAAGTTTAAATCCCCCGACAAGATCCTCTGTTGGAATCGTATTATCAAATGGCGGACAAACCAGGTAAGTGGATAATATTTTTTTAGGAAATTTGTGTTCAGATAAATATTTCGCTAAAAATATTCCACCCAGAGAGTTTCCAATTAAAATAACATTGTTTTTTAATAAAGGAATAAATCTTTCAAAATACAATTTCCAATCTGAATATTTTGCATTTTCTGACAATGGCATTCTGGGTCTTATTATGTCAAACTTTTTACCCAGCTCTTTATCTAAATATTCAAGAGCCCATTTAGGAGTTTTTTCAATTGAGACAGATCTATTTTTAAGATAATTTAAATAGTCTTTTTTGTTTTTGAAAGTCATTCCTCCATGAACTATAAATATTTGAGTTTTCTTTTTCACATGTTGATTATACCAAACTTATCATCCATAACAATAATTTGATAAAAACGTGTTTTTATACTATTGTAAAGACACGATTGGGAGATCGTCTAATGGTAGGACACATCCCTCTGGAGGATGTTATCTTGGTTCGAGTCCAAGTCTCCCAGCCAAGTCGTGCCGAGTTATCTCGCACGAGATACATTGTATTCTGATATTTTTAGAAAATCGTATATAATATATCCATGAGATTTAATTTCTTTGAAGAATATCCAACATTAGAAAACTTAGAAAAAGCTAAATTGATTGATTTTAAATCAACAATTTTTCTTACTGCGAATTCTTTTGATGAATATAAAGAAAATCAAAAATTACTTAATTCTATTAATTCCAATCTTTCTACTGCATATTGGCCTATCCTTCCAAATTCTTACTGGATTTCTCCATTTTCAAATACAAAAGATTTACAAAATTTTATAAAAGAGATTTTTTCAATTGATGAACCTTTGACCATTTTAGTAGACCTTGAACTTCCTCTATTTAAACATAAAGAGTTATATTTTAAGAATTTCTTCTCTTTTTCGAAAAATAAAAAGATTTTAAAGAAATTTTTTAAAGAAGCACCAAGTCATAATATAAATATTGTTACCGCAGAATACCCGCCATTCTTTATTGGTATTAATTTCATATACCGTTTGCTCGGTATTTCTTTTAATATTAAAAAATATAAACATACGCAATGTATTATGTATTACACAAGTATGATTCCTAATAAATTAATATCAAAATTAATTAAAAATAGAATTATTAAGGCAAGAAAAATCAATCCAAATTTACAGTTAGGATTAGGAACTATTGCAACAGGGGTACTTGGAAATGAACCAATTGTTTCTGTTTCATCACTTAAAAATGACATAGATTTTATGAAATTAAATAATATTGAAACAGGGATTGTTTTTAGATTTGGAGGGTTAAATGAAGATTATATAAAATTATTAAAAAATAATATATAATTTACCCGCACGAGACTCGTCGTTATTTTAAAATTTAATTATTGAAAATAACATTATGGGGTAAGGAACAGATAGGTCCCCAGCCCGAACGTCTCAGCCAGTAAATTCTAATAACTCTTTTAGTGCGAAGTGTTTCCACTATCTGCGAGAAGAATAAGCAATTCTTTTGCTTTAATTTTTTCCTTTTCATTCTTGGTCATATTTAAGACATACAAAAGACTGTTTGTGATATCACTTTTTATTTTTGTCCAAATTTGAGGATGTTTTGCAAAAGAAGAATCACCCAAAAAAGAAGTAATTTCTTCTGGATTGATACTTACCACCACTTTGGGGATAGGAGTTTCTTCTCGTTTCATCTCTTCCAATCGCACAAATGGATTTTCTTTAAGTTGCATCAATTTTTTCCTCTGCACGTCCGGATCTCTGGCTGTAGTAATCTGAATACACATACCCGCCTTTCCAGCGATATTTAATACGGCATCTATTTGTTTTCCTCCCTCATCTTTATGCCCAGAATCCTCTTTGGGTGTAGCCGGACGAACTTCTATATTTTTCCCCCTTAATTGTTCATTCAGACAACCTATGATCACTTCTTCCGCTTTTTTGGCAAGCTCCTCACTTACCACTTTGCGGGGAGGCAGGTTTCTATTATCTATGTTCCTAATATAACTGTTTTCTGGATTACTAGACATATAGTACATTATACACTAATTTTTTTTATAATTTGTTATAATATTTCTATGAATTTTGATGAAAAATATATTGGGACAAAAGATGGATTGAAGATCTTTACTGAGTCAATCGGAGATATAAAAAATCCAGCCATTATCTTGATAATGGGAGCAATGAATCAAAGTATATTTTGGTATGATTCTTTTTGTAAACTATTAGCTGATAATAATTTTTTTGTAATTCGATACGATCACAGAGACACAGGATTTTCTTCTGTTGTTAATTATATTGTTCATCCATACAATCTAGAAAATCTCACTAACGATGTAATTGAAATTTTAGATGGATATAATATTTCAAAAGCTCACATTGTAGGTATTTCAATGGGTGGATTTATCGCCCAACTCTTAGCGGTCAACCATAAAGAGAGAATCAAAACTTTGACATTAATCTCTACTACCTCTGATCATAGACCATATATGGATGCAGTTTTGGGTAATTTTAATAATAAATACGAATTACCTTATCCCGATAAAAAATTTGTTGAATATATAGAAAAAAATAAAAATAATATATCTGTAAATAATGAAAATTTTAGAAATAGCCAAATAGAAGGCTGGAAAATAATGTTTGGGAACAATCTTAGCCAAATAGATTTGGAAGAATTGATAAGATTAATAGATTTATCCAATAAAAGAAACAAGAATAAGCTTTCTCCTTTTAATCATGGATTAGCTGTGTCTAAATCCAAAGAAAGAAACAAAATAATTCAAAATATAAAAATACCAACTTTGATATTGCATGGAGAAAATGACTCGTGTTTCCCTGTAGAACATGGTCAATTTTTGAATAAAAATATCCCAAACTCTAAATTAGAAATTATTAAAGGTATGGGTCATATGTTTTCACTTTCAGAGTCTGACACCATTGCAAAAATGATACTAGACACAGTCTAATTATTAATTATTAAAAATAAAAATAGTTTTTTATTTATTTTTTTCTATGCAAGCTTTTATGAAAGCAGTGAAAAGAGGATGGGGGGAAAGAGGATGAGCTTGGAATTCTGGGTGAAATTGAGTACCCAAGAAAAATGGATGCTTGCTCTTTGGCAATTCTGCTATCTCCATCAGGTGTCCATCTGGAGAACGGCCAGAAAACACTAAACCTTTGGCTTCCAAATCTCCGATAAACGAAGGATTTACTTCGTAGCGATGTCTGTGCCTCTCCACTATCTCCTTCTTGCCGTAGCTGTTTCTAGCAATTGTGCCTTCACGAAGTATTGCCTTGTATGCTCCCAAGCGCATAGATCCGCCATATAGATTATTTTTCAAAACTTCTTTCTGCGATTCCATCACATCTATAACCATATTTTTAGAATTTGGATTGACTTCTCTGGTATTCGCATCTTTGAGGCCTAAAATATTTCGCGTGTACTCTATGACTATCATTTGCATACCATAACAAAGTCCAAAATATGGAATTTTGTTTTCCCTGGCAAATTTTATCGCGCTTAGATTGCCCTCCACGCCTCTCTTACCAAAACCACCTGGCACAATTATCCCATCGTATTTTTTAAGCTCTTTTAATTTCTCTGGATGATCTTCAAAATCCCCTGAATTAAGCCAAGAAATTATCGGTTTCCTATCTTCTCCATAAGCTGAATATTTTAGAGCTTCAATAACAGAAAGATAAGAATCTGACAGCATAAAGTCCCCTGATTCAAAATATTTCCCCACCATTGCTATCTTCACTGTCTTTTTACCATTGTGTGAATGCTTAGCAAAATTCTTCCATTTCGCCCATGCTTTAGCATCAGATTTTCTACAAGTAATTCCTAAAATATCGCATAATTTTTCCGCTAATTTTTCTTTTTCAAAATTAATTGGTATATCATAAATACTCTCCACGTCTGGAGCAGATATTATTCTGTCGGATGAAATATTACAAAACATAGAAAGTTTCTCTTTTCTTTTTTCATCAAGCACAGAGTCAGCGCGAGCTACCAGCATGTCAGGAGCAATACCAGAAGCATTTAGAGTACGCACTGCGTACTGTGTCGGCTTAGTTTTCATCTCTCCGATTTTACCCGGTGTCGGCAGATAAGAAACCATAGTGAAGATGACATCTTTCGGACTCTCAATTTTCATCATTCGGGCTGCTTCTAAGAATAAAATATTTTGGTATTCACCTATCGTGCCTCCTATCTCTACGATGACGATGTCGGCATTCGCTTTCTCCCCGGCTTTTTTAATGCGATTGATAACTTCAAGCGGAATATGTGGGACGACTTCTACGCACTTGCCTTTATATTCCAGATTGCGTTCGCGTTCTATCACAGTCTTATACACTCGGCCAGTCGTCATATAATTTATTCGC
>Ga0172379_10007738_pt1 | contig 13823 bp, 9 predicted proteins | sample GrowelOW334metaG_FD_119756 | JGI IMG/M metagenome (GOLD analysis project Ga0172379, IMG submission 119756) | Groundwater microbial communities from an aquifer near a municipal landfill in Southern Ontario, Canada - Groundwater well OW334 metaG | ecosystem: Environmental > Aquatic > Deep... | reverse complement strand
CGTAGTCGCAGGCTTTAGCCTGCGGGTCGGAAGGTGCGGCCTCCCGGATTCGCAACCTAAAGGTTGCGACTACGGGGTGATGCCAAGTTGCTTGCCGGGTGCTCATGCGGCCTCCTTCGCGGTGGTTGGCTCGGGGCGGCGGTCGCAGACCGCCGCTACAGGAGTCTTCGGGCGATGGTCCACCAGCTTCTGCTCCTTGAGCTGCACGCCGACGCCCTGCAGGCCGCGTATCTGCTCGGCGGAGTGGAATTCGATGCGGTTGGGCGTGATTTCGCAATGCGTCATGAGGCGGGTGCGGAGGTCGTGCGTGAGATGGTCATCGTCCGCTCCGTTGGTCTTCTGAACGTGAAGGATGAGTTCGTCCACGTCGAGCGGGTCGTCGTGGAGTTTGCGCAGTTCGATCTGCCAGGCACCGACGCCCGGGGCGTCGTCAAGGACGTGCTCCAGCTCGTTGAAGTCCACGAGCGTGCCTTTGATCTTGTCGAGCTGCACCTCCTTGAACGCGGAGCTGCGGGAGATTTTGCCCACGAGGCGCGGCACCTGGCGTCGGCAGCGCGGGCAGGGCTCGTAAGTCAGGCCGCCATCAATGTAATCGCCGGTGCGGTAGCGGAGGACAACCGTCCCGCGCGCGTCAAGCGGCGTGAAGACAATCTCGCCGGGCTGTCCGTTCGGGACGGGCTCGCCGGTCTTCGGGTCCACGACCTCAACCACGCCGAGGTCGGGATAGAGATGGTAGCCTGCGGGGGTTTCGTTCACGGGCACGGGGCATTCGGCGAAGGCCATCTTCGCCTCGGTGAAGCCATAGGTCGTGACCACGTCGAGTGACGGCGGCGCGCCGAGTTCAAGGGCGAGGTTGTGAAGCTTGAGGCGCATGCCATCGGGCACCTTCTCGCCGCCAAGGACAATGCGCCGGAGGTTCTCGCAGCGGACGCCTTCCTCCGCCGCCTGATGCAGGACATGATAGACGAAGGTTGGCATCCCGATGAGCACGTCCGGGTGGATCTTGCGGAGGAAGCGAAGCTGCCCCTCGGTGCCCATGACCTTGCCGCCGCCGGTGCTGGCGGTGAACACGCCGAAGCTCGTGCCGCCGTAGTGCGTCAGCCAGAACGCCAGGTGCGGCGCGTAGGGAAACATGTTCAACAGCCTGTCCTCGCGCCGTGCGCCGCACACGCCGAAGACGCGCTCACCCGCAAGCTGGAGGTTCGCGATGTCGTGGTTCGTGTAGAGGAACGGGACCGGATCGGCGCTGCGGCCCGTGGTGCTGGTGAGGAAGATGGGGCGGAACTCGGATTCAAAGCCTTCGGCAACGTGTGCACGGCCGCGGAGCAGCGCACGGAGGATGGACGACGGGCGCCGAGAGAGGACGTTGCGGTCGGGCACGAGGAGGAAGTCGCGGACCTTCTGCGGATTGTCGGGCGTGTTGAGCAGGTCGAGCTTGCTCGTGAACGGCAGCCGGCGCAGGTCGTCGAGCGAGCGGAAGTCATCGGCGGAAAGCTTCAGCCGGCGGAACATCTCGCGGTAGTGCGCGGAGAAGGGCAGCACCGTGTCGCGCAGCCAGTGCTGGAGCCGGTCTGCCTGGAGCGAACGGACGGTGGATTCAGGCAGCCGCTGCCAGTTCGTGGTGAGGAGTTTCGTGCTCATGGACAGGCTCCTTTCGGTTCACGAGTTTTTTGATTTCTCCGAGATTCTCCTCGGCCACGCGGCGGCCGATGGAGATGTATTTGCCAGGGTTGGAAAAGTCGTGCCACCGGGAATCACACGCGAGCGGGCGCAGGACCACGTCGGCCTGACGGCAGGCATCCTCGGCGCTGCGAATCTGCCCGCCGATGACGGCGCGCTGGGTCACATCGAGGATGTTGCCGTAGGCGAAATAGTTGATGTGCTGGTTGATCATGCGGAGGAAGCCGAGCCCCTTCCGCTTTATTTCCACCTGTTCGCGCTCGTGTTCGCGGGCGCAGCGGAGGAAGGCGGAGGTTGGAATGATGTTCACCGCGAGCACGCGCTCCACCCCCGCCTCGCGCAGCACGTCCACCGGCAGGGGATCGGAGACACCGCCGTCGATGTAAGCCTCACCGCCGAGCCGCACGGGAACGAAGACGCTCGGAATCGCGCAGCTTGCCAGGACGGCGGCGGAAACCCCGCCCGTGCCGAAGACCACGCGCTCGAGCGTGTCAAACCGGGTCGCGACCACCCGCAGCGGCCGTGCAAGCTGCTCGAACCGAACGTCACCAATGCTGCGTTCCAGCCGGCCCTTTACGGCCTGACCGTGGATGAATCCGCGCCGCGGCGGGAACGCGGGGTCGATCAGCTTGAACAGGCCCCACCTGCCCTCCAGCTCGCGGGCCTTGCGCTCAATGAACTGGCCGTCGTGCCCGAACGCCCACAGCGCACCGATGTAGGCGCCCATGCTCGTGCCGGCGACGATGTCCACCTCGATGCCGTTTTCCTCCAGAACCTGCAGAACGCCGATATGAGCAAGGCCCTTTGCACCGCCGCTCGAGAGGGCAAGGCCGATGCGGCAGCGGCCGATCTCCCGTGCGAGCCGCCGCAGGTCAAACTTGAACGCCGCCGGCCATTCACCACCACAGTGCGAGTGCAGCGCGTCCATCGTGGCAGGCGACTCATGGAGGTTCAGGTGCGCCGGCTGGCCGATCTGCTTGATGAAATCCTCCGCCGGCTGCGGCACCTGGCCATCTTCGAGACAGAGCACGAGTTTCAAATCCGTCGCCACTCCGTCACGAGCCGCACGCAGTTCGCGATCAAGCTGGTTGAACTCGAAAAGACTCTCCACCGTCTGCCGCGCGAGCACGTAGGTGGCGGCGGACCGGTTCGCAGCCTCTGCCAGGGCCTGGCGCGGCGTGTCTGCGTCCACATGGACGAGCACATGGACGAAATGCCGGGCGCAGTGGCCCAGAAAAGCGGTGAGGAACTGGCGCTCGGCCGGCTGGTTCGTCACCCGGAGCGTGAGGCGGTCAAAACTGCCGAGATGTTCCAGCTGTTCCGCGAAGGCGAAGCCGTTGTTGGGCAGCGAATGAAGCGGGCTCCAGATTTTCGGCGTGGCCCCCGCTTCAGACGGCAAAACTTCCAGAAGCAGCACGCGTTCGCCGGTGACGGATTCCAACACTTGCGCAAGGGACTCGGCAATCAGGCGATCAGGAACGCGACGAGAGGCGGAGGCGAGGGTGACAAGCCGCCCCGCGCAGTTGAAGGTGGCCTGCGGGGGGCGGGAGAGTGAGGACAGGAGTTCGGACCTCCGGATATCCCACACGGACTTTTCATTTGGATGCGACGCTGGCACTTCCGTCTTCCCGAGCGACGGATGCCGCGGAACCACCCGGACCTAGCCCTTGCGGCTTCCCGGCCTGCCGTCGCTGCGATTGAAGGTTTGGCTGAGTATGTAGCCCATTTTGCTTCTCTGTCTGGGCCAAGCTAGTGCAGAAGTCGTGCCTGTCAAATTTGAGAAGGCCGGGAAGCGACTGCATCCGGGCCCCGCAAAGGCATCACGTCAGCATTCGTGGAGTTGACTCCGGGAGTGAACGCACGCGCCGCTTCCAAGAGGCAAGCCGGGGCCGCCCAAAGTTCCCCTGCAAAGTTTGCGCTGGACGCTTGCGCCTTCGGGCGGGGCTTTCCTATTCTCGCAGCATGAAACGAGTTCTAATCCTCACCGGGCTGGCCGGCTGGCTGGCGCTGTCCGGAGATGCCGGTGCACAGAACCCCGTCGGCGACGCCGTGCGGCAGGAATTGGAAGACCGGCTCCGTCGTGTCGAACGTGATCTGGAGGCCGTAAAGGAAGCCAACGACGCTTTGCGCAGGAAACTTTCCGGCATCGAATCCAGCGTCGGCGAAGTGGGCCGCGCCGCGGTCGAACGCGCCAACTCGAACAACAACATCCTCAAGCTCACCGCCACCAAGGACGAGCTGCTCCAGTTGGAAAAGGCCCTCAAGGAGAGCGAGCAGCATCGCGAGGCCGACAAGAAGTGGTTCGTCGAGCAGCTCAAGGAGCTGGGCAGGGTGATCGCCTCCCCGCCGTCTTCCCCTTCCACATCCACGCCCGCGCACTCCCCGACGAAGTCCGGCAGGAGCAAAGGCGACTCCGGCGGTGAGAAACCCAGGACGCTGCCGCCTGGAACTCCTGACACCGGCGTCTATCACCTCGTCGAGAAAAACCAGACCGCGCTGGAAATCCTCAAGGCCTACAACGACGATCTCAAAGCCAAGGGTCGCACGACAAAAATCACCTTGAAGCAGCTCGAGGCAGCCAATCCCGGCACGAACATGGACAGGCTTCGCTCCGGCCAGAAGCTCTTCATCCCCATCCCGGAGAAGTGAGCCGCGCATGAAGTTCATCCGGCGCGCGCATCTATTCCTCGGCTGCTTCTTCACGCCGCTGCTGCTCTTCTACATCCTCACCGGCTGGTATCAGACGGTGAATCAGAACCGTCTCAAGCACCCGAGCGAGGCGGAGACGCTCCTGCAAAAGTTCCGAGTGGTGCATTCCGACCAGATTTACCCCGCCGAGCAGGAGTTCGAGAAGCCGTCCTCGCCCAAGTATTTCAAGGCGTTCGTCGTGGTCATGTCCATCGCCGCCACGCTCACCATCGCATTGGGCCTGGTGCTCTCCTTCAAGCTGTTCCGCCCCGTGTGGCCCGTGTGGCTCTGCCTCGCGCTGGGCATCCTGCTGCCCATGCTCATGCTCTGGCTTGGCCAGAAACGCTGAACAGCAGGGGCGGGCGACAACTTCAAGGCTCGGAGAAAGCTGGTTAAAACCCCACAAGCGAGCCTCTCCGCGGCAGAGGATTGTTCGATTCCCGCCCGGACCGCATGGCCGCAGCCGGCGTCAGACGTTGAACTTGAAGAGCAGCACGTCGCCGTCCTTCACCACGTATTCCTTGCCTTCCATGCGATAGAGGCCCTTGTCCCGCGCGGCGGCGACGGAGCCGCATTTCACCAGGTCGTCGTAGGCGACGGTCTCGGCCTTGATGAAGCCGCGCTCGAAGTCGGAGTGGATGACGCCCGCCGCCTTGGGCGCGGTGTCGCCGGCGTGGATGGTCCACGCGCGGACTTCCTTCTCGCCCGCCGTGAAGTAGGTGCGCAGGCCGAGCAGATGATAGGTGCCGCGGATGAGCGCGCCCACGCCGCTTTCGTCCACGCCGAGTTCCTTCAGAAACGCCTTCGCCTCGTCGGGCGAGAGGTCAATCAGGTCGCTCTCGATCTGCGCACTGATGACGACGGCTTCGCAGGCGAGATGCGTCTTGGTGTAGTCGCGGACTTTCTGCACGAAGGCGTTCGTCTCGGCGGTGGCGAGATCGGACTCCTTCACGTTGCAGGCAAAGATGGTGGGCTTGTCCGTGAGCAGCCAGAAGGTGCGGGAGATGACCTTCTCCTCGGGCGTGAGCTGGACGGAGAGCGCGAGCTTGCCGGCGTCGAGCACTGGTTCGAACTTCGCGAGCACGGCGTCCTCGGCGATGGCCAGCTTCTCGCCGCGCTTCACGTCGCGGGCGATTTTCTCGCGGCGCTTCTTCACGGATTCGAGGTCGGCGAGGACGAGTTCGGTGTTGATGATCTCGATGTCGCGGACGGGGTCCACGCTGCCGGAGACGTGATGGATGTCCGCGTCCTCGAAGCAGCGGACGACCTGCACGATGGCGTCCACCTCGCGGATGTGCGTGAGAAACTTGTTGCCCAGGCCTTCGCCCGTTGCCGCGCCCTTCACGAGGCCGGCGATGTCCACGAACTCGATGGCCGCCGGGATGACCACGCTGGTCTTGGCGATCCCCTGGAGCACATACATCCGGTCGTCGGGAACGGTCACGACGCCGACGTTCGGGTCAATGGTGCAGAAGGGGTAGTTCGCCGCCTCGGCCTTGCGGGTGCGGGTGACGGCGTTGAACAGGGTGGACTTGCCTACGTTGGGCAGGCCGACGATTCCAGCTTTTAGCATAAGAGGCCGCAGAGCGTGCGCGGCGGCGGAGGCTTTGCAAGCGCAAAGGCGGCTACTCCACGGTGTCCATCTGCGCGCCGGGGCAGAACTCGCCGCTCACGGGCCGGTTGCGCCGGCTGCCGGTGGGGCGCACGTCGTTGACCGGGTTGGGCCGCATCATGCGCTTCTGCCGCTCGCGGTCGCCCGCGCCGCGCACCACGGGGATGGGTGCGCCGGTGTTGATGTCCAGGCCGGTGACATACATCGCCGCCGAGCCGGTCATGGGCAGGGGGATGAAGTCCTGCACCTGCTGGAGGTTCCACTTCTCCTGCTTCAAAAACTTTTCCACCGCGCCCATCTCCTCATCGGTGCAGCCGGGGAAGCTCGAAATGAAATACGGCACGAGATACTGCTCCTTGCCGGCCTCCTCGCTGAGCTGGAAAAACTTTTCCATGAACGCGGGGAAGTCGGCCGCCGGCTTGCGCATCCGGCGCAGCGTGCCGGGGTCCATGTGCTCGGGCGCGACCTTCATGTGGCCGCTCACGTGGTTCTGCACCAGCTCCTTCATGTATTCCGGCGTGCGCAGCGCCACGTCCATGCGGATGCCGGACTGCACGAAGACGTGCTTCACGCCCGGCTGCGCCCGCGAGCCGCGCAGCAGGTCGAGGCCGGCCTTTTCATCAATGCCAAAGACCGGGCAGATGGTCGGCCAGAGGCAGCTCGGGCGATGGCACTTCTTACACTCCTCGGCGTGGCCGTTCTTCGCGCCGTAAAGATTGGCCGTCGGTCCGCCGAGATCGGAGATGGTCCCGCGAAAGGTGTCGGACTCGGTCAGCTTGCGGATCTCCTTCATCACGGAGTCCACGCTGCGGCTGGAGAGGAACTTGCCCTGGTGAAAGCCCAGCCCGCAGAACGTGCAGCCGCCCGCGCAGCCGCGCGAGACGATGATGGAGTCCTTGATGGTCGCGAAGCCCGGCACCGGCGCGGTGTAGCTCGGATGCGCCAGCCGCGCAAACGGCAGTTCGTAAAGCGCGTCGAGATCGGGACCGTCCACGGGAAATTCCGGCGCTTCCTGGAGCACCGCGCGGTTGCCGTGCATCTGCACCAGTCGCTTGCCGCAGTGCGGCGTCTGCTGCGCCTCGACGACCTTGGTCAGCCGCATCAGGTGCTTTTTGTCCGCCTGCAACTCCTCCCACGACGGCAGGATGATGCAGTCCGAGAAATCCGCCGCCGCCGTGGCCTTGGCCCCGAGAAACAGCGCGGTGCCGCGAATGCCGCTGAAGTCTTTGCGGCCGGAGCGCAGCCGCTTCGTGATCTCGCGCACGGGCACCTCGCCCATGCCATAGACGAGCACGTCGGCCTTCGCGTCGGCCATGATGGAGGGCTTGAGCTTGTCCTCCCAGTAGTCGTAATGCGCCACGCGCCGCATGGATGCCTCCATGCCGCCGAGCACCACGGGCACGCCAGGGAACGCCCGCCGCGCCATCTGCGAGTAGACAACCGCCGCGTGATTGGGCCGTTTGCCCGGCACGCCGCCCGCGCTGTAAACATCGTCCTTCCGCTTGTGGCGGGCGGCCGTGTAGTTCGACAGCATCGAGTCGAGGTTGCCCGCCGTGACACCAACAAAGAGCTTCGGAGCGCCCATGCCCTGAATGGAGTCAATGTTCGTCCATTCCGGTTGCGCGACGATGCCCACCCTCAACCCTTCCGCCTCCAGCACGCGTCCGATCATCGCCGCACCAAACGACGGATGGTCCACGTAGGCGTCGCCGGTGATGATGAGCACGTCGAGTTCGTCCCAGCCCCGCGCGTCCATCTCGGCGCGGGACATGGGCAGGAACGCGGTGGCGTCCGGCGTGTTTTTCTTCGAAGCAGCGGGCATGTCAGACGCGCAGGATGCGCCATCGGCGGCGGTTTAGCAAACGGAAGGCGGGGACAACGCGGCTCACCCGTAGAGCGGCTGCGGCGTGAAGGTGTCGTATTCCAGATTGCGCACGTGCTGGTTCACCCAGAAACCTGCCAGCACGGTGCCCAGGCCCGCGGCCACGAGGAAGCCGATGCCGAACCACCGCTCGCCCGCGACGATGCTGCCCCAGGTGACGACAAGATTGGTCCCGGCGAAGACCGCGCAGGCGATCATCGCATCGCGCCGCTTGTCCAGGTAATGCAGCACCATGAGCAGCGACATGAAGATCACCAGCAGGAACGTGCCGATGAGCGCGATCTGGAAGATGCCCGCCTGCACGGCTCCCAGACCGATGACGGGCAGTATCCGCTCCGCGCCCAGGATGAGCACGATGGTGAAGAGCCCCTGCACCTTGAGCAGCAGGCTGAAGCCTTCCTGCAACGCGGTGATCATCCCCTGCTTGCGCTCCGTGACCTGCGCGAGCGTGCCCTTCTTGAGGACGTGCTGGAAGAACAGGTCGTTGGCCACCGCGAAGTCGGTCTCCAGCTTGAGGAGGAAGACCGCCATGCCGGGGACGATGGTCAGGAAGGCGAAATACACCACGCGGTCATACACCGGCGCGGAATGCAGCAGCCCGGCGATCTGCTCCGACGACGGGTCCAGCCACCAGAAGAGGAATTTGTCGATCCAGATGCCGAGGTTGTAAAACAGGCCGCAGAGAGCGAGCTGCCAGTATTTGCGGAAGCAGCGGAGAAATTCAGGATCGCCCACCTCGCGGTTGCCGACCTCCTTGTAAATCGCGCGGAAGAGGAGCAGCAGCAGCACCGCATGGCCGAGCGTGAAGCCCACCATCGCACCCGTCGTTCCCGTCCACTGGCTGCCCAGCCACGCACCGCCAAAGCTCGTCACGCTGCCGATGGCGAAGCCCCAGAGCACCTGTGCGTAGTCCTTGATGGCCGTGAGGAAGATGCCCGCCACCCAGATGCCGCCCACCAGTGCCGTGAGCATGGCCGCCGCCAGCCGGAAGAGCAGCGGCCCCGGCACACACCCGACGAAGAGCACCAGCCCGACCAACGAGAACATCAGCATGCTCCACGCGATGGAAAAAACGAACGTCGGATAAATCCGCTCCGGCTGGCGCGCATACTCCTGATCCGCCGCGTGACGCGTGAGAACCATCTGGATCGGCCCGCTCAGGACGAGTGTCACCGCATACACCAGCGAGATGGTGCCGAAGAACATCTGCAGTTCATCGGCATTGCTCACCGTGGTCAGCACCGCCCCGAGCATTCCCAGCGAGATGACCGACACCAGCCAGGGTCCGCTGCCGATGAGCGCGGCGTAGCCGTAAGCCTGCATCAGCCCGGTGTAACCCTGCTTGGCCAGCAGCTTGTTCAGTTCAAAGCCAACGCCCGCCATGTTTCTGCCCGGAAGAATGCTGAGGCGGCGGGGGAAGCCAAGAACTCATTTCCCGCCCGTCGCAGCACCGCTCACTTCACCAATTCACGGAGCGCGGTCTTGAGCACCTTGCCGGTGGCGTTGCGCGGAAGCGCTGGGACGATGCGGAAGTGGCGCGGCACCTTGTAGTCCGCAAGCTTCTCGCGCACGAAGTCGTGCAAGGCATGCTCGTCGAGCGTCACGCCGTCGTTCGCCACGACAAACGCCAGCGGCTGCTCGCCGCGCCGCGCATCCGGCACGCCGATGACCGCCGCGTCCTTCACCCCGGGGAACCGGTGGATGACCTCCTCGACCTCGCGCGGATAGACGTTGATGCCGTTGACCAGCAGCATGTCCTTCTTGCGGTCGGTGATGTAGTAGAACCCGTCCGCATCGCGATGGCCGATGTCGCCGGTGTAGAGCCAGGCGTCGCGGATGGTCTTCGCGGTTTCCTCCGGCTGGTTCCAGTAGCCGCGCATCACGTTCGGGCCGCGGATGCACAATTCGCCCGTCGCACCCACCGCGAGTTCCCTGCCGTCATCATCGCGGATGCTCAACTCGACGCCCGGAATCGGCACGCCGACGCTCCCGGCCTTGGGCGTGCCGAAGATCGGGTTGACCGTGGCGACCGGACTGCTCTCGGTCGGCCCGTAGCCCTCGATGAGCGGAATCTTCGGAAACCGCACGTGGAACTGCCGCAGCACTTCGAGCGGCAGGGGCGCGCCGCCGCTGATGCACAGCCGGAGCGACGGCAGTTCGACGCCCGCCGGCAGGCCCGCCAGAGCCCGGTGGATCGGTGGCACGGCGGGCAGCATGGTCGCGCGGCGGTGGACGATGTCATCAAGCACGTGCTTGAACGGGCTGACGGATTTCACCAGAACGATGCTCGCGCCCTTGAGCAGCGGCGTGAGCGTGCCGACGGTGAACATGAAGCTGTGGAACTGCGGCAGCAGCACGAGAAGCCGGTCCTCCTCGTGGAAGTCCAGGCAGGTGAAGCAACTGCGGACGTTCGAGAGCAGGTTTCCGTGCGTGAGCATCGCCCCCTTGGGCCGGCCCGTCGTTCCCGAGGTGTAGAGCAGCGCGGCGAGGTCCGGATCATCCAAGCTGGCAGGCGCGGGCGCGTCCGCCTCGGCCAGCGCGGCGAAGTCCTCGACGCGGAGAAACTTCAGCTCCGGCCGGAGCGCGGCGAGCCTGGCCTGGTTCTCCGCGAGGCTGTGGTCGGTGATGACGACCTGCGCGCCGGAATCAGCCAGGATGTAGGCGACTTCGTCCGGCTTGAGGAAATTGTTGATCACCGTCACCACGCCGCCCGCCCGCCAGACGCCGAAGAGGGCTGCTGGAAACTCGGGGCAGTTCTTCAGCCACACCGCCACGCGGTCGCCGCGCCGGACGCCGAATTCCCGGCCCAGCGTGCGGGACAACCAGGCGGCCCGCTGGGCGAGCCAGTCGTAGGCCAGTTGCGCCTCGCCCCAGAAGATGGCCGGGTGATGACGGCGGCGCACGACGGTTTCGGCGAAGGCGGCGAAGAGGTTCATGGTGAAAAACTAGGAGAAGGAATCAAAAATCCAAGCTCCAAGGCGGACGGACAGGGGTGGGCTTGGGGTGGGCGCATCTCAATTTCTTGCAAGCATCCAAACGAAGGGACCCTGAGCTATCGCGAAGCGATGCCAGCGATTAACCGGGGGTAAGGAGCCTGGCGACGCCACCCCCGGAATCCGGGTGCCTGGCGACCCGACCCCGGCAGGGGTCGCAGCCGGTTCGTTCGCCCCTGGCTGGCACCCCTTCAGGGTGCCTTCTTTTCCCGCATCTAACCGGGGGGTATCGCTTTGCTCAACCCCCGGCTAATGGCTGTCAGCCCTCCGGGCTGCAAGAAAGTGAGATGAGTGCTGCGTCCGCTTCGGGTTTCTTTGGAGCTTGGAGGCTGGGATTTGGAGCTTATCATCCCCACCGTGATCGACACTCCGGGACAGCTCGCCGACTTCCTTCCGCGCCTGCGCGCGGCGGAATGGATTGCACTGGATACGGAGGCCGACAGCTTGCACGCCTACCCGGCGAAGCTGTGCCTGCTCCAGTTCAGCATCCCCGGCGCGGACGTGCTGGTGGACCCGCTCGCCGACATCGACCTCGCGCCGCTCTGGGACACGTTGCGCGGACGCGAGCTGCTGCTGCACGGAAGTGATTACGACCTGCGCCTTCTCCGCGAACACCACGCATTCGTGCCACATGCGGTTTTTGACACGATGATCGCCGCCCGGCTGCTGGGCATGATGAAGTTCGGTCTGCAGGACCTCGTGGGGCAGACGCTCGGCGTGACGCTGGAAAAGGGGCCGCAGAAGGCCGACTGGGCCCGGCGCCCGCTGACCGGACGCATGGCCGACTACGCCCGGAACGACACCCGCTATCTCCACCCGCTGGTCACCCGGCTGCGCGAGCAGCTCGTCGCCAAGGGCCGTCTTGCGTGGACCGAGGAAAGCTGCGCCGCGCTCGTGGCCGAATGCGCGATCGTCCCGCCGCCGGAGCCGGATCGCGAGTGGCGCATCAAGGGCGCGGCGCGCTTGACGCGCGAGGAGCTGGCCGTGCTTCGCGAGCTCTGGCACTGGCGCGAGCGGGAGGCGACGCGGTGCAACCGCCCGCCGTTCTTCCTCCTGAGCCACGATGCGTTGCTGGACATCTCCATCGCCGCCGTGGATGACGCGCCGCTGGATCCGCTGCTGCCCGCGCGATTCGCCCCCCAACGGCGCGAGGGTGTGCTGCAGGCCGTATCGCGCGGACTGGCCGTGCCGCTGGATGAATGCCCCGAAAAACTGCGTGGAATTTCATACCACCCCACGGATGCCGAGCATGCCCGCTTCGACCGGTTCAAGGCGCACCGCGACCGGCAGGCTGCGGAGCTGGGCATCGACCCGACGCTCATCGCCAGCAAACAGACACTGGAGTGGCTTTCGCGCAACGGAAGCAAGCCGGAGGAACTGCTGCTCAAGTGGCAGCGCGGGCTGATGGGGTTGTAGTCGCAACCTTCAGGTTGCGAATGAAAGCAGCGCGCGCAGGCTACTTCGCCACCGGCTTCATCGTCAGCGGGTCGCGCAGGGGCTGGTCCACGAGGCGCCCACCGGCCAGGGAGTCGAGCCGCACGGGATGGTCCGGATGGCCCTTGAGGATTTCCTCCTTCGTGCCAACGACAAGGATGACGATCTTCTCCGGCGTGAGATACTTCGCGGCGACGCGCTTCACGTCGGCCTTGGTCACGGCGTCAATTTTCGAGCGGTAAGTTTTCCAGTAGTCCGGCTCCTTGGCGAAACGGCCCGTGAACTCGTCGCCCGCGAGCGTTCCGGCCACCTGCCGCTTCGTGGCGAACGTCTGCGGGAACGTCTCGATGAACTGCTTCTTGGTCGTGTTCAGCTCCTCGTCGGTCACGGTGTCGGTGGCGATCTTCTTCATCTCCTCGATCACGATGCTCGTGGCGTAGGCGACGGTTCGCGACTTGGACTGGAAGGCCGCGAGGAAGCTCATCGGATGATACACGCCGCCGGGGAAGCCGCTGCCCGCCGAGTAGGCCAGCCCCTCGTCCGAGCGGACGCGGTTCATGATGCGCGAGGTGAAGCCGCCGCCGCCGAGGATGTCGTTCATCACCTGCGTGGCCGGGAAGTCGGGGTCGTCGCGCTGGATGCCGGGCAGCAGGATGGTCACGCGGCCTTGGGGAACTTCCTTGTCCACGAGATACACGCCGGGTGCTGCGAACTTTTTCTCTGTGGGCACGGGCGGCGGGACTTCCCCGGTGAAGGGCCACGCGGCGAAGAGCTTCTCCAGCCGCGCGGTCATCGCGGCGGAGTCAAAGTCGCCGTTCACCGCGATGACGAAGTTCTTCGGATGGAACCAGCGCCGGTGAAACGCTTCGATATCCGCACGCATGATCGAATCAAGCGATGCCTGCGTGCTGTGGCGGTTGAAGTAAAAGCCGTCGCCATAGGCGAGGAAGCGGCGCTCGCGCTGCTCGATCTCCGCCGCGTCGTCATTGCGCTGCTTCATGGCCTGCAGCGTCTGCTGCTTGCGCAGCGCGAGCTTGTCGTCCTGGAAGCGCGGCGCGGTGAGCACTTCGCGCAGGATGGCGAAGCCCTCGTCGAGGTCTTTGGAGAGCAGGTTCAGGCTCACGCTGCCCTGCGTGTCGCTGGCGGCGGAGTTCAGGTTCGCGGCGAGGAAGGCGAGTCGCTCTTCGAGGTCTTCGGCGGTCTTCGACTTCGTGCCACCGCGCGCGAGCAAATAGCCCGTGATGCCGGCAAGGCCTTCCTTGCCGATGGGGTCGAGGTAATCGCCCGTGCGGACGAGGACGGAGATGTTCACCAGCGGCAGCTCGCGGTCCGGCACGACGTAGGCGACCGGCCCGGCCTTGAGCACGACGCGGAACTGCTTCGCGTCCGGCGGCGAGTAGTTCAACGCGGGATATTTGAGCTTCTCCGGCCGGTCCGGAATGTCAGCGGCGAAGGCGGGGACGGAGAATGCGAGGGCGGTGAGCAAGGCGAGGCGGTGCATAGTCAGAAATCGGGTGGCAAGGGGATTCTCGGT
>Ga0172379_10007737_pt1 | contig 13823 bp, 12 predicted proteins | sample GrowelOW334metaG_FD_119756 | JGI IMG/M metagenome (GOLD analysis project Ga0172379, IMG submission 119756) | Groundwater microbial communities from an aquifer near a municipal landfill in Southern Ontario, Canada - Groundwater well OW334 metaG | ecosystem: Environmental > Aquatic > Deep... | reverse complement strand
ACGAATGACTGTCATCCCCAACGGGATTGACACCGAGCATTTCAAACCTGACCCCATGGCGCGCAAGCTCATCCGAGCTGAATGGGGTGTTGCGGACAACGAAATCCTGATCGGGTTGGTCGCCCGCTTGGACCCCATGAAGGATCACTCAACGTTTCTTCGTGCGGCAACGATGTTGGCTCAAGAACGGCCGGACGTTCGCTTTGTCTGCGTGGGTGACGGCGCGGAACCCTACAAGAGTGAGGTCCGCCGGCTGGCGACTGAACTGGCCTTGGGCGACCGCCTAATCTGGGCTGGTGCGCGCCACGATATGCCGGCCGTGTGGAACGCATTGGATCTTGCCGTTTCTTCTTCGTCTTACGGTGAGGGGTTTTCCAACACGATCGCTGAGGCGATGGCTTGTGGCGTGCCTTGCGTTGTGACCGATGTGGGCGATTCGGCGCTGATTGTGGGTGATGCAGGAATTATTGTCCAGCCGTCCATGCCCGCAGCCCTGTGCGAAGGATTTCGCCAGATGGTGAAACGATCTGGGCCGGAATTCAGGAACGTGGCACGCGCCTCGATCGTAAATCGGTTCACAAAGGAAGTGCTTTTAACTCACACCGTGACAATATTATGCCGTTCGAACGCGCCGCTGTGAATCCCGTGCAGTGGGGTTCTCGGAGGACGCTGGACGCAGTTTTGCTTTCCATTGGTTACGCGCTATTCGTCGTTCTATTTCCATGGGAGGAAATCTCAAGGGCTGGCTTTACCGATTTTGACCAATACGTTGACTACTTCAATTATTTTTTCCAAAAGAACGATTTATCTTTCTCTGGGGTGTACCAGCTTTCCGTCGACATATTTCAACCTTCTACGCTAATTCAGTATTTTAGCCGCGAGGTGCTTTGGTTTGAGCTGGTTCGCGGGCTAACGCGCATGACTGGCGATGCGGCGGTAGCGCTTCGTATAATTTCGTTCGTCATTCTTTTCGTTTGGGCTCTATTCCTATTGAAACGTGTGAGCTATGCTGTTGTCCCTCTTTTTCTTTTCAATCCGTTCGCAATTGATACCGCAATGTCAGGCATCCGGAATGGACTCGCGTGGTCTTTGGTCATTGTCGGTTTCATGATTCAATCGAACGCCCTGAGGATGGCATTGTTTATGACCGGCATGTTTGTGCACTCATCAACGCTGGTGCTCGCGGTTCTCTATTACTTCACACAATTGGTAAGTAGATTTAAAGAGAGGGAAGGCCTCCTCTTTGGGGGACTCGGCATCGGTATTTTTATGGGACTTTCGTTAACAGTTGGTAGCGAGCTTTTTCTCGGTGCGATCGGGGATCGCCGACAAGGTCAAGCTTATCTGGTGGGAGGGGGCTCCTTTCTGCAAGCGTCATTGTGGGCCGCCCTTCTCGGTTTACAGTGCATGAGTGGCCGAACTTACATCAGACAAAATATCTTTGTCATTGCTGTGCTTGCTTGGTATCTAACCATGAACCCTTTTGTTCCCTGGTCCTATAGGATATATGGCGCTTTTCTGCCCGTAATTGCCGCCGCTGCAATGAATCTTTCTCATCGAAAACGCCAATTATTTATTTATCTTTATTCAGGTTATGTGGCGTTGCAATACCTCTACTGGTCAAAACTCTTTGACTACTGGTATCCGGCGTGAGAATCGATTTCGCCACCTGCCCAATTCGGCGGACTGATGACCTTCGTGGAAGTGTTAAAGAGAAAGCATCATGAACCCGGATTTTAACCCTTTGCCTTGGCGAGTGATTTTCATAATCACTGGACTTCCCACCGGAGGCGCCGAGATGATGTTGCTCAAGCTGTGTTCGAAGCTGGATCGCCGTCGCTTCGCTCCATATGTGATTTCCCTTTCCGATAAGGGGGTCATTGGGCCGCGCATAGAGGCGCTGGGTATACCGGTATATGCGCTGGGTATGCGTCCTAGTCGCCCCTCGCTGACCGGCGCGTTGCGGTTATGCAAGCTAATTCTGGCTTTACGCCCGAATTTGATCCAAGGCTGGATGTATCACGGTAACTTGGCTGCCAGCCTAGCGGCTAGGCGTGTGCCTGTTATCTGGGGGATACGGCAGTCAATGTATGGATTGGGTAAGGAGCGGCCTCTTACCCGTTTGGTGATCTGGCTCAGTGCGCTCATGTCTAGGTACGCCGTGGCTATTACCTACAACAGCCGCGTCAGCGCACGCCAGCATGAGGCATTCGGATTTGCGCCTTCCAGGACCTGCATCATCCCGAATGGCTTTGACACCGATGTTTTTCGCCCGAATGAGAATGACCGTCTTGGCATTCGGCAAGGCCTGGGCCTGAGCGACAACGCTCTTCTGATTGGGTTAATCGGACGCTATCATCCGATGAAAGACCACGCCAATTTTCTCGCGGCGGCAGCGTTATTGGCTAAGAGATTCCCAAATGTGTATTTTCTGCTGGCCGGGAACGAAGTCAATGCGGACAATCCTGGCTTGGCTTCGATGATCCTGGAATTGGGGCTGAACGATCGGATAATCTTGCTCGGGGCGCGTAACGATATACCGCAGTTGAATGCAGCCTTGGATATTGCTTCCTCATCGTCTGCCTGGGGAGAGGGCTTTCCAAATGTCATCGGTGAAGCGATGGCTTGTGGCGTCCCGTGCGTCGTGACTGATGTGGGTGATTCGGCCTGGATTATCGGGGGTATGGGAAAAGTTGTGGCGCCCGGCGACCCGGCAGCGTTGGCGGCGGCTTGGGACAGCCTAATCATGCTCGGGCGCGACGAGCGGCAGGCGTTGGGTCTTCTGGCGCGACAGCGGGTGATAGAAATGTTTTCCCTGGAGTCCGTAGTTAGACAATACGAACGTTTATTTGAGCGCATGATCGCGGAGGCGAGGGCTTAGCTGTGTGCGGATTGGCTGGCTTTGTAGATACTACCCGCCGGGGCGTCAATGATTTGGAGGAGATGGTTTCTCGCATGGCCGACGCCATTGCACATCGGGGTCCCGATGACAGCGGGGTCTGGGCAGACCCGGCAACGGGCCTTGCATTGGGCCATCGGCGTCTATCCATTCTGGAGTTATCCCCCGAGGGCCATCAGCCCATGACCTCTCGCGGCGGCCGATACGTGATCGCGTTCAACGGTGAGATTTATAACCATCGAGCTCTACGAGATGAATTGGCATGCCTTCATTCTCCGCCATCTTCCGCGATTCAGCCGGGGGCGGTCAGCTGGCGAGGGCATTCCGATACAGAGGTAATGCTGGCTGCTTTTGAACACTGGGGCGTGGAGGGGGCTCTTTCACGTTTCAACGGCATGTTTGCCTTCGCGCTTTGGGACAGTGAAGAGCGCGTACTGCATCTAGCACGGGACCGTTTCGGGGAGAAGCCACTTTATTACGGGTGGATGGGAGATGTTTTCTTGTTCGCTTCTGAGTTGAAGGCGATTAAGGCACATCCTGCTTGGCACGGCGAAATCGATCGTGGCGCGCTAGCTCTTTACATGCGGCATACCTATGTTCCGGCCCCGTATTCGATCTATCGCGGAATTCGGAAGTTACTACCGGCGCATGTTCTCAGCATTGCTCCTTCTGCCGGGAATCGGAACACACCGCAGTCTCGCGCCTACTGGTCTGCTAAGGCGGTTGCAGAAGCTGGTGTTTTGCATCCGTTTGCCGGCAATGAGGCAGAGGCAGTGGAATTGCTCGATGGTTTGTTGCGCGATGCTGTGAAGCTGCGTATGGAGGCGGATGTACCTTTGGGGGCTTTCCTGTCCGGTGGGATCGACTCTTCTTCGGTGGTGGCGCTGATGCAGGCCCAATCTCTTAGCCCAGTCAGAACGTTTTCCATTGGTTTTCATGAAGCAGGCTATAACGAAGCGGAGCATGCGAAGGCTGTGGCTAAGCAACTCGGCACAGAACATACCGAGCTTTATGTTACGGCCGCGGAAGCAATGGCGGTGATTCCGCAACTGCCAAACATTTATGATGAGCCGTTTTCCGATTCGTCCCAGATTCCAACCTTTCTGGTATCGAAAATGACGAGGCAGCATGTGACGGTGGCGCTGTCCGGTGATGGCGGGGACGAATTGTTCGGTGGGTACAACCGCTATCTTTGGGGACGGGATATTTGGCGCAAGGTAGGATGGATGCCGAAGTCAGCGAGGGTGGCAATGGCGCGTGGGCTGACTGCGTTGTCCCCGCAAGGATGGGGCAGGATCTCTGCAGCTTTCGAGCCAATATTGCCACGCAGGTTGCGGGCGAGTTTGCCCGGCGACAAGTTACACAAGCTGGCCGGGGTATTGGCATGCGAATCGCCCGAAGTTATGTATCGCGGGCTGGTTTCGTTTTGGGAGCCAGAATCCGTAGTATTGGGAGCATCGGAACCGCCGACGGCCTTGACGGATCGTGGGCAATGGGCGAACGTACCGGACTTTACCCAACGTATGATGTTTCTGGATCAGGTCAGCTACTTGCCTGATGACATTTTGGTGAAAGTGGATCGGGCGAGCATGGCGGTGAGCTTGGAGGCGCGGGTGCCGTTGCTGGATCACCGCGTGGCGGAGTTTGCGGGGACATTACCGTTGGCGTTGAAAATCCGGGATGGTCAGGGCAAATGGCTGTTGCGGCAAGTGCTTTATAAGTATGTTCCCAGGGAACTGGTCGAACGACCCAAGATGGGCTTTGGTGTGCCGATTGACGTATGGCTGCGCGGCCCGTTGCGCGAATGGGCAGAGGATTTGTTGGATGAAGCACGTTTGAAGAAGGAAGGATTTTTCAACCCATGTGTGGTGCGCGAGAAGTGGAAAGAACATCTTGCCGGAAGTCGAAATTGGGCCTCCCAATTGTGGTGTGTGTTGATGTTCCAGGCATGGCTGGAATCACAGCGTTCTTGATAAATGAGGACGCGCATATTCACGACTGGAACGTGCTCGGCTTGGTGAGGCGCTGGATTTGTACTTGCAATGCGCGTCGCCGCCTTCACCATTCACCGGATACGAATGTTTTGGAGTGTGGCCGCTATTGAGATGTCTAATGTAAGGAAAGCTGTTCCTTGGTGGTTGCGCATCGGAGCCAAGATTGTTTTGGCACGATTACCGATTCCGTACAGGTTTTGGAAAAGCTTACAGTTTTTTGAGCACGGGGACATGAACCAGCCGCAAAGGGCTCTGGATACTTTCCTCGAGCATGCAGGGACAGCGGGTGTTCTGGACATGAGATCACACGTGCCGCGACTGATAGGCAATGGGGATGATTTTTCTGTTCTTGAAATTGGCCCAGGGGATTCCCTTTTCACTACGGTGGTTGCGCGGTCTCTCGGGGCCTCGCGCTCCTGGTTGGTAGATGCGGGTGCGTACGCCACTACGGATATGGCGACCTATGTCGCGCTATTCAATCTATTGCGATACAAGGGATATGTCCTGCCCTTTGATACTGATCCCCTGCTGCTTGCCGATGTTCTCCATGCATGTAACGGCCAGTACTTGACCGAAGGTGTTAAGTCGTTCACACAAGTGCCTTCGGCTTCAGTTGATTTTTGTTTTTCCAATGCAGTGCTGGAGCATATTCCCAAAGGTGATTTCGCGAGGTTGGCCGCTGAATTGTTGCGGGTCTTGAAGCCCGATGGCGTGTGTGTGCATCGAGTCGATTTGAAGGATCACTTGGGAGGAGGTTTGAACAACCTTAGGTTTTCGGAGGCGAGGTGGGAGGGGGCTCTATTCCGCAAATCGGGGTTCTATACCAATCGCATTCGCTTTGGTGAGATGGTGACATTGTTTGAGGCTTCGGGGTTCGAATGTCGTCTACCACGCATCGTGCGTTGGGAGAGGCTTCCCCTATCGCGGGCGGTGCTGGATGAGTCGTTCCACCAATTGGCTGATGACGATTTGCTGGTGAGTGGGTTTGATGTTGTGCTACGGCGAAAGGACGAAGACCAACAGTGTATGCTGTGAACGATAAAATTGTGACACGTAAACCGCTGAATGGCTTATCGAGTTACCGGCTCGGTTGGAGTAATCTCAGTCTGACCGGTTCAGCGGCGGCCAGCGGACTTGGGTGTCTTGCTTATGGGTTGCGGTGACGGCTCAGTTGTGGGTGGAAATGCAGCAATGTTAGGCCGCTTGCTGATTGTAGTGAACTGCCCAAGTTTCTTTTGTACTCATCGATTACCGGTTGCCCGTGGCGCGCAAGCGGCAGGCTATGACGTCCACGTAGCGACCAACGATGGACCTGCAGTCGCCTCAATTGTTGCGGCTGGATTTGTACATCACACCTTACCGATCACACGTAGCGGACGAAATCCGTTTATTGAGCTATTCAGTTTCCTCTCAATCCTTTGGCTGATAATTAGGACTAAGCCAAAACTGGTCCATCTGGTGACCATTAAGCCCGTACTTTATGGCGGTATTGCGGCGAGACTAGCACGGGTGCCAAGCGTCGTTGCCGCTGTTTCTGGCCTTGGGTTCGTCTTTGTCAGCGGTGGATTGAGGAAGAAGCTTGCGCGATGGCTAGTACTGCGCATGTACAAATTTGCGCTAGGAAAACGGAATCTCAGGGTTATTTTCCAGAATCCTAGCGACTGCGAGGCTTTGGTTCGTGCTGGCGCGGTTGATACCCGCAAGGTGGTTATGATTCGCGGATCAGGGGTGGACTTGAGTGCTTATCGGCCATTTTCAGAACCTGAAGGCTGTCCTTTGGTTGTAATGGCCGCGAGATTGCTTTGGGATAAGGGTGTCAGAGAATTCGTTGAAGCTGCGCGCCTCCTGCGGGAGCGAGGTGTCTTGGCTCGATTTGCGCTTGTGGGTATTTCAGACATCGGTAACCCCGCGTCTGTTGGGGTTGAACAACTTACCCTGTGGGAGGCCGAGGGGATGGTCGAACTATGGGGATTTCGTTCAGACATCGCAAATGTCTTTGCGATGGCACACCTAGTGACGTTACCCTCCTTCTACGGCGAGGGCTTGCCCAAGGTATTGATTGAGGCTGCTGCCTGCGGGCGCGCGATTGTGACCACCGACATGCCCGGCTGCCGTGATGCTATTGACCCAAACGTGTCAGGGCTGCTGGTCCCGCCACGGGATTCGGGTGCGTTAGCAAATGCCATTCAATGCTTGTTGGAGAATCCTTCGCTCCGCGCGTCCATGGGCAGGGCTGGCAGGGAATTGGCTGAACGCGAGTTCTCTATTGAAAACGTGGTCGCCACGCATTTGGCAGTTTATCAGTCGCTGGCTTTCGCCCTAGAGTGAGTCCCGCCGAAATTGAGCTTCTCCCGAAATTTCGTCTTCCACGAGAGCCGGCCCCAGAAATTCGGACAGTAGGATGAGTGATAGTCTTGCCCAAGCAACGGCCGCAAGACGGCCCTAACATGGAGCAAGAGCATGGCAAGAAGGAAGAGGCGAACCACTCGCCGACATTCAAGGTCCAAGTGGCGGTAGCCGCCCTCAAGGGAGACAAGACGCTGGCGGAACTTGCGCGGCACTTCGATGTGCATCCGAATCAGATCACCGACTGGAAGAGCCAGTTGATGGAGCGCTCGGCCCAAGTCTTCGGCGATCCATCGGCCAAGGCGCCGGAGGTGGAGCTCAAGACGTTGCACGCCAAGATCGGGCAATTGATGTTGGAGAACGATTTTGTAGAATGCGCGCTCACCAAGGCAGGCCTGTTGAGCGCAAGGCAATGATCGACCGCACCCAAGACCTGCCGGTAACCCGGCAATGCCAGATTCTCAAGCTGGCCCGTTCCACGGCCTATTACACGCCGCAACCGACCTCGGACAGCGATCTGCAACTGATGCGCCGGATCGATGAACTGCATCTGGAGTTTCCCTTCGCCGGCAGCCAAATGCTGCGCGACATGCTGCGCCGGGAAGGTCAGCAGATCGGGCGCAAGCACGTCCGGACCGTGATGAAGAAGATGGGCTCGAGGCGCTCTACCGCAAGCCGAACACGAGCCAGCGCCATGCCGACCACCCGGTCTATCCCTATCTGCTGAGAGACCTAAAGATTGATCGATCCAACCAAGTCTGGGCAACGGACATCACCTACATTCCGATGCGCCGGGGCTTCATCTACCCGGTGGCCGTGCTTGACTGGCATTCGCGTCGGGTCCTGTCTTGGCGTGTCTCCAATACGCTGACCACCGACTTCTGCCTGGACGCCGTGCGTGAGGCGATTGTCTGCTACGGCACACCCGACATCTTCAACACCGACCAGGGCAGCCAATTCACCAGCAGCGAATTCACCGGATTGCTCAAGGAGCATGGCATCCAGATCAGCATGGACGGCAAGGGCTGCTGGCGCGACAACGTCTTTGTCGAGCGGCTGTGGAAGAGCGTCAAGTACGAGGAGGTGTATCTGAAAGCCTACGACTCGGTATCAGCCGCCAAGGCCAGTCTGGGCACCTATCTGGCTTTCTACAACGTTCGCCGGCCGCATCAGTCGCTTGACGGCAAGACGCCGGATACGATCTACTTCGCCGGCTTGCCGCAGGAGAAAATCGCAGCATGATGACCGCGTTACCCACCGCGCGACCCGCCTACGGTCTAAAAGGACCTTCGGCAGGCCGCACCGTGGATAACGCTACCCCGCAGGGCTCCACTTATCTCCGTGGAAATTCTGTCCAATCAAAAGGGGCCGGCTCACTGGGAGCACAACCCCGTTGGGTTGAAAGACGAGAAACAGAGGGACGCTCAACTAAGCAAATAATGGATATTATCGCCCGTATTGTTAAGTCAAAGATGTCGGCAGACCGTGGTGTTGGCATATTTTCTTCCTACGATGTCTTCTGGTTTAGGGTTCTATGCAATCAGTATTTGAAGTCCTATCTAGATCAGACGCGGGGGACGCTAACTAATGATAGTCTGCCAGCAACTCGTTGGAAAAACACTGCAATCTGTGCAGTTGGGATCTCAGCGCCCTTGAGCTTTGAGAAGTAAGTCGTGCCCCAATCAAGCAGAACGCGACTAGTGAGAGAAAAGATGATTCTCGTTACCGGAGCAAGCGGTTTCGTTGGTGCTTCATTGGTTCGTCGTATTCAGGGGCAGCAAAGGTATGGGATGCGTCTGGTGACCCGTAACGCATCAGCGGCGAATACTGCTCTGGGCGAACTCATCCAGCTTGATTCGATTTCTGCCAACACCGACTGGACACAAGCATTGATGGCAATTTCTACCGTAGTACATTGTGCTGGCCGTGTTCATATGATGGCCGATAATTCCGCTGACCCATTGTCGGCGTTTCGAGCAGTCAACGTCGCCGGAACACTGCAACTTGCTCGTCAGGCGGCGACTTCGGGGGTACAAAGATTCGTGTTTGTCAGTTCGGTTAAGGTCAATGGCGAAAAAACATTCATCGGTCGTCCGTTCCTGCCGGAGGATCCGCCTCATCCAGTGGACGACTATGGCGTTTCTAAGCATGAGGCTGAGGTTGGCTTGCGAAGAATCTCAGAAGAGACTGGAATGGAAGTGGTAATCATTCGTCCCGTACTTGTTTATGGTCCCGGCGTAAGGGGAAATTTTCTTGCGATGATGCGTTGGCTGCAACGGGGCGCTCCTCTCCCTCTGGGGGCCATCAATAACGCGCGAAGCTTGGTAGCCCTCGAAAACTTGGTCGACCTCATCGTTACTTGCCTAGATCACCCAGCTGCGGCGAATCAAACTTTTCTAGTGAGCGACGCTGAGGATCTTTCGACGACGGCGTTGCTAGAACGCACCGCATCCGCGATGGGGAAAAAGGCCAGACTGATCCCCGTGCCCGAGGGGATCCTGCAAGCCAGTGCCCGACTATTCGGACAACTCGATGTCGTTCAGCGACTCTGTGGATCGCTTCAAGTGGATATCAGTAAGACACGGGGACTCCTCGGTTGGACGCCTCCTGCAACGGTCGATCAGGCCCTTAAAGAGACGGCTGAGTATTTTCTTCGGAATCAGCATGGTTAGACGATGAAAATTTCATTGCGACTTGGAGCACCTCTTGCCTAGTTTCGTGTCTGATCGCTTTTGGCTACTCTTGGTTGCTATTGCCGTCGTGTCGGCAGTCTTGACGGAGCTGATGCGGCGTTATGCCTTGTCGCGAGAACTTATTGATCGACCCAATGATCGCAGTTCCCACTTGGTGCCGACTCCCCGCGGAGGCGGTGTCGCAATCGTCATCGCGTTTCTGGGCGGAATGCTCGTGTCGGGGGATGGAACATCGAGCGCTGCGATTACCGTGCTGTTCGTTGGAGGAATTGGTGTGGCGTTGGTCGGCTTTGTAGATGATCATGGCCATATCGCGGCACGGTGGAGGCTTCTTGCGCATTTTTCCTGTGCCGCTTGGATCCTTTGCTGGATAGGGGTTCCGCGCTTCGAGTGGATGGGAGCCACAGTCGATCTGGGCATGTTCGGAGCGGTTCTCGCGGCGCTCTATCTGGTCTGGCTGCTGAATCTCTACAACTTCATGGATGGTATCGATGGCATCGCTGGGGTCGAGGCGTTAATAGTTGGCGCTGGGGGCACGGCGATTTATTGGCTGGCGGGGTTGCCGACGGCCAGCGATGTCGGGTTGCCCGCGCTGCTTGCGGCGGCAGTTTTGGGTTTTCTGGTGTGGAATTTTCCACCAGCGAGGATTTTCATGGGCGACGCTGGGAGCGGATTTCTTGGCCTGATGCTCGGGGCGCTATCGCTGCAGGCGGCTGTCGTTCGTCCGGCCTTGCTCTGGTGCTGGCTGGTCCTGCTCGGTGTGTTTATTGTCGATGCCACCGTGACGCTGATTCGACGATTGCTGCGCGGCGAGCGTGTCTATGAGGCACATCGAAACCATGCTTACCAGCATGCCAGTCGCGACTTTGGCGGCCACCGACCGGTGACGATTACCGTTGCCGCGATTAACGTTCTCTGGTTGCTGCCTTGGGCAGCGGCGATTGCTACTGGACGGGTCGATGGTATTGTCGGTCTTGCTGCTGCGTATTTACCGCTCATGGCGCTGGCGTTCCGGTTTAAAGCCGGAATGGCGTGAGCTCCGGGACGAGGGCACCGCCAAAGGGTTCTGCCAAGGGTCTCCGTCGGCGCTACTTAAAGGCTGAGACTGCGGAGTTACAATCCAACTGCCGTAATCCATTGTTAGCCAAACCCTGAGCGTGGGTTGGTCCAATCCTTTGTTCCTGCCAGTTGCCGCCATGTCCATTCCTGCATCCGCATTCCTTGTCCTCCTGTTCGATCTGAGCGCAACTTTTGTGGCTTGGTTCGTGACTTACGGACTGCGATTCAACTTTGAGATTCCCGACGAAAACTCCCGGGCCATGTGGAACGCATTGCCGGTGATGTTTGTCGTCCATGCGGTGTGGTTTGTTGGCCTGAGAACCTATCGCCCATTGTGGCGATTCACCAGTATTCCGGATGTCAAGCGCCTTGCCGTCGCCGTTTTCGCCGCAGGGGTGACGACCCCGGTCGCCTTGGTAATGTTGGGGCGACTTCACCTCGTGCCGCGGTCGTTGATGATATTGGCGCCGATCGTTTTGTTTCTGATGCTGGTGGGCGCACGATTTGTTTTGCGGGCCTGGTTCGATGGCCATTTCGTGATGGAGCGTTCACTCGGCCGGCCGGTAGTGATTCTGGGGGCCGGGAACACTGCTGCCCGACTGATCGCCGATCTGCATTGGTCGCCGACATGGCAGGTGGTGGCACTGCTTGATGACAATGAGGCCTTGCACGGTTCGTCGCTGGGCGGAGTCAACATTTATGGCGGTATTGATCTTCTTCCCGAGATCGTCGCCAGGCTTCGACCGCTTTCCGCCTTTATTGCCATGCCATCCGCATCGGGCGAGCAACGGGCGCGGGTTACCCAGCTTGCTGCCAGCCTTGGCCTCGATGTGTTGAGCGTGGCTGATGGGGGCAATCCCCCGATCCAGGGCAGCTTGCGCCTCGAGCGGGTGGATCCTATCGACCTGCTTACTGCCCGGTCAACTTCTGTCGATGATCAGGCTCTCTCCGACATGGTTCTCGGAAAAGTGGTTCTGATCACGGGGATAGATAGCCCGCTTGGTCAGGCATTCTGCCGCCAGGTTGTTGCCTTGGGGCCGAAGACTTTGCTTTGCCTGGATCGATCCGCCAAGGTGCTTGGGGAACTCCAGCGCCAACTGGGCACGGATTCGGTGAATCTGATCCTGGGCGATTGTCGTGACGAATTGACGTTGAAGACTGTATTTGAGCAGTATCGGCCGGACGTAGTTTGTCATTTGAGCAGTGCTCGGATTCCCCCCGGCGTGGTGGCAGGTAATGAGTGGGAATCCTTGCGAGAAAGCGTGTTGCCGGTATTGCGCTCAGTCCGCCATGCCGTTGCTCATGAGTCGGGGATGTTCATCTTGATAACGGCGGAGGGAGACCCGGCGGAGTACCCGCTGGCGAATGCGGGATTGCGGCTGGCCGAGTCGATTTGCCTTGCAGCGCGAACTCCGATTACACAGTGTGTTTGTATTCGCCTCGGTCCGGAGGTTGTTCTGGCACACGATGATCTGATCTCCGAGATGAAGCGCGAGATTGACGCAGGAGGCCCAGCCTCTGTTTCTGATCCGCAGAGCGAGCTTTCCTTTCTGTGTGAGTCCGACGCTGCCAGATTGGCAGTGCAAGCTGCGGCTTTGTCCATGCAGTCGAAGGATCGCACCGAGGGTCCGGTATATTTACTTCGCGGCAGTGCCCCGGTAAGAGTGGCGGATTTCGCCCGCAAACTGATCAAGCTCTCCGGATTTTCCGAGGATCAGATTGCCGTTGTATTTACGGGAGCTCGGCGACGAGCTGCAGCGGAAGTTTCCAGCACGAGGCCCACGGCACATCCGGAGTTGTTGCTTTCCGCGGTGAATCCAAGTCGTGTGAGCAACGGCGAGCTGGAGGAAATCGCCGCATGGCTCGACGTGCCGGAAAGAAACGTTGAACAAATCGACAGGGATTTGAGTGTCTGGGGCATCGTTACAAGATGACCGGGGAACAGGGTAGAACTCCGGGCCTGTTCTCTGGCTCGGTGGTGAACTTCCTCGGGCTTTCCCTGCCCCTGATCCTGGGGGCTTACTCGATCCCGCTTATCATCGCGCGTCTGGGCATCGAGCGTTTCGGCACGCTTACCTTGGTCTGGGCGCTGATTGGCTATTTCAGTCTGCTCGACTTTGGAATTTCCCGTGCTCTTACCAAGCGTGTTGCGGAACTGGGTGATCAACAGGACATTGGCAAGGCCATCCGCTCGGGCTTGATGTTGATGCTGGGTATTGGTGTCTTTGTCGGATTTGTGTTTGGCGGCGCTTATCTGGTGGCGGAGGCATTGGGCTTTCTGAGATCGGATCAGGAGTTGCGCAACTCCGCATGGCTTATGGCCCTGAGTATGCCGTTTGTCTTGTTCGGCCTGGGCCAGCGCGGCGTTCTCGAGGGTCGGCAGCGGTTTGTTGCCGCGAATTGGGGGCGGGTCATCCTGGGAATTGCTGCTTTCGGTGCGCCGATCCCGTTGCTGGAGCAATATCCGCGACTTGACGTCCTCGTTGCCGCGCTTGTGGTCGGACGACTGCTGACAATGTTGCTCCAGGGATGGGCGTGCCGTGTCGAACTTGAGGCTGCCTGGCGGGCGACATTTGATCGCCAGGAGATGTCCGGTTTGCTGCATTTTGGTAGCTGGATGATGGTATCCAACCTTGTCAGCCCGCTGATGGTTTTTCTCGACCGATTTTTGGTTGGCGCCAGTCCTCATGCCGCCAGCCTTGCCTACTACACCACACCATTCGAAGTGGTTACGCGGCTGCTGATTGTGCCCGGGGCGGTCACGACGGCCCTTTTTCCGAAGCTTGCGCAGTGGGGTGTTGGCGGAAAGGATTCGGCCGTTCAGGGCATGGT
>Ga0172379_10007736_pt1 | contig 13827 bp, 11 predicted proteins | sample GrowelOW334metaG_FD_119756 | JGI IMG/M metagenome (GOLD analysis project Ga0172379, IMG submission 119756) | Groundwater microbial communities from an aquifer near a municipal landfill in Southern Ontario, Canada - Groundwater well OW334 metaG | ecosystem: Environmental > Aquatic > Deep... | reverse complement strand
GGGCGCGGACCGCGAAAGAGCCGTGTCAGAAGCCAAAGCCATACTCAGGAACGACTTCGCCCGCGCCAAGACCAGCTTCCACTACGACGGCGGAACCCCGGAGACCTGGCTCGATCCGCGCCAGTCCGGCGGCACCGGCATACCCTTGGGCAAGATTATCGCGGTGCGTGGCGGTGGGGAAAGCCGCAGCGCCCTGGTGAGACCGGAATTTTCAACAGGGTCCGATGAAAGCGATGTATCCGGGGAAACCGATGGATCCGACGAAGCCGCGACGACCGAAATCCTGCGGGGCCAGAACCCGGAGGTGGGTGATTCGGCCAGGTTCCACAAGGCCGACGACTCGGACAGGAAATCCCAGAAGCTCACCTTTGTCGAGGCCGACAGGTCGGGCCGTTCCGACCGCTCGGGTGCCTTTTGGATACCCCTACCCGAAGGTTTCGGCATGGGCGATTCGGTGTACCTCATCCAGACCCGTTCCAAGTCAAAACACTACAAACGGGTGCTGCCCAACGACCTTACCACCTTCCGCAGGCTTCCAGGAAGGGAACCGGCACCCTCCCCCGCCTACCAGCACTTTACCAAGGAAGACCACGAGGGCTTCCCCGACGGCATCTATGCGGCAGTCTCTCGGGTGGAGGACCTGTACGTGGCCCAGTCGTCGCGCCCCATCCGCTGTCTGCTCTCATACACCCGCAAGACCGCCGAACGCCTGATGGACGACGCCGCCCCGGCGCTACCCTTCACCAAGAAGGAACTCATACTCGTGCTGGATCCCTTCTTCCCCCAGGCCGAGGATGAACGGCTCTCGCAGGAAATTCCCCTACTTCTGGAGCTGGGCTACAAGAATTTTGTGATCAACAACGTGGGACATGTGGCATTCTTCCGGGGAACCGGCGCCCACGTCGCGGCCGGACCCTATCTGTATACCTTCAATGGCTACGCCTACGATTTCGTGAACGACCTTGGTTGCGCCACCATCATAACCCCGCTGGAGAATTCCCGTCAGAATCTGGACAGGACCCTGGAACGGTCCCAGCACCGGGGCACCGTGGTAACCATATTCGCATACCCTGCCCTCTTCCGTATCCGATCGTCCTTGGCCTCGTTGTATGACTTTTCCTTCTTCTCCGACGCCCGGGGCGAATCATTCCAGCTGGTTTCCACCCCAGAATCGTCCCTGGTGCTGCCGGAAAAACCCTTCTCCATCGTGGATAAGCTTCCCTTCCTGAAGGAAGCCGGCTTTACCAAGTTCGTCGTGGATTTTTCCGGTCCTCCACTCAAGAAAAGGGATTATAAAGATGTCATGGACGCGGTCAAGACCGGCATACCCCTGCCCAACATCGTGCGCTTCAACTGGAAGGATGGGTTTTATTCACCCCCAGAGCCAGGTGCCACAGGCCGGGTTGCCCCCGACTACAAGGATGCCCGCTATTCCCGCGTACCGGGGAAAGACGCCGGCCCCTATCAGCGCGGTGGTCGTGTAGCTGGTAGCGGTAGCCGCGCAGCCGGTAGCGGCCGCTCGGCTGGCGGCGTTGGGGGCCGCTCGGATCGCGGTGCAGAACGTTCCGGAGCAGGGGGCGGCGAACGCCCGGAAACCGGCAACAGCCCCAATTGGGGTGGCAAGCCATTCACGGGGGCGGGCAAAAACAGGGGTCCAAAGAAAGGCGGCCGCCGACCGGACTGACCGCCACTCTTGTTGGAGGGAATCAGAAAACCGGCTCTGGCGAGTCCTGGGCCACATCCTGAGTAAGATCCGGGGCTTCGGCTTCCGCTACCAAGTCGGCCAGGGGGTCCGAGTCCCCCCCCGCAGAACCACCTGTGCTCACCGCATCCTTCTTGAATTCGGGGCGGAATTCCACGTGTTCGGCGACGATCTTGACGCGGGACCGCGGTTTTCCGTCTCCGGCCATCCATCTTTCCTGTTTTAGCCTGCCTACAACCCTTACGCCCCGCCCCTTGCGTCCCAGGTTGCTGCAGTTTTCCGCCAACCTGGCCCAGGTTTCGATATCGAAGAAGCTCACCTCCTTTTCCACACCCGTGTCCTGCTTCATGAAGCGGTTGGATGCGACAGAAAAGGTGCATAGCGGGGTGCCTTTTTGGGTCTCCTTGAATAAGGGGTCCCTGACAATATTTCCCTCGATCAGAATGGAATTCAGGTTGTTCATGCATGCCTCCCGGCGTAAGAATACGGACCTCCAAGGATCCGTCGTAATGGGTACGCAGGTAGTACGGAGGATATTGCGTTGGCGCTTGTACTTGGGGGAATTTATTTTATTTTTCTGGGGATGCCTGTCTGGGTGGAAACCAGCACTAGGACTTGAGTATGAGCTTGATCATGTAGAGTTGGATGTAGAGCCGTAAGGAATCGCGGGAGGGCAGGCGCAGCAGGTTTGGACTTTCGGAAAGCGTACGGGCCAGATCCTCTATGCGTTCCGGAGTGAACGTGGCCGCACGGAGGTTCCGGGCGGTCTTGCGCAGATAGTCACGGATAAGCGAGTTGACGTCCTCGGTCAGATCGGCCTTGGCCTGGGGCGAGATGATTCGGTTCCATCGTTCTTCCAAGTCCGATAGATAGCCATCCAGGGTAAAACCAACCGGGATGAGTTTTTTCTCGATGAACCTGGCGGCCTTTTTCAGCTCGGTCTTGCGGTCCGGTCCCTTTTCCTTGGGTGCCTCTTCGCGCTCCTCCCTGATCAGGGCTTGGGTGTCACGGGTTGGAACGTTATTAGATGATCGGTTCTTTTTGCGCTTTTTCTTGCCAAAACCCCTAAAGAAAGCGATGAGGCGGGAGAGTATGGGCGTCGAGTACCAAAAGGGTAATAGCATGCGGACGTCGATGAGCAGGTCTTTCCGGGAGAGGAGATACAGATCGCTTAAAGGAGCGAAGGCTCCTTTGTAGAATAATCTGCTGGCCTCGGGAACGCCTGCCTCGGTGCCCTCCATCTCCTCGTGCACCAGGAAGAGGGTCTTGTCATTAAGGATGGCCGAAAGGACCGGCGCCGAACTTTCTGTCAGTTCAAAAAGTTCGCGCTCGAAAGCATCGTCGTCTTCCATGGGGGCATCGGAGCGAAAATCGCTCATGAGTTTGAACCAGCGCTGGGTCAGGGCGTTTTTTATGCGCGGCCGGGCTTCTCCCAGCAACTTGATGCAAAGCACCAACAGTCTGGTCTTTTTGACGTACCAGCGTTCTCCGTTGAGCCCACGGATTATGAGCAGATTGGGCAACTGGTCCTGGCTACCCGATTTGGCGCTGTTGGAACGGATGAACTCTTCCAGGGCTTCCTTGGAGTATTGACCCAAGAGGGGGACTCCCTTGGTATCGGTGAACAGGACCATCTCGTCCATGGTGAAATAGTATGGAGGTTTGTCGAAGAACAGCTCCAGGTTTTTGAGTGCGGTTTCGGTCTCCCGCTCCCTCTGTATCTTGCCCTTATAGAAATTATTAAAAAATTCGATGAGCTGCATGGCCTGCAACACCGCGATTTCTTCCGGCAACTTGTCGGCTTTCTTCCTCAGGTCGTTTTTTATGAGGCTGGCGAGGTACGCCCAGAAAGTATAGGAAAAGTCTCCCGCTTTTTCGAGTTCACCCATGGAGTCGAAGGGCCGGACCAGGAGTTGGTTGATGGCTTCCTTGAGCATGGATTCCTTGCCCTGGAAGGTGGGCAACAATTTGTGGGTCAGGTATTCCTTGTTGTTGTGGGTACGTAGGTGGTGGCGCGCCTTGAGCATGGCGATTTCCAGAATCTTCTTGGGAATCATTGATGATACCAGCAGGATCGAACCTGCTCCTTCCGGAAAAATCAGCTTGATGATGGGCAACGGTGTGTCCTGGGGGGAGGCAAGGTAGGCGCCGAAGTCCAGATCCAAGTTCAGGTTCCGCATCTGATCCGCAGGGATTACCGTCTTTAGTGAACTTTCCTCCGGAAAGGGAAGTTCGGACATTTCTTCCAGCGTCTTGTACGCCTGCTGGATCAGGTCGACAAAATAGAAACCGATAGAAACTGTCAGGCCCCGTTCGCCGTTCGACAGGGTACATTTACCCATCTCACTCAGGCTGGTCAGCCCATCCCGCACTTTCACGGCAGTATTTTCCGCCCAGATAGCCACATCGGGTCGTTCCGCTGCGTGGCGCTTTGCATATTTTTCCAAAAAAGCGGAAAAGTCATCCGCAAGGAAGGTAGGACTTTGGGTCCTGTTCGCGTAAAAACGAAGGATGGTGTATAAATCCGCAGCCGGGTTCATGGAGTCATGATAACCGGAATCGGGCAAAACGGCAATCGATACAACAACTTATCTTCACCATACGTGGCTGCCGCGCTATACTTGGGCAGGACTGAAACCGGAGGACTTGCATGTGCGGAATTGTAGGATACATAGGACCAAAAAAGACGACGACCATATTATTGGATGGATTGAAACGCCTGGAATATCGCGGATACGACTCGGCGGGCATCGCGGTACAGAAGGACAAAACCCTTTCCGTATTCAAGTGCACGGGCAGAATACAGGACTTGCGTGCCATAGTGCCGGACAAGCTGCAAGGCCACTGCGGCATAGGCCACACCCGGTGGGCTACCCATGGCGGTGTCACCGACATCAACGCCCATCCTCATTGCGACGCTACGGGCAAGATCGCCGTCGTGCACAACGGGATCATTGAAAATTATGTACAGCTGAAAGCCCGGCTGGAAGCTGAAGGGTTCGAGTTCATAAGTGAGACCGATAGCGAAGTCCTGGCCCACCTCATTGCCTTCTATTACGAAGGGGACCTTGAAAAGGCGGTCCGTTCCGCTTTGCGCCAGGTAAAGGGTACCTACGGCATCGCTGCAATACACGCGGACGAGAAAAACCGCATCGTGGGGGCCCGCAACGGCTCGCCCCTGGTACTGGGTGTGGGTGAAGGTGAGATGCTGATCGCATCCGACGTTACAGCCATGATCGCCCATACCCAGCAGGTCGTCTACATGGAGGACGGAGAGATCGTATCCCTGAGCGCCGATGGTTTCGTCATGACCGACATCCACGATAAAAAGGTGAACAAGAAGGTGGACGAGGTTACCTGGGACCTGGACGCCATCGAGAAGGAAGGTTTCGTCTGGTTCATGGAAAAGGAAATCTTCGAGCAACCCGACACCATAGCGCGTACCCTGAGCGGACGTCTGGACACCGAATACGCAACCGGCAAGCTGGGAGGCCTGAACATGACCAGCCGCGAGCTGCTGGGCGTGAAGCGCATCAAAATCGTCGCCTCCGGAACCAGCTGGCACGCCGGACTCATAGGTGCCTACCTTATCGAATCCATAGCACGCATCCCGGCCAGCGCGGAATTCTCCAGCGAGCTGCGCTACCGTAATTCAGTAGTGGAACCTGACACGGTATACTTTGCCGTAACCCAGTCCGGCGAGACTGCGGACACCCTGTACGCCATGCGCGAGCTCAGAAGAAAGGGAGCCCGCGTCCTGGGAGTCTGCAACGTGGTGGGCTCCACCATCGCCCGCGAATCCGACGGTGGCGTCTACACCCATGCGGGTCCCGAGATTGCGGTCGCGTCCACCAAGGCCTTCACCAGCCAGCTGGCCGTCTTCTACGCCTTCGCCCTCCTGATGGCTCGCATGCGTGACATGTCGGTGGTTTCCGGCCAGCGTTTCGTCAAAAACCTGCAGGCGGTGCCTGAAAAGGTAAGGGAGGTATTGCTCCAGCGGGACCGGATACAGGCGGTGGCGAAAAAATACTGCCGCGCCCGTGATTTCCTGTTCCTGGGTCGGGGTCTGATGTACCCCGTAGCGCTGGAAGGGGCCCTCAAGCTCAAGGAAATCTCGTACATCCACGCGGAAGGCTATTCCGCGGGTGAGATAAAGCACGGCCCCATCGCCCTGATCAACGAGGAGACCCCCAGCCTCTTCCTGGTGCCCGATGATTCGTTGCGGGAAAAGGTAATCTCCAATATGAAGGAGGTGAAAGCCCGGAAAGGTCCCATAATCGCCTTCTGTACCGAGGGAGACGAGGAGATACGCGCCCTGGCGGACGACGTCATCTTCATGCCCAAAACCGATGAGCTGTTCACGCCCTTCCTCGCGGTAGTGCCGCTCCAGCTTTTCGCCTACTTCTGCGCCCTCGAACTGGGTTGCGACGTGGACCAACCCCGCAACCTGGCTAAAAGCGTGACGGTGGAGTAAGGCTGTGATAGCCGCACCCGCCCGGATAAGCAGGACTTCGTCCCGGTCGTTTTTTCCAATCCTGCTATCACTCTGCATCGCACTTCCCGTCCTGTTTGCCCCGGAAATACTCCAGGCGCAGACAGTAAGGTCCACTGCGGCAGGGCCAGGACAGGCGATCCTGGTAAGAGGCAGCGATCCCGTAAAAGGTGTGCCGGGCTTCGGAAAGAACGCCCTTCCCGCCCTATACGGCGAATATGCCACCAGCATGGCCGGGGAAGACCTTGTACTGCGGGTGTGGGCTACCCGAGAAGCCTTGTACCTGAAAGCAGGGTTTTGGGCTGCCAGAAAAGTGGGTAGCTATACCCTCCGGGAAGCCAGGGCTCCCGAAAACGACGACGAGTTGCCTGCCGGTACTGCTTTCCTGCTAAGCTTGGCAGAACGGCCCTTTCCCTCTGGCGGGTTGGGAGCCCTGCCGGATGAATGGTCCATTGTGTTCGCGCTCCCGGCGGGTGGGGGAAGCGCGGAGCAGTCTATTACGAATCCGGCGAGGACCGCGGCGCTGGACAGTTTCCGGTTGCATCTTCTCGACCGATTCAGCTATTTCCTGTCCCAGGCCAGGCTGCCCACAGATGTGTCTTTCCCGGCGAATGTAGAATACTGAAACGCCGTGAACTATCGGCAACTTCAGCTCCCCAAGGTTTTCTCGTTCAGTCCAAATCCTTCCTTCTCATGCTTCGAGAACAAACCCGCCGGTTCGATATGCACTACGATGTCGTAGACGCCCTCGATCCGTTCCTTGATGGCGAGTTCGACGGCTGCGGCGATGTCGTGGGCTTTGCGCACGCTCAGGTCGGGGTCGATCTCAATATCCAGGTCGATATCCCAGAGACCGGCAATACGACGCATCCGGGCACGGTGGGGGTGGCCGGCACCGGGGACCGACCGGACCCCCTCGAAAACGGCCGCGTAGGGTCCATGATCGGCACTGCCGTCCATAAGCTCCATGTTGGCTTCCAGAAAAACCCCAACCGCGGATTTGAGTACCCATAAACCAACCAACATCGCGACCACGACGTCAGCCACAGGGAGATTGAAACCGATGGACAGGGCCAGTCCAATCAGCACACTCAGGGAAATGACCACGTCGTTACGCATATTCTTGCCGTTGGCGACGAGCATGGCCGATCCGGATTTCCTACCCAGTGCAAACTGGCTGAGGGCAAGCATGATCTTTCCGAAAATCGAAATGATCGTTGCCGCGAGGGCGATAGGGCCGGGTGCTACCGCCGTTTCGCCTGATTGGAGTTTGTGGATGGCGCTGAGGATGAGCTGGCCACCTGCGAAAAAAAGTATGAAGGCCAGAACCGTAGTCGCTATGGTTTCCGCGCGGCCATGCCCCCAGGGGTGCTCGTTGTCTGCGGGTTGGGAAATGATGCCGGCCACCGCCAGGGACATGATGGCGATGACCACGTCGGTGGACGAATCTATGCCATCGCCCAGCACCGCAAGGCTTCCGGAAAACAAGCCTATGCCTATCTTGATGACAGCAAGAGCCGCGTTGCCGAAAAGGGCAATGAGCGACGCGGTCCTGATAATGCGGTAACGCGAATCGATTGCGGTGCTACCGCCCGGTTGGCTCATGCTACTCCGCCGTTTTCTTGGAATCAGCCATCAGTTTGTTGTAGGTTTTCTCATCCAGGGGATAGAACTGGACGAGCACGATGGCGGCAATGAGGACAAAAATGGGCAAGGGCCCGATCAGCAGGCGGATGGCGGCCTTGGCTCCATCGCTTTGCATGGCATCGGCAACGTAACCCCCAGCCGAAAGGATGAGGCCCGAGATCAGGATGGAAAGTGATTGGCCTACCTTGGAGACAAAGGTCCACATGCCATAGAAGGCGCCTTCCTTGCGTTTTCCCGTCCTGACCGCGTCGTACTCGATCGTATCCGGCACCATTGCCCAAGGGGCGACGTAGCCGAAACCGATACCGATTCCCGCAAAAGCCATCATTCCCAGAAAGAATTTTTCCCCGAATACATGGCCGAACAGATAGATACCGGCGCAGGCGGTGGAGATTACGGCAAAGGAAATCTGGTAAGTCAGCTTCTTGCCTATCTTTTTGGAGACGAACACTGAAACAGGGATGCACACCATGGCAACCAACAACAGCATGACCATGGACGGTGTCGTAAGGGCTTCGTTGTTGTAGATGTACTTGGTGTAATAGACGAGGATGCCCTGCAGGAAATTGAGCCCCGTCAGGTTGAGGGCATAGGTGCACAGCACGATGACATAGGGTTTGTTGCGGAAGACCGCCAGGTAGGTGGTGAAAAAGCCTTCCTTGGGGATCTCCGTGGCCGAGTGATCCCTCTCCTTGACCGACGCGTAGGTGGCCAGCGCTGTAAGAGCCATCACCAGACCCAGGATGAAGCCCACGGCGGAAAAGCCCGCGCTCTTGTTGCCCGCCACCCCGCCAAAGGCGGAAATTATCGGCTGTACCGCGGCGGCGCCCAGGATGGTGCCGATGACCGCGAAACCGAAACGATAGCCATTCAGGCTGGTGCGTTCATGGTAATCGTTGGTCAGTTCGGGTGTGAGGGAGGAATAGGGAATATTGACGACCGTATAGGCGGTGTTCAGGAACATTAGGGCGAAAGCCGCCCAGATAGTCAGCAGGATGGGGTTGGATATGCCGGGATTGGTAAAAAAGAACCACATCGATAAAAAGAGAGGTATCGAACCGAAAAGCAGGTACGGCCGTCTGCGACCCCAGCGGGAACGTGTACGGTCGGAGATGAAGCCCATCATGGGGTCGGTGACCGCGTCCCACAGTTTGCCTATCATCACGGCAAACCCCGCGAGCCCTGCTGCCAGGCCAACCGTATCGGTAAGGTAATTGAGGCTCCAAAAGCCCATGGCGGTAAAAAACAGGTTTCCACCCAAATCGCAGACGCCAAAACCCAGCTTTGTCCGTAGTTTCAATCGCGTTCCGGTCATACGAAAACTCCTTTACCTCATTGATACCGTCGCATGGCTGCCTTGTCAGCGAAAGTACCATTCTATCATATCGGGAAAAAGTCCGGGTGTGAATTAAGCGAATTTTAAACTTGGTCTTGAAAGGAGCTCAATTATTCAGGATTATCCTTGCCGGAATCGATTCTCTTCTTTGTACGATCAAGACAATATGCATAATTCTTGTTGCCAAGGATGATGTGCCCCAGGAAATGGACTTTCTGGACCCGTCCTTACAGGTAACGATGCTCTCCACAGCTTCGATGGGTGACTGGGTTTCAATGACCTGCGCGACGCGGCGGGTACATTCCAGCGCGACCCTTTCCCGGCAGGTTTTATCGGGATAGGCCAGGGGATGGTGTCCCGGGACCAGAGGGCACGCGATCGAGGGCCGCAAGATATCCATCCGGGTGAGTTTGAAAAATTTTTCCATCATGGACTGGAGCGCCTGGGAATCGATGATATCCGACAGATTCAGTACGCCGAGGTCGCTTTCGGGTTCAAGGATGGATCGCAACTTTTTCCTGGCCACCGACTCGTGCTCGCGCAAGGCCTCGAAGGCTGCTTCCAGATGCCGATTCGCCTCTTGCGTACGCCTGTTGGCATCGAAATGCTTGAACGCCATTTTGATGGAGGCATCCAGTACGGTACTGCCGAAATCCTTGACGACATACCCGTAGGAGCTTAATTTTTCCGTTTTTCCCACAACCTCGGGTTCGGTGTGGCTCGACAGGAAGACGACAGGAATGTCCCTTTACCTAAGGATGAGGGCTGCCGCCTCGGTACCATCCATTCCCCGTCCCAGGTCTATATCCAAAGGACCAGGATAATGTCGGGGGTACTTCCAAAACATGTGATCGCCTGCTCTCCGGAAAAGGCGGGGGCAACATCGCAACCGTGTTTCTGGAGCGATGCTTTCCCGCTCATCGCGATGATCACTTCATCTTCCACGAGGAGCAATTTCTTCTTGGCACCTGTGCTTGCGGCATCCATGTATCGGAACAGCTTAGAATGGCTTTATGTCTTTTTCCAGAATGCCCTTATCGTCTGGTGGGTATGGAAGAGCCGATCCATGGGCAATGGGCAAGACCATCGAATGGAGTAAAAAGGATTCAGGTTATGTATCAATCCCGCAGCCGATGATGGTACTGCATCATCGCCGTAACCATTCCGAGCCAGTCGGTCAGGGTATACCAAAACGACTTGACGCCGAGACGTTCGAATTCCTGATCAGGAGGGCAAACAGTATGAAGGCAAGGAAAAGACTTGCCGTAACGACATACTTACAATGCAAAGGAGACGAGCATACCCATCGGCGTGACCTGGATGGACATATTCCACGAACTTTCAGCACTTAAGGCATGGAACCAGGGGACGAACAAGCCGCATGCGGTTCCGATCATGGCGCCGGCGATAACGTCGGTCAGGAAATGGTTACCGCCAGCGATACGGAAAGCCGCCGTACCCAGTGCGAGCGCGTAGGAAGACGCGATTACGGGCATCCTCATACTCGAGTCGGGGAAGTATTCGCCAAAGACGTAACTCGTAAATGAGGCACCCGCGAAGGCGAGTGTAGTGTGTCCCGACGGGAAGGAATTGTTCCAGTCGCTATCATCCACATCATCCGTGGGGTAACCGTCGAAGTACATATAGGGCCGCGGCCGGTTCACGCAGACCTTCCCAAGTTCCTTGAGGCCGTAGGCCATGAGCATGGTCTCTGCGTACATGGTCCCGATGGGGATCCATGCATCCTTCGGCGTCGCGAGCAATACCGCCGGCATCAGGATGGAGGCGATCGACATGCCCATTCCGATGTACTCGAGCTCCCTGGAATAGGGATACATTAACACCCGGTCGAATCCGTCAACCCGCGATGCGTCATGGACAGTATCGCTAAATTCGATTCGATCAAGCTCCGTCACCATATCCAGATAGAATGCAGTACCATTAAGGCCAACGGCAGTTCCGAGAAAGACCCCATCAAGGACCGGATCGAGGCGGAATGGTGAACCATCGTTCCCGTCGCCCGTATACTCCTGGGCGAATGCGGGAGCCACGGCGAGCGCGACGGACAAACCAATAAATGCAATTAGTTTGATCATGACTGATCCTCCTGTATGTCCGCAATAAGCCACGAACAAGCAGGAGTAACCAGAAACTTGTGTTTACATTAACGCTACTTTCCGTATCATCGTCGTTTTATGAGCAGTATCCCCTTAAGCAGCAGGAGACCAAGCATGAACGAACTGACATAGGGCTGGCGAGTCATGATGAAAAACAGGACCGCGAGCACGGACAGGCAGGAAGAGACGGGAAGCTCGAGTCGATGCCAAATGGTATTCCTGGAATTCTGCATCGCCAGTTCCAGCACCCCGAAAAGCGCGATCGCAATTATGAACATATTTGATACCGAAACGAAATGGGGCGAAGCCTTGGTCAGGCCCGGCAGGGCAACGAACCTAATGCGATCACCCAAATGATCGCCAAATAAAGGCAACACCAGGAGCAGTACGATCATGACATCGATTACGCCGAAAACCAAAGAGCGAACGCCCCGCGACGACTCCGCCACCTGGTTCTCCGCTAGAACCACGAGCTCGTCGCCGGAAAGCAGGTCGTCGATCGACACGGACAGTACTCTGGCCATGAACCGGAGCGACTCGATGTTTGGGTAGCCGCGCCCCGATTCCCATTTTGATACCGTAACCCTGGAGACGAACAGCCTCTCGCCCAGCTGCTCCTGGGTCAACCCAGCCTTTGCCCTCAGCAATTGCAGCTTCTCATTGAATTCCATAGCTACCCCAGGATGTCTATCTTGTGGATCCGTTTCAGCCGGAACAGTATCGCCTCGTGAATGGCCTCGCCTTCCCTATGACCCTCTCCCGTTGCCTTGCCAATCACTCTCCTCTGGGGGGATGAGCGAGGGGGCGTGGGCGGGGAGGGAAGGGATCACCCTTCCCTTCCCCCCCACAAGCTCTGATTCTTAAAAGCCCTTTTCGGGCTTTCATCCGCCCCGCGCCTTCATCCCTCAGAAAAGTTGTACTTGCACAGGTCGATGATGGCAAAGCGATTGTCCACTCCGATCTTGTTGCAGATGTTGTAGATGTGGAGCTTGACGGTGGATTCCGCCAGGTTGAGCCGTTCCGCGATTTCCTTGTTACCCGCCTTATATAAGGTAAGGGCTTCTATCACCCGCGCCTCCGCGGGACTGATTTTTGCGGCCTTGAGGTCGTAGGGCTTTTTCGCTTCCTCAAGTTCCGCGAGTTGTTCGGCCAGCTTGCGGTAGTTCATCTGGAGGGAGACGTTTTCCCGTTTGAGGAGCTCCTGCTGTCTGACCATGTCCCTCCAGAGAATTACCAACAGCGTAACCAGGAAAAGCGTGTACATGAGGGTGGTGAAGCCAGCATAGAGCCCATCGTTCGAGTAGGCTTCAGCCCTGTTCTGCAGGAAGGCGGAGAGCTGGGAAAGGATGGTAACTAGGAGAAGGATGGCAACGTTCTTGGTCTTGGTATGCTTATCCAGATACCCGTAGTGGCGCATGACCAGCCAGGCCGCGAGGAGGAGCCCCGGACCGTAGAATTCCTGGTATGCTTGGATGATGTTCAGACTCCCCATGGTGGCGAACATCAGAATCTGGAACTTCTTGAGGAGGGCACTTTCCACGAAGACCGACACGATAAAAGGTATGGTGACAAGGAAAACGAGCCAGACGGATTGACCGGAGAGCACATAGACAAGGCCCCCATATTTCATGCGGATGAGTATGTTGCCCAGTACAACCGCCAGGCCGACCACACTTATCAAAAGACCTATCCTTTTCTGGACCGTATCCGAAAATCGCTTCATCCTTACTTCCCTATTTCCCTTTCGCATGTGTTCCGTTAATCTTGCCAAAAACCCCTGAGCGCGTCTTCAGAGGTATAAAAATTGGCTATCTCCGGTGTAATCCTCTTTTCTATGGATTCCGTCAACGTCCCGATAAGGGCATTGGCATCCCACAGTCCTGCGTTGAGGGGGTTGTACTTGCCCACCTTCTGGTCCGCCTCCGCGTCCTTACGATAGTTGGAGACCATGCAGAGGGTTATGAGATCCCTACAGCACTGGAGGATTTCCCCGTTACCGCCTGAAAAGGTGAGAATTGGTGCTAGACGGGTATACAGCTCCCCATCATCCTCCGGCTTGTGGCTGAAAAGTTCCTTGGCAGCTTCGTCAAGCGAGGCTAGATAGATGAGTAGATGACAGAAGGATGTTTCCTGCGCCTTGCCACAACCGGCCAGGAAGGGCACCGCGGCGATTAATCGGGCCATACGGCTACCCTGTAACCAATTCGTCTGGGCAACGCTGTAATTAAGAAGCACCCGGACACGGCTGGAGACCGTATCCCATTGTTCTTTTGTCATAATGAGACTCCTTATTGCATGTTGCCGCATGGCTCAAGCATCTTTTAAGATTTGGTTACCATATTTGTCGTTTGTGGGTGGAAAGTCAACCTAAACTTGTAGGGAGTTCAAGAAAGGTGCACAAAATAGGCGCACTATCGAGTAGGAGGGGGCCTTGCGGCCCCCGTCCTCTCACACCACCGTACGTACGGTTCCGTATACGGCGGTTCATGAAATGCTCTGGAACCCAAGCATTCTGGTGTACAGGGAGAGAAGC
>Ga0172379_10007735_pt1 | contig 13828 bp, 7 predicted proteins | sample GrowelOW334metaG_FD_119756 | JGI IMG/M metagenome (GOLD analysis project Ga0172379, IMG submission 119756) | Groundwater microbial communities from an aquifer near a municipal landfill in Southern Ontario, Canada - Groundwater well OW334 metaG | ecosystem: Environmental > Aquatic > Deep... | reverse complement strand
GGTGGCTTTTGATAATACCTCTGCCAATAATGATGTTAATTCATTTACCATCGAAAACAATCCCGATCCAACAGGGGTAAACAGCTCGGCAAAAGTGGGCAAATACATTACCCATGACGGCGCCGCCATGTGGGCAGGGTTCAAGACAAACGATTTGGAATCAATTGTTATAACCGATAACAATAAATGGCTTTCGATGGATGTATATAAGACCAGCACCAATAATGTAGGGCTGAAGTATGAAGGCGGCACGGATGGAAACCAAAAAGACGTTTTTGTTACCCCGGTAAAAACGGGCGAATTGGAAACTCTGGTGTTTGACTTCTCAGCCGTTGTTGGAGACACTTTCCCAACATTTGTAATCTTCCCCGATTGGGGGGCAACCAACCCGCGCGTAGGCGAAGCAATTACCTATATTGATAATATTATGTGGCATAACGAGAACCCATTATCAATAAATTATAAACCAGGTATAGCTAATATTAATATTTACCCGAATCCAGCAAATACTATCCTGAATATCACTGGTATAAATGATGCAACATCAATCGTAATTTTCAATATCAGTGGTGAAATGGTTAAGGCAATGAATGTTAATCGTCAAGATGCCTTTAGTGTTCCAGTAGATATGTTGAACGAGGGAGTATATTTTGTTAGAGTAATATCGAACAAAGGATTGAATACCTTTAAATTTATAAAACAATAAGTAAAGTAGTAGTTAGTAATGGTTTAGTATTAAGTAATGTGCCGGATTTAATTAATGTCCGGCACATTATATTTCCATAAAGGATTTTTTGATTCGTAATTAATTAGAAATTATACTTGTTGTTAATGTTTCATAAAAGTATTAGAAACTAACTTAATTATATGAATTTTACTTAATATATTTTTATAAATTCATATAAATATTTTAGAGGAAATTGATATTAATTTTAAAAACAAATATTATAAAAAAACAAATACTTAAAATTTGCTTAACGATTACCATCGGAATCGCCAGCTTAAATATAATTAATGCTCAAAGCGCATTCATTAATCCTGACCCAATTGAATCTAAGGTTGTTCCCTACATTGGCGCAATTGAAATAGATGGAATTGCAGACGCATCATACCCTGCTCCATTTATACTTGGCAACATCCTAAGCTTTAAAGCTGGTGAATTTACGGGTCAAAGCGATCATTATGTTAGGGTTCAAATGGGCTGGGGAGAAGAAGGGATTTACATGTTCTTTGATATAACTGATGACATAGATAAAGGAGCGGTTTTAGATTGGGGCATGGATGGGATTGAGTTAAAGGTCAATCCTGATAAATCAAATGATGGGGAATATTTTGAATGGAAAGATGATGCAATTGAGATAGGGATAGTTAGAGACATAACTGATGAATTCCGTTATCATATTGTTGATATTGATGGTGAAGGAACTGAAGGAAATGGACCCGGAGTGAATGGTGATACGGTCGAAATTGGACCACGTGCCGGTCTTCCTGGATTATCATTTCAAATAGTTAATAATGTAGGTTCATACACAGCAGAAATTTTAATCCCCTGGCTGTTTTTTCTGCCATTAGGGACAACTGAAGCTGATATTCCTATTTGGAGAGCTAAAGAAATGGGATTTGATATTCATTGCCCTGATAACGATTTAAGTGATGATAATGGTGGTAGAGATCATAGCCTGATTTGGGACACTGATGGTGACCCATCGGGTTTAGATGCAGATAAAGCAAATATAAACACTTCCTTATTGGGTAACATTGTTTTTGGTTTAAAAACAGCAATTAATACGAATCGCCAATCTCCTATAAATTTATATCCTAACCCAGCTAAAACAAGTGTCAGGATTGAGAATTTGGATCATATCGCCACAATTGAAATTATTAACGCTATAGGCCAAATAATCAAAAAAATAGATACAGAACAATTTGGTATTAGTTTAGATATTTCAAGATTTGACAGAGGTATTTACTTTATTAAAGGAATAGATAATACTAATAAAATATTCTTTAATAAATTAATTGTAGAATAACCGAACTATAATAAACTTCCTTTATAGATATATAGAGGAAGTTCAACTCATAATACATAATTAAATCACCTTATTTTTAACTAAAAATCTAGTGTTTAAGCTCACCTTATGCTAGATTATTAACTAATATTTTATGAAATATTTAAAGCCAAGTATATTAAAGTATTTCTTGCTTGCAATAATTTTATTTAATGTGCTTTTAACTAAGTCACAAGAAAATGCACTAAATAATAAGCTTATTTCGGGTTTGGTAACAACAGGAGACAATGAACTTCTACCAGGAGTTAACATCTCAGTTGAAGGAACAAGTATAGGAACAGTTTCCTCAACTGACGGAACATATACAATTAAAATACCAGAATCAGCTAAAACATTGGTGTTTTCTATGATAGGGTTCGAAAATAAAACTGTTTCAATAAGCGGTCAGTCTTTGATTAATGTAGTTTTAATACCTGATTTAATATCTATATCAGAGGTTGTAATTGTTGGATATGGAAAACAGAAAAAACAAGATATTACAGGATCGGTTTCTTCCGTTAGTACTAAAGATTTTGATTTACAGCCTGTTACTGGGGTCAATCAAGTACTCCAAGGACGATCAGCTGGAGTTGAAGTAGTAAGTAATTCGGGTGCTCCCGGCGGCGATGTTAAAATCCGTATTAGAGGCGCAAATTCAATTATTGGTAATAACAACCCACTTATAGTAGTTGATGGGGTTATTGACATAGATTTAAATAGTATAAGCCCCAACGATATTCAATCAATTGAAATTTTAAAAGACGCATCATCTACCGCTATTTTTGGTTCAAGAGGTGCCAATGGAGTAGTTATTGTAACTACAAAATCAGGCTCAGATGGGAAAGCAAAAGTAAGTTTCAATACTTTTTTTAGTATGAGTGAACTGCCAAAAAAAATAGATTACTTAAATGCTGGTGAGTTTGCAAATCTGTATAATATTTATGACTCAACAATCCGTTATGTACCCGGATTTGTATTTTACCCAGCTTTTACTGATGAAGAGGTAGCATTTTATGAAGATAACGGTGGCACCGATTGGCAAAACGAATTATTTAGACAAGGAAGTACTGAAAGCTATGAATTAGCAATTCAAGGAGGAAACAAAGACACCAAATATTATATTTCAGGTGAATATCTTAATCAAAACGGTATAGTTGTTAATTCAGGTTATAAACGTTTTTCAGTAAGATCGAAATTAGCAAGCGATATTACTGAAAAACTAAATATTAATCTTAATATTTCAGGTAATCACCAAAAAGGGAGGAACAATAATGATGTAGGTTCACAATTTTCCCCAATCGGAAGAATGCCTCAATGGGTAGCCACAGAATCTGTTTGGGACGAAACCGGAGCGTACTATAATTACAGTCCTGAGCATGGTGCGGTGGCTGGTAATCCAATTGGGCTTCAAATGACCCAAAATACCGACATTATTACCAATTCCTTTTTGCCAAGTGCTGGTGTTAATTACACAATACTACCCGGATTTGATGTAAAAGCTTCTGTAGCTGTTGAGGTAAAACAAGTAACCAATAATACCTTTAATAATAATGAATTATTACTTGGTCCAAACGGACAATCGACAGCTGGTGTAAGTAATCATCAAAGCTATAGGAATCAGTACAGCATAATTGCCAACTATGAAAAAGAGATCGACAATCATAGTTTTGGGATTACAGGTATATATGAAGAGTCAGGTTTTAAGCAAGAAGGTTGTTATGCAAACGCCAATGACCTCAATTCATCGCTTTATGGTTACCACAACTTGGCATTAAGTGCCTCTCAACAAGCAAGTTCATACTATTACGATGAATATTTAAGATCATTTGCCGCACGAATAAACTATTCATTTTTAAAGAAGTACTTATTTACAGCCACCGTTAGGAGTGATGGTTCTTCAAAATTTAAAGACGAAAATAAATATGGGTTTTTTCCTTCTGCGGCTTTAGGATGGAGAATGTCGGAGGAGGAATTTATTAAAAACCTTAATGTATTTAGCAACTTAAAATTTAGATTAAGTTATGGAATTACAGGAAGTCAGGCTGTTGGTTCGTATTCAACCTTACCCTATTTCGTTCAAAACTCATCGACAGATTATGGAGTAAATGGTCCTACAGGAATGAATTCAACAGGTTTAGGTATTGGTTCGCCTGGAAATCCTGATTTAAAATGGGAATCAACAGCTCAATCAAACATTGGCCTTGAGATGGGGTTCTTTAAAGGAAGATTAGATTTAGAAGCTGACTTTTACAATAAGATCACAAGTGATTTATTATTAAATTACCAATTGCCCTATTACGCTGGAAATGCACCAATTATCCGAAATATTGGTGAAGTATCAAACAAAGGGTTTGAACTGATGGCAAATGCCACAGCTTTTAATTCGGGGAATATTAATTGGAAAATTGGTTTTAACTTTTCTTTAAATAGGAATGAAGTACTTGATTTAGGTGATGAAGATCAGATTTTTCCAGGTTCAAAATATGGTGATGAAAGTTCTTCATTAACAATTATAAAAGTTGGTGAAGAACTTGGAACATTTTATGGATATAAGTATTTGGGTGTATGGAAATCATACGAAGCTGATGAAGCAGCTATTTATGGCAATAAACCCGGCGATGCTAAATATAATGATTTAAACAATGACGGCCTTATAAACACTTTAGATTTACAAATTATAGGACAGGCACAACCCGATTTTAGTTATGGTATAAACAATACATTTTCCTATAAAAATTTCGAGGTAAATATCTTTATTCAAGGTGTTAAAGGAGGTCAGATTTTTAATGGGATAGATCAAAAATCCTTTGGCCTTTTTGGGCAAAGTAAGGCATTTACCAGCCCGGAATTATTCAACCGTTGGACTCCTGAAAACGAAGATACGGAAATTCCAGCATTTAGCGGATCTTCAATCTTGTACCCTGGAAGTAGTAGATGGTTAGAAGATCGTAGTTTTGTGCGCTTGAAAAATCTTACAGTTGCTTACAATATTCCTGAACAAATTTTAACCAAAGCAAACATTACACAATTTCAACTTTATATCAGTGGTACAAATTTATTAACGTTTACTAAGTATAAAGGATATGACCCTGAAGGTTCAACTGCTGGAAATACTGTAGGAGGAGGTTCAAATACTGACGTTGATCAGAACATTGATACAGGAGCATATCCCAATTCAAGAACCTATACCATTGGATTAAAAGTTTCATTCTAAAAAACATTATAACTATGAAAACATATACTTTAAGCCTATTCATAATTTGCATTGTTCTAGTAAGCTGTTCCGATCTTGAAGAAAGCCCTTTAGGAAGGGTAAATGCCCCAGAAATGGCTTATCAAGATTTGAGTAATTTAAATGCAACCTCAATAGCAATGTATGCAGCCTTAAGAGGCGAAGGAAGTTGGGCAGAAGGATTTGGTTGTACACAATACATGACTACTATGTATGGTGCCGATGATTTAACCACCTATGAGGCCAATAACAAGGAACCTTTTAGAGAATTCGATAAATTCAATAAAACAGAGAGTAATATCTGGATGCCAAATCTATATAGGGGATGCTATAGGGCTATAATTAATGCAAACGCAATAACCGAAAATTTTAAATATACCCAGGCAAATAAAAGCGAGATAGATAATTTGGTGGGACAAGCCTATTTTATAAGGGCTTTGAGCTATTTTTATTTGGTCCGCAGTTGGGGCGAAATACCCCTTTTTACAACAATATCTGCTGATCCAGAGATTCAAAAGTCACCAATTGCTGATGTTTATGACTTGTTGATTGGTGATTTAAAACAGGCTGAGATTTTATTGCCCGATGACCAAGCAGATGTAGGTAGGCCAAAAAAAGGTGCAGCAAAGGCATTGCTTGCAAAAGTATATCTTACAAAAGCTGGCTGGCCACTAAAAGATCAAGCTAGCTATGCGTTGGCTGCTGAAAAAGCAAAAGAAGTTATTGATAATAAAGCAAAATGGGGCTATGGATTGCTTCCTGATTGCAATTCAATTTGGCTCCGTGCATTTGACAATAGTGAAGAATCTGTTTTTGCTCTTCAGTATGATAAAAATGTGGGTGATGGAACACATGCAAACCACATTCTTGGAAAAGCTAGTATTGCTGATTATGAAGAAGGCGGTTGGGATGATTTCTTTTGTGAATTAACATTCTTCAATGAATTTCCTGAAGGATTAAGAAAAGATGCAACTTTTAGGACAAAATTTATTACAAAAAACCATGATACTATTGATTATAAAGACAGTAGAACAAGACATCCTTATTATGCAAAGTTCCGTGATGGAGCCGTTAATGATGCCACACCTTGGATAAGTGAATATCATACAGCAGCTGCTTATGCTCTAATGCGTTATGCCGAAGTCTTGTTAATATATGCTGAAGCTCAAGCTCAGGCCTATGGTGCTGATGCATCAGCTTATGATGCAATTAACCAAGTGAGAAAAAGGGCAGGTTTAGATGATTTACCACAAGGAATGAGTGCTCAGGATTTTGCAAACGCTGTAATTGATGAACGTGGTTGGGAACTTGCAGGTGAAGGTCAACGATGGTATGATTTATTGCGTACCGAACAAGTGGCAACAGTTGTAAATAAACGAGATACCAATGAGCAAGTAAAAATTATTGGAGCCATTACTGAGGATAATTTTTATTCCCCATTTCCGGAATTTGAAATACTTAAAAACCCAAATTTAGCCAAATAGTGCTGAAAAAATAGTATCCATTTAAGATATTGGTACAAGCAAAATATCCGATAGCTTCTATCAAATATTTTTATAAAGTGAAAAATTGATATTTCATCTTACAGGATTGATCTGTCCTAATATTTGAAAAAAACATAAGAAATAAATAATTATTTAAGCAGGATGAATCTTTTAAATGATATCAAATAAGTACGGACTGCTTTCAGATAATGTAAAAAATAAACGCATGATAATTAGTAGATGTACAAAAAATCCGATTGTAATACCAAATAACCTGACATGGAGAAAAGTAGTAACCTTTAACCCTGGAGCAATTTATGAAGAAGGTAAGTTCTACCTTTATGAGAGAACTGCTGGTTCGCTTAGACCTTTCAGAACTTTCATTGGTATGCTAGAAAGCGAGGATGGTATTAACTTCAAACAAGTGGGTACCGAACCAATATTTACTTCTGAAATGATTGGTTTACCGGAAGGTAGTGTTCAGGATGCACGGGTAGTGAATATTGAAGGTAAATACTATATGAGCTATGCTATGCAACCTTATGGTTTTGATTGCTATCCAAAAGGAGAAGGAGTTCCGGATTATGATACCAGTAAGTACTCAGGTTGGAAAAATAGTGCATACCCAATGATTACTAGGTCAGGGATTGCTGTATCTGATGATAAAGTCCATTTTGAACATCTTTGTTACACTTCACCAGCAGATATTGATGATCGGGATCATACTCTTTTCCCGGAAAAAATAAATGGGAAATTTGCTTTGCTTCGTAGGCCAATGGAGTTTGTTGGAGACGGATATGGAACCAAACAACCTGGGATTTGGCTATCATACTCCAATGATTTAATGGATTGGTCAAAACCAGAATTACTGGCTACTGCAGAAAATGATTGGGAGGGTGGTAAAATTGGTGCCGCCGCAAATCCAATAAAAACCGATAAAGGCTGGTTGTTGCTTTACCATGGTGTTGATAAAACAATTACTTATCGTGTTGGAGCCATGTTACTTGATCTGGAGAATCCTTTGAAAGTAATTGCCCGAACTTCTAAATTTATTATGGAGCCTGAAGAATACTATGAAAAATTTGGCTTAATAATTCCAAATGTGGTTTTTCCAACAAGTATTGTTGAAAAAGAAGGTATTGCATATATTTACTATGGTTGTTGCGATTCAAGCATTGGTCTAGCTACGGTTCCTTTAAAGGATTTGGTAGAACATATACTTGCCAATGGAACATAAAAATTTAAGTAAAAATTACTACATTAATTAAAAACGCATATAACTTTTGAAACCTTTAAAAGAGTCACTGATATATTAAAAACTAGATAATGAAACATAAATCATTTATAAAAAACCTTACTTCGGAATATAATTTCTTTTTAACAATGCCACATAATATGAGGGTGTTGCTGGTTACAAATATGATATATGCATTTGTATTACCGGTAATTGAAATATTTGTGAGTGCTTATATCATGCGAAGTTTAAACGATTCAAAAATTGTGGCTATTTATCAATTAACTGTATTTACTGGCATTCCGCTTGTTTTTCTAATCAATGGATATTTATTAAACCGGATTAAAGTAGCTACACTTTATAGTTTTGGAATGCTTTTAAGTGGTGTATCTATGCTAATAATGATGATGTTAGATGATCTTTCGCTTGTTGGTGTGGGTTTTTCCGGTATTTTAATGGGTATATCAATAGGTTTTTTCTGGGCAAACAGAGATTTTTTGGCCTTAAATACAACCAACGATAGCAATCGAAATTATTATTACGGATTGGAAACATTCTTTTATACCCTCACTGCTATTTTGGTGCCAGCAGCTATTGGAGCATTTTTCACTTTTTCTGCAGGTAGGGGCTGGTTTAATGGTAATGTGGCAAAGAGTTATAAACTAATAACAATCGGAGTGTTTATCTTAACCCTTCTTTCCAGCATAGTTATCCATAGGGGAACTTTTAGTAATCCAGTCCTTAAAAAATTTGTTTATTTTAAGTTTGACAGGCTTTGGTACAAAATGCTGGTTCTTTCCGGATTGAAAGGCTTAGCACAGGGCTACCTGGTTACGTTACCTGCTATTTTGGTTATGAGGTTAGTCGGCAATGAAGGTTCACTTGGGTTGATTCAAAGTATAAGCGGAATAATAACTGCAATAGTACTGTATATCCTGGGAAGGGTTTCAAAACCTAATCACCGGATATATATTTTCACAGCTGGATATATTATCTTCTTTATTGGTGCTTTGTTCAATGGGTTATTGTTCTCTTCAGTTGGTGTTATGATATTTGTGCTGGCTAAAGTCCTATATCAGCCTCTTCATGATATTGCTTATTTCCCTATCCAAATGAAAGTGATTAATTTATTGGCTGCCAAAAACAAAAGAAGTGAATTTGCCTATATTTTTAATCATGAATTTGGACTTTATATAGGTAGGTTCATCGGATTAGTCCTTTTCATTTATTTAGCTTACTATATTTCTGAAACAGTAGCCCTGAAATACTCCCTAATTGTTATTGGATGTGTTCAATTGTTATCGATTCCCTTAGCAAGGCATATTATAAAACTATCCTATAATGAGTGATTTTTCAATTGAATAAAAATATTGATTATGACCATAAATAAACGGGTTGGGTTAAGATTTGTGATTCTGGGCCTTTTGTTATTTGTTTCAATTTCCAATTCAAAAGGGCAGGAAGAATCTAAAAAAGTATTCATTCACTATATGGGATGGTTTGGCCCTAATAGTTATGGAAGACACTGGATTGATGGGCAGCCACGCGAACCCATCATTGGATATTATGATTCCAGGGATTGGTCAACTCAATTGTATCATATTTTGCTCTCATGGTCATGTGGAATTGATGGGCTGGTGATAAATGTTAAGGATAGTTACGATGAGAAGAGCCTTAAAATACTGAATAGTACGTTTGAAAGAATTCTCCAGATAGATCACGGATTTAATTTCCAATATGCTGTCAGCTATGATGATCAAGGTATGAACAGCATTGAGGATGCTGTTGAAGCGTTCAGCTATCTTAAAAATAATTTACTGCCAAATACAAATAGTTACCTGTTGTATCAGAATGAACCTGTTGTATTTGTTTGGAATTATGGTGGCTATTTGAGTTCTTCTGATTACAGACAAGCATTAGATAACGTATTTACCGGTTCTGAACCTAAAATGATTTGGAATGAGATTGATGAATCAGTTGCACAGGATGTCAATTCGTTTTATCCCTGGGTACAAGGGTTTGCTGATGATGGATCCAACTGGGGCAACAATTATCTAAGCTGGTTTTATAATACCATCGGTGGCAAAACAACTCTTGATTTTGCCACTGGAGGTGTTTGGGCAGGCTTTGATGAGCGATCATGTTCATGGGGATACCAAGAAAGGTGGATTGACCGGAAGGATGGAGAAATTTATGATAATACCTGGGCGTATGTAATGAATTATCAAGGTCAACTACCGTTAAAATGGGTTATTATTGAGACCTGGAATGACTGGAACGAAGGTACTGAGATTGAACCAAGCAAAGAGCTTGGATTTCAATATCTTAAACAAACAATTGCCAAAGTTAATAGCTTTAAAAGCACGTTAATCAATACCGATGAATATAATTTTCAAGCAGCTACAAAAATTTATGAAGCCGGTTTGTCTATTGAAAATTTAGAGAGAGACTCGGTCATTTATTATCCGCTAATTAAAAGAGCCATACTTAGTTTTATAAAAAACAATTGTAGTGGATCCATTGCTTCTTCCGATAGTATTATTCAGGGTTTGTTGACCGGAGTGACTGATCACGGTATTTCTGAAAATAACCTAAAATTAGATGTATATCCTAATCCATCAACATCAGATGTCAATTTACATTTCACGTTAAAAGAAACAACAGGTGTAAGGATTGATATTTTGGATATAAATGGATGCTGGGTTGAAACCATTTATTCAGGATTATTACAAGCAGGCAACAATTCAATTAATTGGAAACCAGTTGATTTAAAAAATGGAGTTTATTTTTGCACTTTAAAAACAAAAGACAATAAGCAATTTACAAAGGTAATACTGTACTAAAAAACAAATGTAATATGAATAGTTTAATGTTTCTCAATAAATCCAATGATAATAATGTTGGGGTCATCTTTAAATCGGGATTTTTTTTTGTTAGGAATTTCCTTTTGGGTTTTATCCTAATTGGATCATTTGGATTTACCATGGCCCAAGAAAAAACGCCGGTAATTCTAATGCACTATATGGGTTGGTATGGCGATACTATAAATTACACAAAAAGTGATTCTCTTCGGCACTGGAAATTTGGTCATGCTCAACAGCCGCTAATAGGGCAATACGATTCAAAAACCCCGTCTCTTTTAATCTATCATATATTGTTATCATGGTCATGTGGAATTGATGGTGTGGTTATAAACGTTAAGGATGCTTATGATGATATTTGCATGAAAAATATGATCAGCACACTAAAGACCATTCAGAAAATCGACAGCCTAAATTTTAAATATGAATTTGCAATCAGCTATGATGATCAGGGATTTGATTTGAGCAGTCCTTTCGATACAGCAATTTCAAAACTAAGCTTCCTTAGAGATTCAATTCTTCCTTACATAAATAATTATGTTAGGTACAATGGGCATCCGATCATTTTTTCTTTTGATTATCCAAATAAGTATTTAACAGCAAAAGGGTTTCGAAGCGTGATTAATGATGTTTTTAAAGAAAATAAGCCCTTGCTTATCTGGAACACATTGGACGGCGCTGAAGATAATGTTGAACTTGTTGATGCCTATTATCCATGGGTACAACCGGGTGCTCAATGGGATAAAAAAAATGGGTTAATTTGGGGGAAAGATTATTTAGATTATTATTATTCAAAAGTGAATGAGATTAATCGTGAAAATAAATTCGGATTTACCTGTGGTGGTGTTTGGCCTGGTTTTGACGATCGGAAAAATACATCTTGGGGTGGTGATCGGTTAATGCAAAGACAAAATGGGATTGTGTATGATTCAACATGGTCATACATTCTTTCTTACAATAAACCCTTACCGCTAAAATTTGTAGTGATTGAAACATGGAACGATTGGAATGAAGGAACAGAAATTGAACCAAGTATCGAGGATGGTTACAAATACCTCGAATTGACTATTAAAAATGTGAATAGGTTAAAAGGAAAAAATATTGACGGAAATATTACAAAATTCGAAGCTGCAAAAGCCATCTATAACTCATCTTTTCTAATTGAAAATAAACTACGTCAGTATGATATTTACTATCCGCTTCTTGAAGCATCAATTAGTAGTTTCCTTAAACAAGAATACAAAGAATCAATTTTGATTTCCTATAAGATTATTCACCTTTAACTCTTTTTTGATATTTAAAGCCAAGTCTTATAGTTTTTCATATAATTGGTTTACTTATGTTTTCCTCAATTGTTTAAAGCAGCAAGTTGTTAAACCCAAACCTTATAAAGTGTAATGCTTTCATAAAAGTATTATAATTCAACACAATAGCATATAAACATTACTCATTGTTAGTCTATTTTTATATGGTTTTATACCCCGCGGTGTTAACTAATTACGAAACAATTATTTATTAACTAATCCTAAATAATAATGAGAAAAAGTATATTTTATTTATTCCTGTTAGTTGCAGTGCCTTTTTGTGGTTTTTCACAAGTAACCATTGCCACTTGGGAATCTGGAACCAGCCCCACATTTACAGGGTATCCCATAGAAGTAAATGCAACGAGGATGTCAAATCCCTCCAAAACCGGCATTAATACGAGTGATTCTGTTGAGCAGCTTACCTCGCTTTCAGGCAATAAATATGAACTTGCCTATACTAACCCTGTATTAAGCTACATTAGCTTTACCAATGTGAATACCATTTCTGTAAAGGTATTTTCTACAGTAGCGGGGAAAGTGCGGTTGCAGCTTGAAAAATCAGGCGACGGCAGCCGTAATAAATACGTTGATGCGTATTACTTTACTCCTGGGGCCTGGCAGGAACTAAAGTTTAACTTTTATTTTACCAGCGCAAATAACGGTTGGTACAACATTATTGTTATTATGCCCGATGTGGATAATAATACCCGTTCAAACAATTGGTGTTTTGATGACATAAAAACTATTATGTCTACATCTTTTACCGATGTATGTATTTCCAATTTTAACGATACCATCAGGTCATTCGAACCAAAAAAAGGAAGTCAGGATGCAGCATATCCTGTTGTAGAATATGTAACAGATCCAATTGATGGCGATAATCATGTAATGAAATTTGTCACCGATACAGCCAAGTATGAAGGAACAATGTGCCTCATGGAAAGCACGCTGGATTTTACAAACAAGAATTCAATATCGGTTAAGGTATATTCATCTGTTAGCGGTAGAGTATGGCTAAAAATTTCAGATTATGATAATGAATCTAATTTTATATCGATACCAGGATATTACTTTACACCCGGCTATTGGCAGGAAATTAAATTTAACCTCTATTGTACCGCAGGCAGCAATGATATGTACAATGCGATAACAGTTTTTCCCGATTACGATGGGACAACACCTGATAAGACTTGGTATTTCGATGATTTCAAATTTGTAAACTCCACACCAATATCAGCGGAATTGCTTACCGATTTTGAAGGAGCTACAGTAAGATCATTTGAAGGCAAAAGCGGGAGCGATGTTCCAACAGTCCCAGCCCCAGCGGTAACATACGAGACAGATCCAACAGATTCTGGAGGGACTAACCATGTGATGATGTTTAAAACTGACACAACACATTACGAAGGTGCAGCAACAGTTCTGGAAAGCACGCTCGATTTTACCGGAAGGAATACCATATCAGTAAAAGTATACTCCGAACACGCAGGTAAAGTATGGCTGAAAGCTTCCGATTTTCATAATGAGGTTAACCAAACCAACCACCAAACCGTCGCATCGGGTTATTATTTTACTCCCGGTAATTGGCAGGAAATAAAATTTAACCTCTATTGTAATGCAGATAGCAATGATCTGTACGATATGATAACTATCTATCCTGAT
>Ga0172379_10007734_pt1 | contig 13829 bp, 17 predicted proteins | sample GrowelOW334metaG_FD_119756 | JGI IMG/M metagenome (GOLD analysis project Ga0172379, IMG submission 119756) | Groundwater microbial communities from an aquifer near a municipal landfill in Southern Ontario, Canada - Groundwater well OW334 metaG | ecosystem: Environmental > Aquatic > Deep... | reverse complement strand
GCCATTTCTGGCAGTTTTAGCATCCAATGTCCGCTCCGTTTACGGAGCTTACTCTATTGAATCTTTTTCTATATTTCATAACGTAAGAAACATGCTATCAGTTCCTAAAAATTTTTGCAAATTTTACTCATTTTCAAGTCGACCCTTCAACTCAAGCGCCCTCTCTCCTATTCTGTCTCCGATAGCACCCCAATCAAAATACTGCTTTGAATCGTCTGGGTTGATAAGTTTTATTTCAGTAATACCTTTTTCACTCATTCCATCTCCAAGATCAATTTCAAAAGGACCAAAAGGTCTCACAATACAAACATATCGAAGCTGATAAAATGGTTTTTCGTCGCAATTTAAAGGGGTTACTTTCTGATACCCAATAGGAAGAAAATTCAAGATTTCCATATTCGACTCTTCTTTTATTTCTCGTCTAAGGGTTTGTTCAAAAGTTTCTCCTTCTTCAACACTTCCACCGATAAGTCCCCAACTTTTTTTCTCTCCACCAAAACCAATGACTAATTTATCATCACAAAAACACACTCCGTAAGTCTGCTTGCATCTATCATAAGGAAGCTCGTCAAAAGAGTCTGCGTCATAATATTCAAAATCAGCTTCTTCGCCCTTTTCACTTACATAATGTAGTCTAATCGGTTCCATATTATTTATTTATTTTTGTCTTTGTTATATTTTTCCAACATCTCAAGTGCGGTATTCATAATATGATCCCCAACCTCTCCCCAATTAAAATATTGTTTGTAGTCTTTTGGATCAATTAGTCTAATCTCGTCTACATCTCCAGCTGGGTCACAGGTGAATTCTCCGTAAGGCTCTACTACACAAAAAGACCTTGTCTGTACGGTAAGACGATGTGGCTCGTGTATTTCTTGGTGTCCGATAATCTGATGGTGAATAGTCTTCATGTTGGATTCTTCTTGAATCTCACGCACGAGAGCTTCCTCTATTGTTTCTCCTTCATCGATTCCTCCTCCAGCTGGTGACCACGATTTTCTATCTTTGTCGTGTACAACCAAAAACTTTCCATCACAAAAACAAAAAGCGCAGACATGTATCGCTCCTTTTTCACGGGCACTCTCATAACTTTCTGCATCGTAATATTCGACGTCATAAACATCACCATTGCGGGCTTTGATTGCTGATTTTATTTCCATACTTCCAAATATATCACACCTCTACTCTTCCACAATAAACCCACCGGCTTGGAGATCCCAAAGCTTTTTGTAGAGACTGTCTGGTTTTTCGAGAAGGGTCTCGTGACTTCCGTCTTCTACTACATTTCCATTTTGTACCACCACGATACGATCCATTTTACGAATAGTTGAAAGGCGATGAGCAATAACAATAGTAGTCTTGCCTTCCATTAGTTTTTCAAGAGCGTCTTGAATGAGGCTTTCTGAGTGCGAGTCAAGGCTTGATGTTGCTTCGTCTAGGATAAGTATTGGAGCATTTTTCAAAATAGCTCGAGCAATAGCTACGCGCTGACGCTCTCCTCCCGAAAGTTTGATTCCCCGCTCTCCCACAAATGTCTCGTACTGCTTTGGAAGATCTTTGATAAATTCATCACAATGCGCCTGTTTTGATGCTTCCAATACTTCTTCATCGGTCGCATCTTTCCTTCCATAGCGAATATTTTCCATAAGAGTTCGGTGGAAAAGGATTGGGTCTTGTGGTACCAAACTAATATTTTCATGAAGACTTTCTTGTGTCACATGCTGAATATCTTGCCCGTCAATGAGAATATGACCTCCTCCAATCTCGTAGAGACGCATAATCAAGCGAACTATAGTAGATTTACCAGCCCCAGAAGGACCAATAAGAGCAACTTTCTCGCCACCTTTGATATTTAAATTGATACCATTTAATACAGAACGTGTTTCGTTGAAGCTAAAAAGTACATTTTCAAAGTCAACATCACCCCTTGCAACAACAAGTTTTTGTGCATTTGGTAAGTCTTTAATCTCGTGAGGCAAGGTAAGAATCTCCACCATTTCTTTTGCATCGGCAAAACTTTGGTAGAAATCTCGAATAACTCGACTAAAATCCCAAAGTCTTCCACCAAGACCAATTATGTATGATTGAAACAATACAAATACCCCGATGTTTATAATCCCCGCTTGCCAGTTTTTAATAGAAAAGTAAAAGAGGAAGAATTCCATGAAGATAATAAGAAACGCTTGCACGGCTTCTGCTCCTACATCTAGAAACCACACTGTACGAGTAGCTTTTGCTTGATCTGTCACAGCATCACCAAAAAGTTTTGATTCGAAATTGAATCCTGTAAATATTTGAATGTTGTTGTGATTGCTGATTGCATCAGAAAGTACTCCTGTGGAATGTGTGTCTGCTACAGTCCTCACTAAATCATATTTCAATCTGAATCTAGCAAAGGCATAATTGAACGCAAGGAACAGTATTGTCCAAATAATTACAACGACAGAAATGAGGGGTTTGATTGTCCAAATGACAAAAGCGACACCGACAATACGGATAAAAACAGGGACAATATTCCAAATAACACGGTCTGATAGGGATTCAAACGCTCGAGCATATCTGTTGATACGCTGGGTAAGTGATCCTGTGAAGCTATTTGCAAAAAAGTTGTGTGAGTGATTGAGAAGATAATCAAAAGCTTGGGTACGAAGTTTTGCCATGCTTCCAGTTTGAAATATCGCATTAAAAAATGAACTAAAACGATATCCTGCCCAAGATGTGATATTGAGAAGAAGAATTATTAAAATAACATGAACAAGGGTTGGTGCTGTGTTTGCTTTGTCACTAGCACTCCCTAAAATATTGAAAAAGTCCCTGTAGTAAAGAGGTGCGAAAAGATCAACTACAGAAGCAAAAGCAACTCCAAACACAGTAAAGAACATCGGCCATTTATAGCCTTTTATTGCTTGCCACATTGATTTTATAACATCACGAAAGGTGACATCTTGGTATTTTTGTGCCATAGACGACACAGCTTAGCATTACTCTGCTTTTAATTCAACGCAGAATCGAGAACCTTTTCCGGAACCTTCAGATTCTACCCAAACTTTTCCTTGGTGAACCTCGATGATCTTTTTAGCAACAAATAGGCCAAGACCTGTACCAAGCATATTGCTTTTTGAAGCATCTGGCGCTCGAGAGAAGCGAGCGAAGAGTTCGGGTATAACCTCTGGTGCAACACCTACTCCTGTATCTTGGATAGTAAACTTTATTTTCTTTTCTCCTAAATTTTCTCCATTAATTTTTTCAAGTTTTAAAGAAATACTTCCAGCAGGTGTGTATTTAATTGAATTATCAAGAAGATTAGTAAATACTTGCCTTATTTTCCCAATATCTCCATGAGTAAGATACTGATCCTCTTTTTTGTATTCAAAAGAAAGATCGAGGTGTGTGATGGATATGATGGGTGTGAATTCAGTGACAATACTCTCTATGACTTCTCGAACATCAAAAATCTGGAAATCATATTTCATTTTTCCTTGCTCAATACGAGAAACATCAAGATAGTCTTCGACGATAACATTGAGAGAAAGAGTAGACTTAAGCATGGTCTCTATTGCTTCTTTAAGTTCTGGATTAAGCGCCCCTAAGTCCCCTTCGAGAATCATTGAGGCATAACCTTTAATAGAACTAAGAGGTCCTCGAAGTTGGTGAGTTGCAATTGAAATAAATTCTGTTTTCTGAAGACTGAGCTCTTCGAGCTTGATATTAGTTTTCTTTAGGTTTTGATTGGCTGATGAGAGGTTTAAGGCAAGCTCTTCTGCACGGTCTCGAATTTGAATTTCTTCTGATACATCTTTAAGAAGAAGATGAGTAATTAGAATCATAAAGAAAATCAAAAATGTGTTTAAAATAATTGAGATAGTATTATTTAGAAAGAAAAATTGAGAGATGATAAGTAGGAACACGCTGAAGATAAAAATCTGACTGGTCAGTATTCTAATCCTGAAAACTTTGAATCTAATAGCAAGATATGCAATAAAAGCAATAACCAACGGCATAGAGAAGTATGAATAAATTAGATAGTCTTCATCAAATACCCCACCGAGAAATCTTCCGGTAAAAACATTTTGTGTTACAAAGAAAAGAATCATAAAAAAGCAAATACCTATTGAAGTCATCAACATTTCATTTCGAGCCTCTCTATTTTTTGAGATAGTGATAATTGAAAGTAAAAGAGCGACAAAAATATATGAGATTTCTACAGCAAAAGTGTAATTAATTAAAAAATGACTTTCGATTGCTTTGCATATTATTTGGTCATAGGATAGAAAATTTTGCCCCAATACAACAAGGACTCCAACTGGGATTAAGGGCATAAAAGCAAGTATTTTATACTGAAAAGGAGCATCCTTTCTCTTTAGTAAGTAATAAAGAAAATATAAAGAAATTAAAACAATGAAAGGTTCCAGAAGTTCTTGTAATGTCTGTGCAAATAGGACTAAACCTTTTTCCAAAAATGAGAGTTGTTGAATCAAATCAGCAATAATAAATAAAAAGAAAGAAATAGAAAGTATAAAAAATATTCTAATCTTTAAATGCCTACTTTGAAAAAGAAGGAAAATACCTAGTATTAATGTGATGATGGCCGCAGGAATGTGTGAATATATAATCAGAGGAATGGAAAGTTCCTGTGCTTGTGAAATAAAAAGTTTGTAACAAATGTCGTTAATCATATATTCCAGAGCTCTTTTGTAAGATTAAATGCTTCTGTCGCTGTGTCGCAGATCTTGTAACCATATTTTTCTCCTTCTTCTAGATAATGAGGACGTTCTCCATAAAAGAAAGACTCTGCCTCCATATGTTGAAGCTCTTTTGTATTTCCCCATCTTGGTGATTGAATATTTCTTTCAAGGGTTTTATCAAAAGATGGACCTAGAAGAATAACTCCTTTCATCTTAGGCAAATCACGATGAACAAGATGAGGGAGAATATTTACACCTTCAAAGACCATTGGACGGGGCTCTTTTTCATAACTTTTTATTTTTTTTAAGATAGCAGGCCAAAGAGCTTCTGATTGTCTAACGACATTATCCCACTGCTCTTTATGAGTTGTATTTTCATAATATTCTTTTTCATCCTGATTGATGTAAAAATTTGCAGCATCTCTGTATCGATTGTCATTTTGAAAATCAGCACGCATGTCATCAACCTCAATATGAATTGCCCCGAGCTCTGTTGCGATGAGACTACCTGCCCATGATTTTCCAGAGGTAGGAATACCTGTAATAAATAATCTTTTTGGTTCTACGTTCATACGACAATTCTATCATAACAATGTCCGACATTGTAAATAATTGTAAATAAAAAAACAGACCGCCTTGTGAGTTGGTCTGTTGTGTTGGGTTTTTATTTTTGAAGCAAATTTAAAATGTTCGCAGGAACAAATCTTTTCTCAACATCCATACTACATCCAGCTTCGACAAGAAATCTGCGAAGATCTGGGTTTCCTGATGCTGCAATCATGTGACCGGTGTAACCACTGGCTCGGATTTCCTTAACCAAAGGTCCGGTGTTGAAGTCATCTCCACCAAGACACCCATCAACCACAATGACATCCCATTCTCTGATTGGGTAAAGCCTCTCTGCTTCTTCGAGAGTCGTTGCCACGATAAATTCAAACGGGAATTTTTTCAAAAGACCTTGGTAACCTAGGATAATATTCTTATCATCCTCAATCACGAGTATTTGTTTTGGTGTGTTTTCCATTCTTCATTCTTTCTACCACACTTACATAAATAAGTCAAAAGAAAAGGTAAACAAAAGGCAAAAAGTAGGCAATAAGAGTATAAGGCTCTGTAAGTAGGTATTTTTGAATAAAAACAGGTGCGTGATAAAGAGTAGCTCCTGGAAGTACTATGTAGAAAACGATAATGTCAACAAGAGCAATAAAAATAGTCATGATAGAAATCCCTACAAATCCCCTTTTGGTTCCACTCAGATATCCAAAAGAAACCAGTCTTTTAAATGATGTGTGAATGACAAAGAAAATAAATGCCAACACAACAAGATGAATAGCAAAAAGAACTGTGGGAGCCGAAGAGAGAGCGTCAATCTTTTTTATATACGTTGCAGGAATTATAGAATAAAGAAAAATTGCTGGATAAAAAGAAAGAAGTATTGCAAGAAGATTATTCATGAAGAGAGTATAACAAAAAAATATTTATCACGCACTAGAATCCTTCTTTTTTCAATTCTTCGATTTGTTTTCGAGCTTCACGAGAAAGTTTTTTTGATAAATCTACAATAATACGTACATATAAGTCACCTCTGTGACCACGTTCATCAGGAACCCCCTTACCTTTTACTCGAAGAAGTTCGCCATTTGAAATACGTTCTGGAATTTTAAGAGTAATATCACCATCGAGTGTTGGAATAAGTTTTTCTCCACCAAGAAGTGAAAGTGTGAGGGGGATTTTTACTTCAGTGACAATATCTCTTCCCTGCTTTTTAAATCGATTGTCTGGTGTTACATAAATATGTACATGCAAGTCTCCGGGTTGACCTCCCTCGACAGGTTCGCCACGTCCAGAAACACGAAGAGTTGTGCCACTTTCTACTCCCGCAGGGATTTTTAGAGTGAGTTTTGTGTTACCACCCCCACGGATTTCTTTTTCAACTCCAAACACGGATTCTTTGAAAGTAATGTCGACATCTACACGAATAGTCTTACCTTTTCGCACACGTCTTCCTCCTCCGAAAAATTGTCCGAGAATATCATTTAAATCAAACTCGACATTCTGTCCACCAAAACCTCCAGAAAATCCTGAGAAATCAAAACCTCCAAAGTCCTGAGCATTGAACCCTCCACTTTGTCCACCTCCACCCATGCCAGAAAAGTTTGAACCGAACTGGTCATATTGTTTTCTTTTTGTCTCATCACCAAGCACACTGTAGGCCTCACTGGCTTCTTTAAACTTTGCATCATTACCACCTTTTTTGTCAGGGTGATGTTCATGCGCAAGCTTACGAAAAGCCTTCTTCACCTCGTCTTGTGTGGCGTTGCGGTCTATTCCCAGTGTTTTGTAGTAGTCTTTGTTGTTCATGTTGTTGTTACAATGTCCGACATTGCTATTCGATTAAGTTGGTGATCAATGCTATCATATTTTCTTTTTCTTTTGGATGACTTTCAGCTATAAGGAGAGCAAGAGCGACAAGGGCTGTGTCGTTTATCTTTTTCTCGCCATTTTTGTGGTGCAAAATACCATTTTGTTCAAGAAAAAGAATAAACAAGAATGATCCTGTGCGTTTGTTACCATCTGAAAATGGGTGGTCTTTGATAATAAAATACAAAAGGTGAGCCGCTTTTTCTTCGAGGCTTCCGTACAATTCTTTTCCACCAAAAGTTTGATAAATAGTTTTTAGAATTCCAGAGAAAGTGTGGTCGCGTTCATTTCCAAACAAGTCTGAAGCCTCACCTTTTTTAATAAGGTTTGTTTTGAGCGCATCAATTGAAGGTCGAACATGATCATAGTCGAAACGTCTTTTTTCTCGAGACTTTCCTTTTTTAGTAATCAGTCCTCCTTCGTCGTATTTTTGAAGAAGCATCCATGAGTTTGCATAGCTATTGATAACAGAAAGGAGTCCATCGACTTCGGTTTGGTCGAGTTGTCGCTTTTTAATAGTCTCTTGAATAAAGCAAATCTTTTTGCTTAAGTCTTTAATTCCCTTTTCATGAAGGTTTTTAATACGGTCATTATTTACAGCAATACCTTTTACGATGTACTCACGAAGGGTTTTGGTTGCCCACTGACGAAATTTGATAGCTCGAGATGAATTAGTGCGGTAACCAATAGCGAGGATAATATCGAGTGAGTAGAAAGATACAGGGCGGTCTGAATTTGCAATGTGCATTTTTTGCACATTGCTTTTTTCATCAACTTCCTTGTCTTTAAGGATATTATTGATGTGTTTGGTAACTACCGTACGGTCAGTTCCAAAAAGCTCCTTAATTTGAGCCTGTGTTGCCCAAACAGTCTCTTTGTTGATATCAGCTTTAAGCTCAACATTTCCTTTTGAGTCTTTGTAGATAATTATGTTTTGTGTTTTTGTGTTTTTCTTCATTTATTTTTTGGGTTTTATAAAGACCCTGTATACCAAGCAGAATAATTTCTGCTTGAGTACAAGATCCTTTTACGCCTCAGGTTCGTCTTTAGGCTCTTCTTTCACCTCAGCATCACGCACAGTTTCTCCAGCTTCTTCAGCTTTGGGAGCCTCAGTTGAGTTCATATACTGACCAATTTTCTGAAGTTCGGTTGAAAGTTCTTCGGTAGCTTTTTTGATAGCGTCGAAATCTTCACCATCTTTTGCAGTCTTAAGTGCTGTGACTTTTTCCTCTACAACAGTTTTGATTTCAGCAGGAATTTTCTCTCCTCCATCTTTCAAAGATTTTTCTGCTGTGTAAAGAAGCTGTTCTGCTAAGTTTTTAGCCTCTACTACTTCTTTTTTCTTCTTGTCGGCTTCTTCGTTGATCTCAGCATCTTTCTTCATCTTCTCAATATCATCTTTTGAAAGACCTGATGATGCTTCGATTCGAATAGTCTGCTCTTTTCCAGTCGCCTTATCTTTTGCTTTTACATTCAAGATACCGTTTGCATCTACATCAAAAGATACTTCAACCTGAGGAATACCTCGTGGTGATGGTGGAATACCGTCTAGAATAAATCGTCCAAGAGATTTGTTGTCTGAAGCCATTGCTCGGTCTCCCTGCACGATATTGATCTCTACAGAAGTCTGGTTGTCGGCAGCAGTTGAGAATACCTGAGACTTTGATGTCGGAATTGTAGTATTTCTGTCAATGAGTCTAGTTGCAACACCCCCCATAGTTTCAATACCAAGAGAAAGAGGAATCACATCAAGAAGAAGAATGTCTTTTACATCTCCCTGAATGATACCTGCCTGAATAGCAGCTCCAAGAGCCACCACTTCGTCTGGGTTGATTGACTTGTTGGGTTCCTTTCCAAAGTATGCTTTTACAGCTTCGATGATTGCAGGCATTCGTGTTTGTCCTCCAACAAGAATCACTTCGTTGATATCTGCAAGCTTGAAAGGAGATGCTTCCATTGCACGCTTTGCGATTTCAATTGAACGTTCGATAAATTCTCGTGTTAATTCTTCAAGCTTCGCTCGAGACATCTTAATAAGAAGATGTCGGGGGCCTGAAGAATCTGATGTAAGGAATGGAATATTTACTTCTGTTTCAAGAGCAGTTGAAAGCTCAATCTTTGCTTTTTCAGCAGCTTCATCAAGTCGCTGAAGAGCAAGAGCGTCGTTTCGTACATCAATACCAGACTCTTTCTTAAATTCATCTGCAAGCCAGTTTAGAATCTTCTGGTCGATATCTTTTCCTCCAAGGTGTGAGTCTCCGTCTGTTGATTTTACCTCAACAACATCATCTCCAACTTCAAGAACTGAAATATCGAATGTTCCTCCTCCAAAATCGTACACAACAATTTTCTCATCTTTCTTTTTGTTGAATCCGTATGCGAGAGCGGCTGCTGTAGGTTCGTTGATGATTCGCATCACTTCAAGACCTGCAATCTTTCCAGCATCTTTTGTAGCTTGTCGCTGTGAGTCGTTGAAGTATGCGGGTACTGTGATGATAGCTTGAGTAACTTTTTCTCCAAGCTTTGCCTCAGCATCATTTTTAAGTTTTGTGAGAATCATCGCTGATATTTCTTCAGGACGGTAGTTTTTGTCTCCAAGTTTTACTTCTACTCCACCATTTGATGATTTGTTGATTTCGTAAGGGACAGTTTTAAGTTCTTTTTGAACAGCCGGTTCATCGAATGTGTGTCCAATGAATCGCTTGATACCAAAGACTGTGTTCTTTGGATTTGTAACTGCCTGACGTTTTGCAATAAGTCCAACGACTCGCTCTCCAGTCTTGGTCTGTGCCAAAATTGAAGGAGTGGTTCGTGCACCTTCCGCGTTTTCTAAGATTTTTGGATCTCCGGCTTCCATCACTGCGACTGCAGAGTTGGTTGTTCCGAGATCAATTCCGATTATTTTTGCCATAGTTTTTTTAAGTTAAAAGTGAGTAAATTAATTCGTAATCTGGATAATTTAATAAATCAGAAGTTGTGAAATTGTTTAATTTCCATGTGCACACATAATTTTCTGCTGAAAATTTGCTCTGCTCGGGCCGTCGCCCTTGCGCAAGGCACATTCAAATTAACAATTCACTACTTCTTCTTTTATTAAATTATTATTCTTCTTTCTGTATTAAGATATTAAACCTTAATACAGAAACGACTTAGACAAAATTGGGAGCACGGGTGGGTTGACTGGTGAAAAAAGAAAAATCTTGGAATGGAGAGACAATAGTTTTTGAGATGTAAGAAATGAATTCTTCAACAGTATCAAGAACAGGAGTTGGGAGAGCAAGAGTGCTTATATCACCAAAAGCCCCAGAATCATCTGTGACAGGCACCATGTTGATAAGCTTAGCCTTGAACACTCCGCCGACATTTGCCACGGCAAAACGCGCCAAAAATAGGCCATTTTCAGTGGTTACTACCTTTTCTACTATTTGGACGTTTTGTCGGGTAAGTTGCATGTTCGGCTATTATATCAGAAATACGAGGATGTCAAATAAAAAACTAACCTCGTAAAAGAGTCAACAGCTCCTTTTCCAAAGCCTTATACTCTTCTGCTGTTGAGATTTTATTAAGCCTTCCAGCAAGTTCATTGATGGCTTTTACTTTTTCAGGGTTTTGAGCAATGTCTGTCTTTGTTCCTTCAGCATAAGCTCCTGTTATACCAGCAAATCTTTCTTCAACAGTTTTCATTTCTCCCAACTTATGAAGTTCTCCGTCTTCATCGATAGTAAAATTATAAAGTTCGTTTATGTAATCCTGAAGATATTCCCCTGGTTTGAGAACTGATTTCCATTCCTCCAGTGGATCTTTTTTAAATGAATCAGATGTTTCCATATTTATTCTTTATGTTCCCCTACTTTTACCTGAGGTTCACGGATTATTTTTCCATTGAGTGAATAGCCATAAGCAACCACTTCTATAATCTTTCCATCGTCCTCTTTTTTGTCTGAATGAACTACTGCTACTGAATGCTGGTGGTTTGGGTCGAAAATCTCTCCTTTTGGATCGATTTTTGTAAGACCGTGATTTTGTAGAGCGTTTGAAATTTGTGAATAAATATATTCAACACCTACTCGCCAGTTTTTATCAGCCTTCTCCCATGCTTCTTTATTTGCCATTGCCATATCGAATGCATCGAGTGCAGGAATAATTTCAGAGATAAGGTTTGCCTCGGCAAATTTAAGGAGATTCTTTTTATCTTCTTCGTCACGCTTGCGAGCATTTACAAACTCCGCTTTATCACGTTGCCAACCGTCTAGATATTTTTGTTTTTCTTCAATGGCCACTTTGAGCTTTTCTCGAAGTTTTTTAATTGTATCTGTGGGTACAGAATTTTCGTCTTCATCATACACAACATCAAGATCATCATTTGCGTGATCAATTACAATATCATCTCCAATATTTTCTTCTAAATCTGCGGGCGTAGGGTTTGTATTATTTTCGTCTTGCATAGGTCTCACATTTTACAGATTTTTGAGAGTTTGTCATCTACAATGTCTGTCTTTGTACATTTGTAAACATGTGTATATTTGTACAAAGACAGACATTGTACAACAAAAAACCTCTCGAGATGAGAGGTTTTGCTTTTATCGTTTTGACCACTGTGGGGCCTTTCGAGCTTTCTTGAGTCCGAACTTTCTTCGCTCCTTAGCTCGAGGATCTCGCTTAAGGAAACCTGCTTTCTTAAGAGCTGGTCGAAAACCTTGTTCATCGATTTCATTAAGCGCTCGAGAGATAGCGTGTCGGACAGCGACAGCTTGTGAAGAAACACCTCCACCATTAGTCTTGATAGTTACTTTGTATTTAATCTTTGTACCTGCTGTAGAAAAAGCTTCAGTAGCAACTTTTTGAAGTTCTGCTGTTTTGAAATATTCAGCAAGTTCTTTGTCGTTCACAACGAAAGAAGATTTTGAAGCTTCAGTTAGTCGAGCACGAGCAACCGAAGTCTTTCGTCGTCCTACTGCTTCTACGTATCTGTGTTTTGTTTCTTCAGGCATGGTATTAATCGGTAATAGTTAAATTCTTAAGCATCTTTGCTTGAAGACGGTTTTTAGGAAGCATTCCTTTGATTGCAATTCGGACAGCTTCTTTCATACCTTTCTTTTCTGTGATCTTCTCAAGAGTAAGCTCTCGCTGTCCTCCTGGGTATCCAGAATATCGTTTGTAAATTTTTGTTCGCTTCTTTGTATCGTCCGCATTAATCTTTCCAGCATTAATGACTTCAACTTTAATGTCTGTAAGGATGTGACGAGCAAAAGCAACAGAATCTTTTCCCATAAGAGAAACAGCGGCCATGCTTGCTACACGTCCTAGCTTCTTGTTTGTTGCGTCTATGGTTTTAATATTGATAGTAGTCATATATTTTATACAAATTCGATACGTGCCATAGGAGCAGCGTCACTCTTTCGACGAGGCATCTTGATAATACGAGTGTAACCTCCTTTTCGATCTACATACTTTGGAGAGATAGTAGTGAAAAGTTTTCGAGAAGCATTGCTTTCTCCAATTCGAGAATATACAAGTCTTCGTGAAGAAAGAGTGTCTGTCTTGCCTTTTGTAACAAGCTTCTCCATGTGAGGCTGAACTTCTTTAGCCTTTGCAAGAGTAGTCACCATGCCTTCATGCACCAAAAGAGAGTACATTAAAGACTTGATCAAAGCCTTTCGCTGGTTTCGGTCTCGTCCTAGTATTCTGTTTTTGTTGTGATGTCGCATGGTGTTATTTTAGTTTGGCTGGGTTTTGTATACTACTTCAAGCTGATGTTGTTTGCAAGAAGCATTTTCTTGATCTCCTCGACTCCTTTTGATCCAAGACCTTCGATATTAAGAATATCTTTCTCTTTCTTTCGAGCAAGACCTCCTGCTGTTCGGATGTTTGCGTTTACAAGAGCGTTGATTGTTCGAGCTCCAAGATCTAGAGATTCAACACGAGTCTTTAGAAAATCATCGTATTCTTCTTTGTCTTCAGATGAAGTAACTTTTGATTCTTTTACAGACTCTTCTTCAACAAGGAAACTTTCTTCTTTGAAACCAACAATGGCTTTAAGTTGGTTGATCATAATTTCGATTGATTTTTCAAGAGCAAGCTTTGGAGTAACAGTTCCGTCTGTATCGATAGAAATTTTTAGGCGGTTGAAGTCTGTTCGGTCTCCGACTCGCATGTTTTCAACTTCGTAGCTTACGCGTTCGATAGGGCTGAAACGTGCATCAAGAGCGATTGTTCCGATATCAACTTTGTCTTTCTGAAGAACTTCTTTTGGAAGGTAACCAAGCCCTTTTTCAATTGCGATCTCGATATCAAGTTCTGCATTCTTTTCTGTAAGGTTTGCAATAACAAGTTCAGGGTTGAGGATATTGATTTGTCCGTTCTTTGAAATATCTCCAGCAGTTACTTCTGTAATGCCTTTTGCTTTTAGAGATACAACTTGAGCTTCGTCAGAAATCATTTCAATTCGAACTTTTTTAAGGTTAAGAACCATAGAGATGATGTCTTCTTTAACTCCAGCAAGTGTTGAAAACTCGTGGTTCACACCTTTGATTTTAACTGAAGTAATTGCAGCTCCTGGAAGAGATGAAAGAATAATTCGTCGAAGAGAGTTTCCTAGAGTGTGTCCGTAGCCAGGATAAAGACCGTCGATTTCAAATACTCCTTTCTTTTCGCCTTCTTCAATAACTTTTGGTTTTGATGGCAATAAAACGTGATAATCAGACATATATTTATAATGGTTAT
>Ga0172379_10007733_pt1 | contig 13829 bp, 14 predicted proteins | sample GrowelOW334metaG_FD_119756 | JGI IMG/M metagenome (GOLD analysis project Ga0172379, IMG submission 119756) | Groundwater microbial communities from an aquifer near a municipal landfill in Southern Ontario, Canada - Groundwater well OW334 metaG | ecosystem: Environmental > Aquatic > Deep... | reverse complement strand
CAAATCCTAAATCCTAAATCCCAAATCCGAAGTTTTAAATGAATGAAATCCCAAATCCGAAAAATCTAAACCACTAATTGTCGGACTGAGCCACGCCGAAGTCCCCTATAAATGCAGGTTTAAAACCTATGGGTATTATAGCTGACTTTTTACGGTTTTACAAGCTAATTGATGAAAAACCAATCCCTCAACCACAGAACGCCATAACGGATTAATTTGGGAAATAACCGGGGTTTAAAGATTATTTTAAACAAACCACCACCGGTGTTTTTCGCGTCTGAAAACTGACTGATAAACGATTGTTTATCCGCGACTATCACTTCAAACATCGCCCGAAATGTTGAATTTTTTTTCATTGCGCTCCAAACGAATCGATATAATTGCTGTTTTTTAAAATAAGTTAACAAACTGTCAAACTTGTTCAATTCTTTTCCAAAATTCACAAACACGCGTTCATCTGCCTCGCTAATATATTTATCGATTAACTTTGCGGCAACAATTCCTGACACCAATGCGCCCTTGATGCCATCGGCCGCAAAAGCGCCGCACAAGCCAGCCGCATCGCCAATCAATAAAACCCTGTCGCGATAAGTATTTTTTAACGCACCGCCAATTGGAATATAGCCGGCGTATTCATACAAACAATTACCGGTCAGTTTAATATGACCGAGGGAAACTAATTTTTCAATAAACTCATCCAACTTTTTAATTTCATTTTTATTAACTCCCAACTTGGCGAGTCCGATACGAAAAACCGGTTGCCCATTTACCGTTGATGGCGACAACCAACCGCCATAACCGAGACTGAATTCACCAAACCAATAATGATACACAGTTGATTCCGGATTTTCACCGAAAAGTATATTTCCGGGATAAACTTTTTCATAACCGAGCAAAAACTTTTCATTGCGTCCAAGTCCACACTTCTCCGCGACTCGGGAGCGACCGCCATCGGCGCCGACAAGTATTTTGCATGAATAATCCACGATTTCACTGTCTCTTTTCACGGAAACAACGACAGATTCCGCGTTTCGTTCCGCAGACATAAACTCTGCGTCACAGACTAATTCAACATTTTTCGGTAAAAGCTCGCCCATCCGCGCAAGTAATTCCGGCGTGTCGGTGGAATAAATCCAAGGTTCTTTCGCCGATGAAAAAAAATTGGTTTGGAAATCAGTGGAAACAACGGCCATTGTTTTTATATCGTTCGTTAAATATTTTCGCAAATCCGGTACGAACGATTTCAATAATTCCATTGTTTTAGTTGTGACAAGACCGGTTGATTCGCAAATTGCGTTCAACCGCTTTTTCCGATCGACAACCAACACGCGCAAATCCCCCGGCAGACGATGAGCCAAGGCCAGTCCGGAAAAACTTGCGCCGATAATAATGATATCGTGATTATTCATTTTCGTTCTTATGATTTAGGCAAACTCGTATTATTCGAATCGTAGCAATATTCTAATTAAATTACAATAAAAAAAATGCGACTGAACGCAAGTTATTTAATTCTGTTAAAACGGATTTTCCCACATTTGAACGGCCACTGGAAGCTACCTGTAAATTGTCATCCTCTCATAAATAATCTGTTCCAATAATGCTTTTGATGAATTTTACGGAAGCAATGTTCACGTTATTTTTTATTTAAATATCCAAAATGTTCAAGAACCGGCTTGATGTTTGGAGCCAGACTCTCCTTGTCCAAATTTTCACAATCAATCCATTTCCATTCTACAATATCTTTTCCTGGCAGAATTTCACCTATTCGTTTTGCTAAAAAATGTACGAGAATAACACTAATCTTCGCACCATCTTTTTCTTTTTCCGTGTAAAAAAAATACGGCTGATCGTCCAGTATTTCTAACCCTATTCCAAGCTCCTCTTTAGCTTCTCTTTTGGCGGACTCTTTTAGGTCCGATTCAAAATCCTCCACTCGTCCACCGCAAAACTTCCAAAAAGAATCATCGCTGTGTTTGTCTAACAACACTTTATTGGCTTCTACAATCACGGGGCCTGAGGCAATTATTATTTTTAACATAGAATAAAAAGTGAAACTTGGCGGAGAGGGCGGGATTCGAACCCGCGGATCCGGTTAAGGATCAACACGTTAGCAGTGTGCCCCTTTCGGCCACTCAGGCACCTCTCCACGATCTTCCTTTGCATTTGCTGGAATTAGTAAAGTTGCGTCTTTTTTGCAAATTCGTAATCCCAGCCAAATATTACCAAATAATACGCGGTAAGTAAAGCGACTAAACTTTGAGGTAACGGCGGATGGCGATGCCGGAAGAAATGGCGTTGATTAATAAAACGAAGAGAAATTCCAGGCCGAAAATCAAGGCGAAATTATTGTTGTAATAAGAAACCAAGTCAAAGTCGTACGCCTCGAAAAAACTGACCATATATGGATTGATGGCGCCGAGTGCCATATATAAAATAATTATCGCCAACCCAACAGAAAATACTGAAAATAAAATGCTTTCCAAAATAAACGGCGCGCGAATAAAGCGGTCGCTCGCGCCAACCAATTTCATGACAATGATTTCATCGCGATGAGTGTAAATCGTAACGCGTATCGCATTGAACACAATCAAAATGGAAATCAACGCGAAAATTACGGTTAACGCCAAACTCACCTTTTGCACTTTCGCGCTAACGGAATCAACGCGGTCGATTATTTTTTGATGATCGGTGTAGTTCTGGAATTTGATAATTTCTTGATTTTCCGGCAGACTCACCACTTCGATGATTCTTTTGTAATCTTCGATATTTCTCGCTTTGATGATGAGCGCGTCAACCATTGGATTTTTCTCCAATTCTTTGAGCGCGTTCATTATATTCGTATCGTCCTGATGTTTGGTTTTAAAAGTTTCCAAAGCTTTATCTTTGGGGACCAATGTCGCCTCTCGCACCTCCGGCAAATTTTTCAAATGCGTTTGGAAATTATCCATTTGCGCTTGTTGGGTATTTGGTTTGAAGAAAACACTGACATCGACTTTGTCTTGAACCGCATCAATAACCTTAATCGACACCGCGTTCAATGAAACCAAAATATTGACTGACAACAACGCCAGGACCAAAACGGTAATGGTCACGAGCGACAACCAAAAATTACGCCAAAAATCCTTGAAAGCGTATTTGAATGCGCGAAACGGTGAATGATTCATAGAAATATTTTATTGAAATGTCCAAAAATTACTTAAATAACATACCGACCGACGCGTTGATCGCTGACAACTTCGCCGTGATCGAGCACAACGACTCGTTTCTTTAATAAATTCACAACATCACGGTCGTGCGTCACCAACAAAACAGTCGTACCGAGCTCATTTAACTTAACGAGCAAATCAATGATGTCTCTGGTATTCGCCATGTCCAAATTGCCGGTGGGTTCGTCCGCGACCAAAATTTGAGGACGATGAATGAGCGCTCTCGCAATCGCGACACGCTGTTGTTCACCGCCGGACAGTTGATTCGGATAACGGGATTCCTTTTCTTCAAGTCCCACGACTTTTAGAATTTGCGGGACAACGGTATTGATTTTGCCGTTGCTCGCGCCGCACACTTCGAGCGCGAACGCGATATTTTCAAAAATCGTTTTTTGTTTTAATAATTTGTAATCCTGAAAAATCACGCCGATTTGTCGACGCAACAACGGCACTTCCCTCGGATAAATCTTCGAAATATCCCAACCGCCCAAAATAAGATTCCCATTGGAAACTTTTTCTTCCGCGGTCAATAATTTGACGAGCGTGGTTTTTCCGCTGCCACTTTGCCCGATAATCGACACAAACTCACCCTGTTGAATATGCAAGTTGATGCCTTTCACGGCGTAAGTGTTCGGCGGATAATACTTTGATACATGCCGAAATTTTATCATATTTTTTTGTTTTTATTTTGACAATCGGCGGCAATATTTGGTATCATTGGAAAGCGCCCGAGTAGCTCAATGGCAGAGCAATCCCTTCGTAAGGGAGAGGTTGGAGGTTCGACTCCTCTCTTGGGCTCCATCAAAGCGAGAGCTTTGTTTTTTTATTAATCCAATGCGACAAATTTCATCGCTTTAGCGGTCGCTTTATATTCATCGAAAAATTCAGAGAATTGTTTTGAGGCCAACAAAATATGCTTGGCTTTTACTTGTTCTGTCGTACCGGCCTTTTCATCGGCCGCTTTTTTTTCTTCCACTAAAATAATATGTACGCCGTATTGAGTTTTTATCGGCTGACTGACTTGGCCTGGTTCGAGCGCGAACGCCGCATTTTCAAATTCCGGAACCATCTGTCCGCGAGCGAAAAAACCGAGCTCCCCGCCATTTTGGGCGGATGTGGTGTCTGTGCTGAATTCCTTGGCCAATTCTTCAAATGTTTTTTCTTTATTGTTGTATTTTGCCAAAACTTCAACGGCTTTTTTCTCAGCATCCGAGGAAGCGAGCTTGGTCAAAGGAATTTCTTTTTCCAATTTTGCGGCAAGCACATTGTAATATAAAATATGCGCTTTGAAATCGTCCATATCCCAATTGAATGATTTTTTCACTTCTTCCACAACTTTGGCTTCACCGCCGAGATTGGTCGACAGCAAATCCAATTGCGTCTGAATATCTTCGTCAGTCACTCGGATATCAAATCGTGCGGCCAAATTTTCCAACAATGCGTTGTCGATCAATTTGTCGATAACTTGCTGTGTCATACTGGCCTCAGTCAGACCGGCTTGGGTGGATTCGTTCAATTGTTGCACGGCTTTGCGTTCAAACGCGAAATTGCTGTATTTGACAAAATTACCGTCAACCACAACCGCCGGAAAAGAATATGCGCTAAGTAAAAAATTGGTAAATGGAGTATCAAGTCCCATTTTGTAGGCGGTAAGCCCGATCGCGCCAAATGAAAAAATTATAAACGCCAGAAAACACGCGACAATAAGCGCCAATTCACGACTATAATAGCCCGCGACTTTCGCAGCCGCGTCCTTCACTTTGTGCGTTTTTTCCGGAACCACTGCTTTTACAGATTCTGTTTCGTTAAAAATTTCCGATTGCGTCGATGTTGTCGTTTCTACCGGTTGTTGTGACTGCCCTCCATTGAGAATCTCATTTTCCATACTATTTCTGTTAATTTATATTATTTTCAATTTTAACTTGTCTGGCCGAAAAAATATTTCCACCAATCTTTAAAATTTTCAAATGCGCCGCCACTCACCGAAGCTGACGACTGAGGACTGACCGCGCCAACCGGATTGCCATGATCATCGAGCGGTATCACCACGACTTTCTCACCTTCTTTTTTCATGTTGAATTTCAAACGCGCCTCTTGTTCCAGAAAAAAATCGCCACTAAACGCGTCTATTGATTTCAAAAAATCTCCCTTGGCCATGTTTAACCGAATCAGTTCCGCTTTCAGTCCGGCAACCTCAGTATCCAATTCTTTCCGCCGCATGTATTGCTGAAAAATTCCGGAAGCCACAAGAATCAAAACCAAAATGCAAAATATAAAAACAACCTTGGCGACTAGGCCTTTTTTTGTTTTGCCGTTTGGCATTTCCATAGAAAAATTATATCACAAGCGTTATTCTTTTTGAAGCGTTCTTTTCCACTACATTTTATACAACAAATCAACCATTTTGTCTGTACTATCTTTGGGAATCAATGCCGTTATCTCGCCCCCGAGCCGACGCAAATTGCTCGTATCTGAAATTAATTTGCGGAGTAACGCCAGCAAATCCTCTTTTGTCGCACTTGTTTGACTTAAATACACAACCGCGTTTTTCGAATTGAAATATGCCGCGTTTTTTTCCTGCTGATTACCGGGAATGGGAATGATTACCGCGGCTTTGCCCAAAACCGCAAGTTCGGTCAATGTGGAAAAACCGGCGCGAGCCACCACCAAATCACTAACCGCGTACGCATCAGCCAATTCTTCATTCAAATATTCAAATTGGTGATAATTTTCCAACACCAATTTTCGCGCGATATTGGCTTTGCCGGTCACATGCAAAATTTCGCAAATTGAAGTCAATTCAGTCGCACAATCATAAATCATTTTGTTAATCCATTCCGAACCGAGACTGCCGCCGAGCACGAGCAAAACCGGCAAATCACCTCGCAACTTAAAGCGCACAACCGCGGATTCTCTCTTGCCGCTGAAAATTCGACTGCGCACCGGATTGCCGAGCAGAATCGTTTTCTCTTTGGGAAATTTTTTCGATAAAAAATCTACGCTAACAGTTATTTTAGTCGCGAACGGCGCCATTATTTTATTGGCCAACCCGACTTGGATGTCTTGCTGATGCACGATTATTTTTATTTTCCGCAAATAACCGGCCAAAACCACGGGCACGCTAACATAACCGCCACAAGTCAAAATAAATTCCGGTTTAATCTTTTTCAATAACGCCCAAGCCTGGAAAAACCCAACAATAAACCGAAACGGATCGACAAACAAAGCCAAAGAAAAATACCGCCGCAACTTCGCAGCCTTAATCCCTTTATATTCAATTCCTTCGCGCGAAACAATTTCCCGCTCAATCCCAGCCTCCGTACCAATCCAAACAAAATCAAACCTCCCTTGTCGTTCCAGCATGCGTTCACGCACCGCCAAAAGCGGACTGACAGCTCCCATGGTTCCTCCTCCGGTCAATACAATTGTTTTTGCCATATAATTAAACTTATGGGTTACGAATCTCCGAATCCGCTACAAATCTACGAATACTGCGAATTTTTCGAATTCGTATTTGAAAAATTCGTAGAGCGGGAGATTAGGTTTTGTTGTTTTTCGTCGGTTATCTAACTTTCGTGGGTATTATTAATTGGGGGTTACGAATCTCCGAATCCTCTACAAATCTACGAATACTGCGAATTTTACGAATTCGTATTCGTAAAATTCGCAGTATTCGTAGATTTGTAGTAATAAAATTCGCAGATTCGTAACCCTTCCCTCTAAGATTCGTATTATTTTTTCTCTGCCAGTCGTTGCTCAATCTTCTTGTAGCCAAAATAGATAAGCGTCGCGAGCAAAACACCAAGCACGATTAATTTCGCGTATTTGTGCCACTGCATCCAATAATCACTCGTGTATGGCAACGCGTAAAGCGCGATCAAAATGCCACCGCCCCAAATGCCAGGACCAATGGATTCCAATTTGCTCAAAAACACCAAACCGCCGACAATCGACAACAACGCAAGGGCGGCTAAAATATAGAAACTGTTTCTGGCGTGATAATAGCGATTTGAATCTTTGCGAAATTCTTCCGAACATTTATTGCGATCTTCATTGCATTTATTGAAACTCGAATCAACTTGTTTTTCAGCGACGCATTTATCGACGACTTCTTGCGAAACCGGAGTCGCGACAACCTTGGGATCAGCAACTGAGACGCCATAGCACTGATTGAATGACGATTCGCAATTGTACTTTAAATAACAAGTATCTTGTTCGTATTGTGGCGGTTCATAAACCACATAAACGCCATAACAGAAGAAGACGGCGTACAAAACGGCCACGCCGATGGCCAGAAAAATTTTTGCTAATTTCATACTTTTTGTTATTTATTTATTCTCTATTTATTATACCCGATTGGCGCCGATTTTCAACCCTGTTATCCATGGCAAACCGCGAGACAAATTACTTGTTCAACGCCGGCGTTTTTCAACACTTTCGCGGATTGGCCAAAAGTTGCGCCCGTTGTCAAGACATCATCAACCAAAATCACCGTTCGCGGAATAATTAAATTATTTTCAACGACAAACGCGTCTTCGATATTCAGTTTTCTTTCTTCCCTTGATAATTTCGCTTGTTGAGAAGTATTCCTTGACCGCCGCAATAATTTTTTTTGTATTTTCAAATCATAAATCAAAGACAATTTTTCCACCAACAATTCGGACTGATTGAATCCGCGTTCCGCAAATCTTTTTTTATGCAAAGGAATCGGCACGACCGCGCCAGTTGCGAAAATCCCGGTTAACTCTTTGTTCTCCAATTGCTCAGCCAGCAATCCCGCCAATACAACCGCGATTGATTCGATATAATCGTATTTTAACGCTTCAACCAGCTTGCCGGCGATGGTGTCACTGTATCCGGTGGCCACAACAATCTGATCAATACAACTTGAACGAGAACAATCCGGACAAATTCCAACTTCATACTGTCTACGATTGCAAATAAAACACGGGAATTTTTCAAAAAACATTACTTTATCAAAACAGGCGGAGCATAAATACTCCCCCTCTTTTGAACAACCGAAACATTGCTTGGGGAAAATGTAATCCAACAAATTATCCCAAAACAATTTTATTAAATTATTTTTTTTGCCAAAAAGCGGCGTCAACAAACCAGCCTGCATCGATTTTTTTTAATTCCACAATAATATCCTGGAGAAACGGCTCGGATATTTTATCGCCTTTTGTTTCTTGCCTGGTCGCGGAAACACGCACAGTCATGGCGCCATCAGACTGAGACACGAGCGAACCGGCCGGGGCCTGCGTTGCCATTACGACGCTAAAACCATTCGCCGGATAATCTTTTTTCAATTGCGCCAAATAACTGGTCTTGAGCCACGACACCATCGTATCCGTGCAAATTTTTGACACAGACTCAAAATCAAAATAACCGTTCGTATTGCTATAAGTTCCAAACCGTTCGACAAAAGTTTTCGCGATCCGAATGCCGGACTGCGCGTCAAGCTCCTTTTGCGTCGGCGGCGGCAACTTCACGGCATTCACCTGCTCCTGCGGCAAATCAACCTTCGCCGGCAACGGCGTCTGATCTCCAGTCAACGACTCATCACCCGTGGGAATCAACCAATAAACCAAAATCCCAATAACAATCAACCCACCAAATAGAATCAACAAAATTTTTATACCTTGGTTGGACATATACGAATCTTAGAGGATGGGGTTACGAATCTGCGAATTTTATTACTACAAATCTACGAATACTGCGAATTTTACGAATACGGATTCGAAAAATTCGCAGTATTCGTAGATTTGTAGAGGATTCGGAGATTCGTAACCCCCAATTAATAATACCCGCGAAAGTTAGATAACCACCAAAAAGCCACAAACCTACTTCCCCTCAGACATCATCTTGGCTTCGGCCTCGACTTGGGCTTTTTTCTTTTCTTGTTCCAAGAGTTGGCGCGGATCAGAGGTGATCAATTGATCTTCCAGACTGGAGGCCACGACTTTAATTGCCACATGCTTGTTGCCGGCAAAGAAAATGCCCTCGCCGACATTGCCTTCCAATAATAAATATTTTTCACCTTCCGTTAATTGAAACACTTTGGAAATCAAATCAATGGAAGCCGGAGATTGGCGCAATAAAATTTTCAAAGCGCTGTTCGTGACAATCGCCTGGCCATAAGACGACAACAGGAAATCGTTCACATCTTGAGTAATTGTCGTCACCCCGAGATAATATTTGCGGCAACGCTTAACAAGCGCGAAAACAAATTTTGCGGAATCTTCATTTTGCATCAGCCACCACGCTTCATCGATAACCAAGATTCTGCGTTTTATCGAGGAGCGCACGACATTCCAAATATAATTGACGATATTGTAAATTGCCATCGGCCGTAACTCATCTTCCAAATCGCGAACGCTGAACGCGACCAATTGATTGTTGGTATTCACATTTGTCGGCGAATTGAACAAACCGGAAAAAGTGCCAGTCGTGAATTTTTTTAACCTGAGCGCCAAGTCTGATCCGCCCTCCATACCATCGAGCACATCATACAAATCCTGCATAATCGGCGGCTCAATGCGATCGAGATCAGAATCCGCGGTAATATCTTTTTTCGCGTAAGTTTCAATCAACGCGCGATCCATGATGGAATCTTCCTGAAATGTCAGCTGGCCGATCATAATTTTCAATAAGCCCTTGATTGTGATTACCGCGCTGCGAATAACATCATCGGTCGTCATATCACCCACTTTGCGCGGCAAATCGAACGGATTGATTTTACTTTCGGAATTCAGAGAAATATTAACATAAGTGCCGCCGACCGCGTCGCACAAATTTTTATATTCTCTTTCAGGATCGATGATAATAACATCAGTGCCGATCATGAGCGTGCGCAAGACTTCGAGCTTTACGCAATAACTTTTACCGGCGCCGGAAGTGGCGAATACTGACGCGTTCGCGTTCTGCAAAGAAAATCGATCGAATAAAATCAAACTGTTGTTGTGTCTGTTGATGCCGAAAAGAATACCTTTGTCCGTGGATAATTCCGAAGAAATAAAAGGAAAAGACGCGGCAATCGGCGACGAATTCAAATTGGAAGTGATCATGAGCTCATCATTGCACAGCGGAATCGTGGAATTAAATCCCTGTTCCGCCTGGTACAACACTCGTTTGGAATAAATCAAACGGGTGCCGAGCACGGCTTCCACATCTTCGGTTAAAATATCCAACGCTTTTTCATCTTTTTCGTAAAGAGTGATGTACAACGCAAACTGGAAAAATCGTTCTATGCCTTGTGTCAAATCATCACGCAATTTTTCAATATCGCGGAGCGCGGTTTCACGAAGAGGATCGCGCGGCGCGCCTTTTTCCGCGTCCGAATTCAATTGAGCTTGGAGAAAACCGACTTTATTGCGGAGCTGTTTCAAGACGACTTGCGAATCCATCGGATAGAAAAACATGCCAATATCAAGCGCGGTATTGTAATTGATAATCGGCGCGAACCAACCGACGCCAATGTAACGCGGATATGTCATGATAAACAAAGTGCGGGCGCATCGACTGCCGACTTTTACAAAATCGGATTTTATTTCCATGGATGCCGGCGCGATAATATCCAAAACCGAAACAACGCCTTTGCGATAAGACTTTTCCTGCTCGAGCGCACTGGTTTCAACCGCAACCTCAGCTTGCGTTTTTTTCAAAATTTCCGCCTCTGTCAACACCTCCTGTTTTTCCGGCGCAGATGTCAGCGGCTGCTTTTTTACATCGTTTGGATTAAACATATACCTTTATGATTATGGGTTACGAATCTCCGAATCCTCTACAAATCTACGAATGATGCGAATTTTGCGAATCTGTGTTCGAAAAATTCGCAGAGAGGAACATTAAATTTTATTGATCTCTTTTAGTTGTTTGAATTTCACGGGCGTTATTAATTGTGGGGTTACGAATCTCCGAATCCTCTACAGATCTACGAATACTGCGAATCTTACGAATACGGATTCGCAAAATTCGCAGTATTCGTAGATTTGTAGTAATAAAATTCGCAGATTCGTAACCCATTTTTCCACCCCACCTCAAAATTCTTCTATCCGTAATTTCCGCATATCTGAAAGTTTCTGCACCGTCGATGTCGAAGGATTGTAGACATTGTAATAAAGCTCAATCAAACCTTGAGTGTCCAGTCTGGCGGAAGTGAGGCCCATCGAACCCAGATTCATATTCACATGCTCGACGCGCTGAGACAGCTCGTGCAAATATTGCAAAAATTTATCTTGATTTAATTGAATCACTTTTGCGGGACTGAAAACCGAGGCCAGACGGCCGAAGAAACCCATTTGTTTGGATTCAATCGGACTGTACGGCACGACAATAAAAAATCTTTTGGTCATAATATCGCCGAGATCCACCAATTCTTTGATATAGGATTTGTAATTGACGATTTGGCGCTTGAGCAAATCATTCGTCAATCCGCGTTCAGATTCTTCCAAATATGAAATATAACTATCAATATCCAATTTTCTGGACTGAATGACAATCTGCACGGGAAAACTCAGATAATTCAAAAAACCGACATAAGAAGACACTAAGGCGTTTTGCTCATCTTCGGATTTTAACGCGAAATTAATGCTCGATACCATCAGCACCGCGCGCAAACTGCCGTCTTTCAAAATCACCGCGTCATTTTTTATTTGCGCAATATCCAAAAAAATCTGAGTTGACTGCGTAATTTTCGAACCGGCTAATTTTTGACTTTGCATATATTTTGAAATTACCAATATTTTTCCTGAACGAAACTTTAATTAAGCGGCTTTGATTTCATTTTTGGCAACAGGCTTTTTTTCAACCGGTGCTGCCGTCTCAAATGACGACTCGCCGACATACGCGCCGCCACTATTTATGAGCAACGACAAATCAATCAGTCGCGACTCGATAATCGGATCTTTTATCGGCGGAGGCACGATTTCTTTTTGCGCCTCGTATTTCACTTTTACATCACGGACATACGCCGCCTTATTCCAAATTCTTAATTTAGGGCGTTTTGATGTCTGCAAAAAATTCAACAGAAAAAAATGCACCGGACGACCGTTCACCTTCGCAAACGCCAACAAAGCGACTGCCAATATCACCAAAATACCGACCACGATAAAATATGCGAAAGGCAACAATTTGTATAAAATAAAGAGCAACAATCCGCCGCCAAGCATCAAAACAAACTGGCGCGTGGTAATCGGCCCCAATATTTTATCTTCAACATCGATAAATTGCGGAACGAGAAATTGTTCCATATTTTATATCACTTTGCCCAATTCGATATTTAAAAAATTAATCGCTTCGAGTTCTGATAATGTCATGGTCTCTTGATCTTGATGCTGGCGATTTTCAATGACAGTTTGCATCGGTGATCGTTCACTCATCGCTTGGAAACTCATAGACAAATACAATTTGAACACCGGAGATTTTTTCCACTCGCGAATCGCCAAAACTTTTTGCGGCAATGACGCGCCCGCCGCGTATTGAATTTTTTCCAATATATAATTGATAATTTGATTTTTATCTTTGCCCAAGCGCCGAAAATCAGAGAGCGACATTAGGGATAATTCTTCCAGCGGACCGACCAATCGGCGAGGCGCTTTGATATCTTCCATTTTTTTATTCGGAATTATGGCGTGAATTTCTTTGGGATTGATCGGCACCGGCTTCACCATCATTTTTTGCGCCGGCTGAACGCTCGGCTCGGCTAAAACTTTTTCCGAAGCCGGTGGCAATTCTGTGGCCGGTAACGGTTGCGACGGAATCAATTTTTCCGACGGCGCAACAATTGCCGAACGGCGCTCTTTTGACACACCCTCAAAATATTCAGAGAGAACGGAAGACACCAATTTCACTTTTTCTTTTGGCAATTCCAACCCACCGCTTATTTTCGCGAGCTCCAAAACATATTCCACTTCCTTCAATGTTCGCACGCCGCGAAAATATGTTTTGAGAATACTGACAAATTGCGTTTTTATTTTTTCATCGCTGAATGACATTTTCAATTTGGCAATCGCGCTATTAACCTTTTCATCCACAGCCATGGTATCTCTGACTCTGCGCAAATCCGATGTTTCATTTTTTTCCAAAGTTTCAAATTGAAAAACCTCGCCTTTCGCCACTTTCAATTCATGAGTTGCTTTGCTATCAACTTTTTCAGCCGGCGCGAGCGTTTCTTTTTTCAAAATGGCGGCGTCAACAGCCGGAACGGTTTTCAATTCTTCCTTAGGAACAAAAGTAATGACCGGCTTGATAACCAAATTTTCCGCTGCGATTGATTGATTTTGTTTTTCTTGATTGGCAATGGCGATTTCTTCAATCGAAAAAATTCGGCCGGTATCAGGATCGAAATATTTCATGGATCCGTCCTTGTCTTTCACTAAAATTAAATTCCCCAAATCAAATGCCGGCATATTGTCTAAAACCATCTGAATTTATTTTCCGCCAAATCAAAATACGCCAATTGGCTGTATTTTTCCGCGCCTTTAGCTCTGAAAACATTGGATAAATTGGCGGCGACGCGCGCGCCCTCCGGTTCCGGCAAGCCCAATCGTTCCAGTAAAACATATTTCAAGAAATATTCGATCATTTTCGCTTGCTTGGCGTTTTGGAAATACTCTTTTTTTT
>Ga0172379_10007732_pt1 | contig 13830 bp, 16 predicted proteins | sample GrowelOW334metaG_FD_119756 | JGI IMG/M metagenome (GOLD analysis project Ga0172379, IMG submission 119756) | Groundwater microbial communities from an aquifer near a municipal landfill in Southern Ontario, Canada - Groundwater well OW334 metaG | ecosystem: Environmental > Aquatic > Deep... | reverse complement strand
GCTGGCATTGTTCGTCTCCTTGGAAGTCGCCCGAACCGTTTCCGGACGATGGCGCGACCGGGGGGACGGCCGAACCGCGCGCGCGAACCGTGAGGCCGAAGCGCAGCGGAGGACCGGAGCGGCGGGCTGATTTGAGAGCGAAGCGGCCGCGAGGAGACCGCCAACGGCGGTCGGGGAAATCAGTTCGTCCGCGATGGTTTCGCGCGGGCGGTGGCTGTCCAGGTCATGCGCTCAGGAGCCGGGACGGGTTGCGCGCGAACCGAAGAACGCGGCAATTGCCGGGCGGATTGGCGGCCCCCGAAGGTATCGGGAAGGGGCAGGATCGTCGCTAATCGCCCCGCTCGCACGTCGCCGTTCCCGCTTTCGCGAGAGGCCGTTGTCGGGACAGATCGCCGCTGGCGCGGGGCGCTCGGGACGGGCAGAACGGCAGGGAAAGGTTTGGTCTTCGATGGTTCGCACGCCCCGCCTCGCCGCGATCGCCGCGCTGCTGCTGATCGCCGCCGCCCCCGGCGAGGAGGCGCGCGTGCGCTACGTGACCGATGGCGACACCTTCCGGCTGACCAGCGGCGAGCGCATCCGAATCGCGGGGATCGATGCACCGGAGACTCACGCCGACCAGGCCAGGTGCCGCTCGGAAATCGCTCTCGGCGAGGCGGCGGCGGCGCGCGCACGCGCCCTGCTCGATGGTCGCGACGTGACGATCGTGCGCGTCGGCCGGAGCTACAATCGAACCGTCGCCAAGGTGATGCTGAACGGCCGCGATCTCGCGACAATTCTCGTCGCGGATGGAGTCGCTCGATGGTGGCCGCGCTTTGCACCCAAGCCCGATTGGTGCGCCGGTGCGCCCGATCGACGTCGCGGGTGACGGCCTTGCTCGATCCCGTCCGCGCCTTCGTTGCGCGGCTTGCGCCCCATCCGGTATGCGACGGCTGTATCGCCGAGCGTCTCAATCTGACGACGCCGCAACGTGCCAATCAGGAAACGCGGCTCCTTGCCGGCAACGAAGGGTTCGAGCGGCGTCGCGACATCTGCTCACTCTGCTACGGCGAAAAGATGGTCATACGTCTGCGCGTTTGAAGCAAAGTGGACGGCCGCGCGGCGTCATGCTCGGCGTGGTCGCGCAATCAGGATTGTCACCAGCGGCTTGCGCGCTTGTGCTCACGCCGGGTGACTGAGCCCGCGCGCCCTATCGTCGCTCAAAACACCTGAGCTATGCAGCAATGATGAAAACCGACTTTGACGATAGAAACCGCACCGGCCACGCCGCGCTACGCCTCGTCGTCGCGATCGTCGCACTGCTCAACCTCGCCTATTTCGGGGTTGAGTTCGCGGTCGCATTGCGGATCGGATCGGTCTCGCTGTTCGCCGATTCGGTCGATTTTCTCGAAGACACGTCGGTCAATCTGCTGATCCTGGTCGCGTTGAACTGGACCGCGCGCAATCGCGCGCGGCTCGGCATGGCGCTGGCCGCGATCCTGCTCATACCGGGTCTGGCGACATTGTGGACCGCCTGGAACAAGGTCGCCGCGCCGGTCGCGCCCGACCCCTTCGCGCTGTCGCTCACCGGCTTGGGCGCGCTTGGTGTCAATCTGTTCTGCGCGCTCATGCTGGCGCGATTCCGGCATCGCGGTGGGAGCCTGACCCGAGCGGCGTTCCTGTCGGCGCGCAACGACGCCTTCGCCAATCTCGCGATCATCGGCGCGGCGATGGTCACCGCGTACGTCTGGCGTGCCGCGTGGCCGGACCTGATTGTCGGCCTCGGCATCGCGGCGATGAACGTCGATGCCGCGCGCGAGGTGTGGAGCGCGGCGCGGCGCGAGCATCGCGCTGCCGCATAGCTGGCGGCGGGCACCCCGATGACCGCCGCGCCGCGCGGGGGGGGCTGCCTCGGAGGCGTGTGCGCGGCGTCGATTCCCTGCGCCGCTACCGCTCTGCCCGCCGTCTCGCCAGCGGATGGCGGAGCCACGCCAGGGCGATCAGCGGCACGCCGATCGCGGCCGGCAGGATCCAGTAGGCGAAGGCGGGAAGCTCCTTCCACAGCGGCAGCGCCTTGCCGTTGTCGACATAGAATGCGGTCAGCATGACGATGTACGAGACGCCCATCGCGGCGAGATGGAGCCGGGGCCGACGACGCAGGCGCCGCCCTGCCCAGGCCGAGGCGAAGGCGAGCGTGCCGAGCAGGAACAGCGGATAATCCTCCGCCCAGCGCATGACCGCAAGCGCCGCCATCGTGGCGCAGAGGCCGGAAAGGCACCAGAAATAGACCTTGCCCCATGATGCGTGGCGGCCCCGGCCTTTCCTGCTCAGCATCGCCAGCAGCCCGGTGACGACGGCGGCCAGACCGAACCCGATATGCACGACCATGATGGCCAGAAAGATCGGATCGGTGGAGGGCACCGGCAGGCCGATGATGCTGGTCGTCCCCGTCATCCGGCGAACCTACGCCAAAATGCCCGACTCGTCAGGCCGCGCCGAATCCGCTCGCCACAAGGGGGTCGCGCGGATCGCCGCCGCGCCGCGCCGGCCCGGCTACGAGACGGGCGCGACGCCGCGTCAGCCGGTCGGGCGAAGCGGCGGGACGACGAAGTCGGCGGCGGCGAAATGCGCGATTACGGCACCGTAGCTGCCGAGCCGCTCGACGTCGGCGCGGCCGATCACCACGCGCTCCTGCTCGTCGGCGTCGAACGACAGCAGGTCGCCCGAACCGTCGAACACGATGATCTCGGGCGACCATTCGCAGCCATAGCCGCCCGACCAGCGCACGAATGGCAGCGCCAGATCGAGGCACAATGCTTCGAGATCGTCGAGCCGTCCCCACGCGACTTCGTGGGCAAACAGCCGCAGCGGCTCGCCGTCGGGCAGCTGCGCGGCGTCGAAGCGGGGACCGTCCCATTCGATGGACAAGCCCTCGTCGGCGACGGCCGCGACGAAGCGGTCGCGGTCGCTGGCGGCAAGCTCGCCGCCGATGGTGATCGATACCGAAACACGGTCGGCCATTGTCTTTCTCCTGTCAGTTCCCGCGCGCCCGAGCCCGGCCCCGCCAGGGGACGGGCGAGGGCGCGCGGCCGGATTTCGGGGGTCAGGGCAATCGCAAGCGGGCGGCGGCAACGCGCCGCCGCCCGTCCCGCGTCACGCCGCCAGCGCCTCGGCGTCACCCTCCGTTTCGTCGTTCCCGGCGTCGGGCAGCGCGGCCACGCTCGCCGGGGCGGCGGGGTCCGGCTCGTCGTCGCCGCCCGGCGCGGGGTCGGCGCGACGCTCGATCTCGCGCGCCGCCTCGACCAGCGCATGCGCCTTGACCGTGCCGACGCCGCCGCGCGGCGTATAGGCGGACGGCGGAAACGCCATCCACTTGGGCACCCACCCATCCACCTTGGCGCGACCGTTCGCACCCGCCAGATGGTCGGCGACGACCTTCTTCATCGTCTTGCCCTTCTCGCCCGCATTGGCGGCGGCGACCGTCTCGCCCGCCACCTCGGCGACGATGCGGGTCAGCACCTCCTTGTCGCGGATCAGCTCGAAGAAGGCGTCGTCGGCCTGCCAGTAGCGGGCCATGTCGACGCCGATCTGCACTCCGACCGCCTCGACGGCGGCGCTGCCCGCCATCAGGGTTTCGCCCATGACGATGGCGATCACCTCCATGACGCACCGGTCGGGGAGGTCGAGCAGGCGCAGGAACAGCCCGGCCAGCCCGTAATCGTCGCCATTGCCCTTGGTGACGGTCGGCGTGTCCTCGTCGAACCCGAGAACGCCAAGCACCGCGCGGCGCTTCTCGTCGAACGCGGCTTCGGCGGCGCACGTCTCGACGCTCTCGCGCACGTCTTCGTTGCGGGTCGATTGCTTCTCGATCCTGACGCTCCACAGCGGCGACCCGGCGATGGCGTGGGCGACCATCAAGCGCAGCGCGACGCCGGGCTGGCTGGCGAGCGCGGCGCGCACGGCGGCGTGGCGATGCAGGTCGATATAGGTCTGCATCGTGCTCGTCACCTCGGGGCGCGCCGCCTTCTGGCCGGTCCCGACTGCCTCGCCTTTGGCGATCCGCGCGGCTTCCTTGCGGCTGACATAGCCTTCGTGGACCGTCACCTCGCCGCGCGCCGATACGTCGAGATAGACGCGCCCGCCCTTGCGCTTGCCCGCGCGCTCATGCTCCCAATACTGGAAGTTCTCGGACGGCGGCACGATCACCGCATCGCTCCATCCCGCGTCGAGATAGTCGGCGCGCTTCGCGTCGATCGCGGCATTCTGCGCGGTCCAGAACGCATCGGCATCGGCGAAGAAGCGCTCCTCGGCGAACAGGTCGCCGACGATCTGGCCGTGGAACGCCTCCACGTCGAACAGCGCGACCTTGGTCGAGATCGCCGCGCCGCCGAACAGCCACGCCTTCAACTGGTGGCCGGTCGGAACATAGGCTTGCGAATCCTCGAACAGCGCCAGCCAAGCCTTTTGCTGGCTCTTGGTCGCCATCGTCAGGTGACGCACGGTGCCCGCGTCGATCTTCTCGTGCCGATAGAGGTCGCGGATGCGCGGCAGAAGGTTGCCGAGCGCGAGGATGCGCTTGACCGACAGGTCGGGCAATCCGAACGTCGCGGCGATCTCGTCGGGCTTGCGGCCTTCCTTGACCAGCCGGACGAAGCTTTCCCACTGCGTCACCTCGTCGGGGTCGAGCCGCGCCATGTTTTCGATCATCGAGGCTTCGACGGCGTCGGCGTCGTCGCCGGGTTCGAGGATCGCGCACGGTAGCGGGCCGTGGTCCAGCCCCTCGGCCAGTGCGATGCCGTTGGCGGTCCAGCGGCGCGCGCCCGCGACGATCTCGAAGGCGTCGGGTCCGCAATTGGGGCGCACGATCAGCGGCTGGATGACGCCGCGCGAGCGCACGGTCGGCAGTATGTCGGACACGTCGGGTGCCTTCTTGGCGTAGCGCATGTTGGTCTTGCTGACCGACAGCTTGTCTTGCGGGATAAAGTCGAGTTTCATGGGTCTTGCTCCTTGTGAGCGCCGGTCCCGCCTGTTTCTTGAAGGATGGACGGGACCGGTTTTCGGGTTGCGGCGGGAACGCGCCGCGCGTCAGCCGCTCCCTTGCGGAGGCGGAAGCTGGTCGGAATCGACGGACGGGTCGGGGCGCGGCGCGAGCCGCGCGAGCAATTGCGCCGCCCACAGGATCGACCCGGCGCGGCGCGCGGTGTCGGCCCAGACCGACAGCGGCACCGTGCTGGCGAAGCACAGGTCGCGCTCGATGGTCAGCCCGAACGGAAGCCGCAGCGCGGCGATCTCGCCGAGGCTGAAACTGCCGAGTTCGGGGCAGCCGAACCCGAGATCGGCGAGGCCGAACAAGGTGTCGCCGTCGCTGTCGAGTTCGGTCGCGAGCCATGTCGCCGCGCCGAGCGGATTGAAGAACTTGACGACCGGCGCGGGGTCCGGCTCGGTGGTGCCGTGCTGCATCGCGTCGTGATGGGCAACGGCATTGGCGCGGAGTCGCGCGCGCAGGTCGGGGGTGAGCAGGTCCATCGTCAGTCCTTCCTCAGCTGGAACAGGTCGAGCTGGTTGCGGGCGTTGAGGTCGAACAGCCCGAGGTCGCAGGGGCGCTGCGGCTTCTTCGGTTCGAGCGGCGCGGCGGCGCGCGCGGCCAACCGGTCGCGCGGCGTGATCGGGACGACGCCGGGGACCAGCGACTGCGGGCCGATGGGAGTCGGCTCGACCGCGAACGAGGCGCGGGCTTCGGTCACGCCGCCGCGCCCGCGCTGGCGGCGACATGCGCGCGGTGGCGGTCGAGCAGCCAGTCCGCCGCCTTGGTTGCCGCGCTCGCCGCGCGAAAGATCGCGCGATTGTCCGCGCGCAGCACGTCGAGCCACGACGCCAGATAGTCGGCATGGCGCACGGTCGGGACGATGCCGAGCGCGGCGCACAGGAACGCCGACCCCATTTCGGCAACCAGTTCCTCGCGCGCGTAATCCTTGGTGCCGAACGCGGTGACTTGTCTGCGGTCGAGCCGCGCGGGGTGGCCAGTGGCATGGGTCAGTTCGTGCAGCGCGGTGCGGTAATAGTTGATCTGGTCGAAGAACGCGGGCTGCGGCGGGACTGCCACGAAGTCGTGCGACGGGCTGTAGAACGCCTCGCCACCGCCGATGCGAAACGCGACGCCGCTCGCGGCGATGACGCTTTCGGCGACCGGCACGATCTCGCGGTCGGGGAGCGGGGCGGGGTCGGGCGCGAGGCCGGGGCGTAATCCCTCGCATTGCGCGACGTTGAACACGGTAAACCGTTTGAGAAATGGAATGGTCTTGGCGGCGTCGCCGGTTTCGACCGCGCGCGCCTTCTCGGCCTCGGGGACGAAGCGGTCGGCATAGACGACGGTCGTCCCGCGCTCGCCCTTCGCGACACTCCCGCCCGCCTCGAGCGCTTGGCGGAAGGTAAGCCACCCTTGCGACGGGAAGCCGTGCTCGATCACCGCCCCCCACAGGATCAGGACGTTGACGCCCGAATAGTGCCGCGCGGTAAGCGCGTTGCGCGGCAGACCGGGCGCGGTGCCGCCGGGTCGGCCCCACGGCTGCACCCACGGCACCCGCCCCGCTTCGAGTTCGCCGACGATCCGCGCGGTCACCTCGTCATAGAGATTGGCGCGAGGCTCCTGTGGCGCGTTGCGCCGGGGGCTGACGTTCGGAACGCGCGCGCCTTTCGCCACGCGGGAACGCCGCTTGCCACGCGCGGGTCGGCTGGTCGGGACAGGCACGGTTCGCCTCCATCGCCACCCAAAAACCGGCATGGCCTCCCCGGAAAGCGGGGGTGGGCGGCAAGAAGCGACCGGAGAGGCCCGCTTGAGCGGACCCGGCACCCGTATCCGGGGCCTCATCGCGTCAGCGATGGGGTGGGAGGGCCGCAACGCAGTGAAGGAGCCGGGCGCAGCCCGGCTTGCCGAGGACGCGGGCGGGCCTAGCCGGGAGCGCCGCTCACTCCCGCGCCTCCGGGAGAGGCACCACGACGCCGCCGCGCGCCGGCGCGGCGACTGTCAAACCGGCGGCAACGCCGCCCGAACAAGAACGGGCGCCCCGGCGGCGCGGGAGGGCAGGAGGTGCAGGGTCGGGCTTCGCAGGCCAGGACGGCAAGTGTCGTCTGCCTGCGAAACCGGGCGCACCGTCCCGAGCGCAAGCCGGAGCGCCCGCGGGGCCGCCATTGGGCGCCGCACCCTGTCCGGCCGCCAAGGGAACACACAAAGTATCGCTTTGTGGGGGCCTGCAGAGCGGTCCGGCAGTGTGCGTCCTCAGCCCCGCACGTCCAGGGTCAGCGTCATGCTGACCCCCGCCAGCCGATCGTCACCGCCAGGCCGAGACCCGCACCGCGGGGCTCGGTGGCGAGGCACGAGCCATGAGAGCGCGGCCGCGCGCGACCAGCGCGCGGGGCGGCGGACCGCAGCTACCGGCGAGGCATAGGCAACCCCTCGGCGGCGTGGTAGAACGCCCGCATCACCCGACCGCTTATGCAGGCGTCCCGTGACCGGGGGACATTCGTGCCTTCGCCTGCAAGCGCAAGGCTGACGATGACCTTCGACGATCTCCACGGCATTGCGAAAAGCTGAGCGGCATGCCCACCACTCTTCCGGTGCGGAACCTCGAAGAAGCGAATCTGCTCGCGCAGGCGATCGTCAACACGATCCCCGAGCCGTTCCTGGTGCTCGATGCCGATTTGCGCGTGCTCGAGGCGAGCCGGTCGTTCTACGAGATCTTCAAGGTCGATCCGGCGGAAACGCAGGGCTGCCTGCTCTACGCGCTCGGCCACGGGCAGTGGGATATTCCGGCGCTGCGCGTGCTGCTCGAGACGATCCTGCCCGATCGCGTCGCGATGGACGGGTTCGAGGTGGATCATGAATTCCCGGCGATCGGGCATCGCATCATGCTGCTCAACGCGCGCAAGGTTCTTTACGACGAGAGCGACACCATGGCGATCCTGCTCGCCTTTCGCGACGTCACCGAGCGCAGGGCGATCGAACACGAAAAGGCAGCGTTGCTCGAACGCTCCGAGGAGTTGCGGCGTCAGAACGAGGTGCTGCTCGAAGAGATGCGGCACCGTGTCGCCAATAGCCTTCAGATCATCGCGAGCATCCTGCTGCTCAAGGCGCGCGCGGTGTCGTCGGACGAAACTCGTTTCCATCTCCAGGATGCGCACCAGCGCGTGATGTCGGTCGCGGCCGTGCAGCAGCATCTCGACATGACCGACGGCATCGACCAGATCGAGGTTGGCATCTATCTCGACAAGCTGTGCGCCGGGCTCGGGACGTCGATGATCGGCGACGATCAGCCCGTCGTCATCACCGTCGCCTCCGATACCGGAATGATCCCGTCGGCCAAGGCAGTGAGCCTTGGCCTCATCGTCACCGAACTCATCATCAACGCGCTCAAATACGCCTTTCCCGACCATCGGGATCAGGCGGCGATCGCTGTCCGATACACGATCGACCAGGATGACTGGACGCTGATCGTCTCGGACAATGGCGTCGGCAAGGCGGCCGACAAGCCGCCGAAAGCGGATGGCGGTCTCGGCACGACGATCGTCGCGGCGCTGGCCAAGCAGCTCGATGCCCAGGTGACAATGGCGACCGGCCCAGCCGGTTTCGCGGTCACCGTCGCGCGCGTGGCCGCGGCGACACCGCTGCTGCGCGCCGCCTGAGCCGTTCGGTCGGCGACGAACGGGCTAAGGGCACGGTGTCGCTCATCTCTCCGTCAACCATGGATAATTTCCGGCCCAAACGCGTTGGGTGTGTGAATCAATGCCGGATCGTGATGAAACGATCGTGCGCCACGGGGGAATGAAGCGATTGACCGATGACGTGCGCATTCTCGTCGTCGAAGACGAAGCCCTGATTGCCGATCTTGTCATCTCCGGCCTTGAAGAAGCCCGCTATGGCGTTGCGACGGCGCAGGACGCCGAAGCCGCCATTGCCATGCTCGAGGAAGACGATGCCGCCTTGCGGGCGGTCGTCACCGACATAAACCTGGCGGCCGGCGGACTGACCGGATGGGACGTCGCCCGGCGCGCACGCGAACTGGTCGCCGATTTTCCGGTCATCTACATGTCGGGTGCGAGCACGAGTGAATGGACCGCGAACGGCGTCCCCAACAGCCTGATTATCGCCAAGCCCTTCGCCATCGGCCAGATCGTGACAGCGGTCTCGCAACTGCTGAACAAAGCGTCGGCGATCGTCCCGGACTAAACCAGCCGGGCGCGAAACCGGCAACTTGCAAACGGTCGCTAAGCGGCCAGCGTACGTCATCGACCCCGATTTTGCAGATCCCTTCAAGACTCGTCCGCGGGGTCTGGCGGCGCGCCGCGCAGCAATGACCGATAGCCGCCCTGCGCCATTACGGTGGCGTCACGGATCAGCCGGCGTGTCCGCGACCGAAGCGAATCCGAGGGACCGGACCATTCGGACGCCACGCGCTCGGCACCGAATAGCGCCTGTGCGATTTCCCGCTGGGTGGCACCGTCGGCGAGCGCATCGTGCACCCGCAGCAGTTCGATCCAGCGCTCGATCCGCCGATCATTGGGAAACAGCGACGCGGCAAAGCGGTGGTGGCGGCACAGGTGGAGCAGACGCCTCAGCGGGAGGATCTTGGTCACGGCACTGGCGATGCCGCGAAGGCGGTAGCTGAGGACGATCGGCGAATCGCCCGTAAGCGTGCCGGCTTCGAGGTCGAGCCGTATATGATGCCAGCCATCCGATAGCACGGCATGCTCGACCCCGCCCGGGTCGGCAACAATCGTCAGCCAGCGCGACAGTGCATTCGGATCAACCCCGTCGGGATCGCGACCGACCGTCGGAGTGGCAATGACGGTGAGCGTGCCGGGATCGACATCGGCGCGCCAGAGGATCCGGGCCTCGGGCGCGGCGAGGTCCGGGCATTCCGCGAAAGTGAATCCCCCATTGCGCGGGATCGTCGGTTGCCGCCCGGGCGCCGCGCGTCGCGGTGCTCGCACGGGTGTACCAGGCGACATAGCCGGGATCGCGCCGCAGCCATTCCCACATCAGTCCGGCCCGATCGATGCCGCGCAGCCGGGCATAATCGTCAGCGTGGCGCCAGTCTGGAGTCGAACGGAATGTCACTGCAAACCGCTCGTCCGACCACGAAGCAAAAAGCATCCATTTTGATTGAATCGGGCACCCCGATATATTTGCAATATATTGGACTCACCAAGGTCGCCGTGGCAGAATAGTGGCCCGTAAGCTGTTGTTAGGTTGCGGGTTTTCGGGAGTTGTTCGCCGACGGCGTGAGACCCCGCCGACGGACGCAAAAGGGTGATCGCGGGGAGTACGGCGACTTGAGACGTCGCCTGCGATCGGGTCGGTGCCCCATGGGCATGCGTTCGACCGCGCAGGCGTTCGTTGCGCGCGTCACTGCCGTTTCCAGTGCTGGCGATCTTGACGATGCGCTGCGTGCGATCACGCTCGACATGGGCTTTCAATATTATGCGCTGTCGCATCACGTCGATATTATTGCCGCAGGCGGCAAGGCGATCCGGGTGCACAACTACCCCGATCGCTGGGCGGACTATTACGATGCCAACGCGCTCGGCGTGTCCGACCCGGTCCACCGTGCCAGCCATGTGACGAGCGTCGGCTTTCGCTGGTCGCACATCCCGCAGATGATCCCGCTTACCGCCTGCGATCGCAAGGTCCTGCTGCTCGGCAGCGATCAGGGCATTGGCGACGGATATACGATTCCGGCCAACGTGCCCGGCGAGGCGCGTGGCTCGTGCTCGTTCGCCAACGAGGCCGGGCGGCCGATGCCGGATAGAATGCTGCCGCTGGCGCAACTGACCGGCGCATTCGCGTTCGAGGCGGCGCGCCGGTTGTGGTCGGTCCGGCAGTTCGAACTCGAGCCGGCGCAAACGCTGACCGACCGCCAGCGCGACTGTGCGCTGTGGGCCGCGCGCGGCAAGAGCGACTGGGAGACGAGCCGCATCCTCGGACTGAGCGAAGAAACCGTGGCGCGCCATATCAGGCAGGGCTGCGAGCGGTATGGGGTGAACAAGCGTACATTGCTGCTGATCCGGGCGTTGTTCGACGGAACCCTCACGTTCACCGATATCTTCCGCCGCTGATATACCCCTTTTCCGGTATATCGCCGGGCCCGCGAACTGGCCGACCCTTTGGCTGCCAAGCCAAGGAGTAAGCCATGCTTCACGTCGTGCAGAACGACGCCGTTCCACCGCCGGACGGAATCTTCCGGTCGATGTTCGCCGCGCGCAAGTCGGTATTCGTCGATCTCCTCAAATGGGACGTGCCGGTGCTCGACGGCCGATACGAGATCGACCAGTTCGACGACGAGCATGCGCGCTATCTGATCCTTGCCGATCGCGATGAGGGCCATCTCGGCTCCGCCCGCCTGCTGCCGACGACCCGACCGCACATCCTCGACAGCCTCTACGACATGCTGTGCGAGGGACCGCCGCCACGCGGCGACACAATCTTCGAGGTGACGCGGTTCTGTCTCGACCGCCGGCTGTGCGCCCCCGATCGTCGGGCGGTGCGCGATGCGCTGGTCGCGGCGCTGGCCGGCCATGCGCTCGATCACGGCATCGAGAGCTACACCGCGATCGCCGAGTTCGGCTGGTATCAGCAGATCCTCGCATTCGGCTGGCGCTGCGAGCCGCTCGGGCTGCCGTGTCTCGTCGATGGCAGGACGCTTGCCGCACTCCACATCTTCATCACGCCCGAGACGCCGGCGCTGCTCGCCGCCGCGGGCATCCGGGGCCGCCACGCGATCCTCGCCAACGAGCGCCTGGCCGCGGCCTGAACAGAGAAAGCACGACCATGATAATATCGACCCGAGACATCGATCGCTGGACCGGAGAATTGAGCCGCGAAGGCTGGTGCATCATCCCGGAAGCGTTGCCGCCGCAAACGATCGCGGCGCTCGACGCCGACCTCGCCAGCACCTTCGACCGCACGCCATTTTGCGAAGGCGGCTTCTACGGCGAGACGACCAAGCGGTTCGGCCGCCTGCTGTCGCGTTCCGACCAGACCGCCAGGCTCGTCCAGCACGAGACCATCCTCGGCGTCGTCGAACAGATCCTGTCGCCATGGTGCGACACGATCCAGCTCAACGTCACCCAGGCGATCGCGGTGCATCCCGGCGCCCCGGCGCAGTTGCCGCACCGCGACCAGAAGCGAGGTTCTCACGCCTCGGCGCCGTTCGACGCGGCGCAGGGCCAGAATAAACCGCGAACAATGATATGCAAGACTGCAGATGGCGATGACGGAACTGGCGGCTACTGCCGCGCGATCGAGACCAGCCGACCTGACTTGCCGTTCCAGTCGAACGAGAAGGCCACCCTGTCACCGATTGCGAAGCCGTCGAGCAATTTCAGCGGCGCCGAAAAGCTCATCGTCATCGCCGGCCAATGCAGTTCTTGTACGGGTCCGTGAGCGAAGGTAACCTTGCCAGCTACCGGATCGATTGCGGTGATTGTGCCGACGCCTTTTGCCCCCTCCACGACCTGGGCAGGCATAACGACGTTGCCGGTCGGCTGATCCGGAGCGGCGGCCGGTTTCCCGCACGCCGCCACGAGGAGCGCAAGCGCCAGTGCGGAAGTTGGTCGAAGATTCATGCAATGACTCCTTCGGTCGCTGAAAATTTGTCTTCGGCCTTACGCCGGCGCATCAACAGATAGGCGGCGGGTATCACGAGCATCGACAGCAGCGGTGCCGTGAGCATACCGCCAATCATCGGCGCGGCGATGCGGCTCATCACCTCCGAGCCGGTGCCCGTGCCGAGAAGGATCGGCAGCAGGCCGGCGAGGATGACCGCGACCGTCATCGCTTTGGGTCGGACGCGCAGAAGTGCTCCCTCGCGAACCGCCGCCTCGACGTCGGCCGGGCCCGGGTCTGCGCCTCGATCGGCGAGCGCATGCTTCAGATAGATTAGCATCACTACGCCGAACTCCGCCGACACGCCGGCGAGCGCGATGAACCCGACGCCGGTCGCGACCGACTGGTCGTAGCCGAGCAGGTAGAGCAGCCACACGCCGCCGGTCAGCGCGAACGGCAGCGTGCCCATCACGAGCGCTGCTTCGTCGAGCCGCCGGAACGTCGCGCAGAGCAGCAGGAAGATGATCAACAGCGTCGCCGGCACGACGATCTTCAGCCGTTCGACCGCGCGCTGTAGGAACTCGAACTGGCCGGTGTAGCTGACGCTGATCCCTGGCGGCAGCTTCACCTTGGCAGCAATCGCTTGCTGGAGACTGCCGACGATGGTGGTCAGCGGTGCCCCCCGACCATCGATGTAGATCCAGGTGACCGGCCTACCGTTCTCGGTCCGCAGCATCGGCGGACCATCTTTGACGTTGACGTCGGCGACGGTGCCGAGCGTGACCTGCTGCAGCGACGGCGTCAGGACCGGCAGGTTGCGAAGACTGTCGATGCTGTCGCGAAGCTCGCGCGGATAGCGCACGCTGATCGGATAGCGTGCCAGCCCCTCAACCGTCTGGCCGACCGTCTCGCCGCCGATCGCACTCGATACCACCGACTGCACGTCGGCGACATTGAGCCCGTAGCGGGCGGCTGCGGCGCGGTTGATCGTGACGTCGATGTAGCGTCCGCCGGTGAGCCGCTCGGCGAGCGCCGAACTCACTCCGGGAACGGTCTTCGCGACCTGCTCGATCTCCCGAGCGGTCGCGTCGATCTCGGCGAGGTTCGAACCCGCGACCTTGATTCCGATCGGGCTCTTGATACCGGTTGAGAGCATATCGATGCGATTGCGGATCGGCGGAATCCAGAAATTGGCAAGGCCGGGCACCTTCACGGCTGCGTCGAGTTCGTCGATCAGCTTCTCCTGCGTCATC
>Ga0172379_10007731_pt1 | contig 13830 bp, 12 predicted proteins | sample GrowelOW334metaG_FD_119756 | JGI IMG/M metagenome (GOLD analysis project Ga0172379, IMG submission 119756) | Groundwater microbial communities from an aquifer near a municipal landfill in Southern Ontario, Canada - Groundwater well OW334 metaG | ecosystem: Environmental > Aquatic > Deep... | reverse complement strand
GCATTCGCTCGGTTGAGGCAATGATAGATCATATTCCCGACGTCTGTTCGTTGTGTGCGTGGCATGAAGAATATTGTATCAAGGATTTAGAGATTGGAAAAGGCTCCTGACCCCTTTAATTCCTGACCCCTTTAATTCTGACCCCTTTAATTCCAATCGTGACTGTCCCCATTATCTCTGACCCCTTTAACTCATTGTTTCCTGAACTTTATGGATTTGTAGATTATAAGAATAATAGATACAAAAACATATACACCAGAAAAAATAAAAGTCAGGTTTTCTCTTATATTCCCAAAAAAATTATCATCTGTTGGAGAAATGATTATTAGAAAAAAGGAAACAATAAGCCACCACAGTGTAAGTTTTTTCCATGCAAAAAAAGTTTTTTCTTGAAGGAAATAAGTTGCCATACTGAAAATAAAAATTGTTGCAAAATTCAAAACAATCCACTCAAGATAATCAGTAAAAAAATGTGCTGTGTAATGAAGAATGAGATATGACGCACTTGCTAAAACTCCACTCCCCACCAAAATCATCAATTTATATATTTTCGTATTCATACATTTAATTATATATCTCTCAATTAATACTGCACCCCGACAACACCGTTTTGTGTGGATATTGTGAATAGTACAACCCCCGGTTTCTTAGTCTTTATATTACTCTTCTCCCCTTCTTCTTTTTCTTTGTCAGTTATCTTCGTCTCATTCTTCTTTGATTCGTATTCAGCAGAAACTCGTCTTGTATTTTTTATGACAACATCTTGTTCCAATTCTTTGATCGTTCCATTTTTATTCAGTTCCCACTCGTATTCAAGCGTTGTTTTCGGTATGTTTTTCACGATATCGTTGTAGATAAGTTTTTCAAAAACAACCTTAAGTTTAGTCTTTCCATCTTTGTATTTTGTGAATGGTATTACAAATATATTTCCCGCTTTGTCAGTAATAGTAGTTTTAGAATTTGTCGTTACAACTGAGGCTATTCCACCTTCATCTGTCCCCGCAATCAATATATCGTTCGTTGTCGTGCTGAAAGAAATAGCGACTTCCGGAGGAGTAACATCATATAGGGTTGTTCCGTCCGGTGTGGAAGGAAGTGAAACGTCAACAACATTGTCCGCATTGAAATCAATGTTAAGAGCTGTCGATGAAGAGATCTCTGTTTGCGGATCCCAAACGATATTTGCTTTTGTTGTTGTGGCAGTTGGCACCGCTTCAAAAGTTGTGGAAGCTGTTACAGTATCGCCAACCAGTGTTTCAATATCCAACGTAAACGAACCGGAAGCGTATGCATCGAGGTTAAGGGTGTGAGCTACTTCTGCGGGAATGATTATAGTCTTGCTTTCGCCGAGTTCCGAATATTGACTACCTTTTATTCCATTTTCAACAAGACCTTCGGGGGAAATACCGGTGTGGTTTCCAAGAGTGTCATACACGTTTAGATTGAGTGGTGAGTGAATGACATATTTAACAAATTCTCTACCCGAAGGAGTTAATGAATAATTATTATCGGTGATAAACGGCTGTACTGTTATATTATTAACAACAATTGATCGAATGAACGGGCGAAGTGTGTCTACTTCGAAAATATCTTTGTGTTCTCGGTTGACTGTAAAGTCTTGACTATTATACTCCTCCAAATTCACCCAATATTTTTTTGTTGTTGTCGATATTTGCATCAAATGAGCACTTTTTTCAATGACGGTTTTATCGCCGTTAATCGTCTTTCTATCTTCGATTTTTATTTCATAATGATACCCCAAACAAGGGATTGTGATCTTACCCTGTCTCGAAGAGAATGTTCCCGGTTCACATATTTTGTTTTTTGAATATCTATATCCTTCCGTAGTATAAAGTCCCCATCCTGCGATTTCATAAACGGTCGTAGATGTCGCAGGTGTCCAGTTATCCAAAATTTGGTGGGTACTCGTTGCTTGAGCAAGAAGTCTTTTATTCAGTCTTGCGGGAGAATTGGTATCTTCATACGAAGCTTCCGGTCGTCCATCTCCACCAAGAAGATAGTCCGTAAGTTCATCATATGTATCTATACTGCTACCATATCGAGTAGTAATTTCTGATGAAACCGCATTTCCTTCAAACTCAATGAACGGTGTAAACACGGAAACCCCGAAAGAACTCGACGGTAAAAGATTGTATCCAACCGGCATATAACGAAGAAGATCTCTCGATTGTTCTGCAGACATAACAACTCCCCACGGGCCCAATTTGGTTCCATAAAGAAGTCCTCCGATCGCGTCAGGAGTTCCTGCTTGCGGGACGGCAACAAATATAATGTCGTCGATATTATTGGCGAGCGGATTATTATCGTCTTTCAATTTCTGAATAAGAGCTTTTGTTACAAGCCCACCGTTTGAGTGTGCAATAATGGTAACTTTTCCAGAATCAGATGATTCCTGCATTGCTTTGAGTTGTTTGAAAATATATGCGGAGTAAAAACCTTGATCTGTACCATATGATAATTTTCCATCGGATGACAGTGCTCCGTTTTGAAGAATGTCTTCAAGAGAAAGACGCCAGTCGTAAGGAATGATCGAGTAGTCTGTAATAATATGATCGTGATTTTTCCACCAATCAAGATCGTTCATGAATGATTGGTAAATATTAAGGCTGTATGTATCATCAACAGCTCCGGCAGTTCCTTCTTTAGTATAAAGTTGAAAAACACTTTTTCCTCTTCCTGCAAGATCGAGAGCAAGATACTCATGATCGCAATCTTGCATCGCAACCCAACGTTCTCTTTCTGTTGGTAATACATCATGAGTACTTCCACAGTCTGCACTTCGTTCAAAAAGACGTGACCCCATGATTCCCGGGAAGAATATTATATTGCTGTGCCCTGTCGTAAAATTCTTCGTCGCGGTTGACGTCGAAGAAACGCCGTCAGCCGTTTCAAAGTGGAACGTATATTTTCCTTTCGGGAATTTTGACGATACGGTGTATTGTTCGCCATCATCGAATGTTCCATTTGAAAGTGACGATGTCGCAACGGCAGTATCAACGACCATCGGAATAGTTTCTCCAAGTTCAAACTTTTCAATCCACACACCGGTGTCATTTGTCGACTCGGCTGTAAATCGCAACGCGGATATCGGGCTCGTTGAAGTTGCAACAATGGATACTGTTTTTGTTTTTTCAATATCCAAATTGATTGGGATATGCATTCTATTGCTTCCAATAACAACGCTGGCAGAGTTAAGTGCTTCAAGTAAAATATCGGCAGATACTTCTCCCGTACTTGCTAGTGACGAATCTACTATCACAGTTGTTGTTGCCTGATAAATATTTTGACGTTTTAATGTTGCTGTAATCGATTCACCTCCGGTAATTGAATTTCCCCAATTATCATTCCCGACGAATTTTTTCGTTTGAGGAAATCTTTCGTTGATACTACTTCCTGGAACAACAATTGCGTGATCGCTTAAAGTAAACTGTTCCCCATAAAAATCGGTATTAAAATCCACCGTATTCCGTATCACCACATCCATCTTCGTCGGAGTGACGTTTTCGGTATCGGTATAAATGGTTTTAAACGTCAACAAATCTTTGTTCGCGACACCTTTGTTCGGGTTGATGCCGTCTGAGAAGTCGGGGTCGGAGAGAGGTGTGAGGGTTGGTGGGGTGTTGGTTGATACTGGTTCATTCCAGCCATTTTGTTTTGTCCACGGAAAATTGTCCTGTCCTCCCGTGAAAACAAGCGGTACATCGCAAATATTATCACGATTTATGTCCTTACAATAACCCCAATAATTTCCACCAATCGGAAGTGGAAGATTAAAAATATTACCAACACTATCTGCCGAAAGAGATATCATCGCATATCCAATAAAATTATTTCTGTAAATTTTATTGTTATTAGAAGACCTAAGTGAAACTCCAGAATAATATGACAATGTATTCCCCATCAAACTATTTCTGTTTGATTGAATCAACTCAATAGAAGAAGTAATAATATTGTTTGTTATTATATTATCATTCGAACCTTGATAAAGAGAAATTCCTTGACCAGCATTATTTGAAATACTATTGTCCTTTAAAATGTTCCTAGAGGACCCTCCTAAAAAAATACCAGCTCCATTATTTGTAAAAGTGTTATTCGTTAAAAAATTACCATCAAACCATGCTGAACAAAAATCAATATTATTATTTGATAAGAAATTAGCTCTTATTTTATTATTACTACCTCCGGTAGCATACATTCCATATTGATTGTTTGATGTTGTATTGTTTTCCAACGTGGTATTGCTGGCATATACAAAATTTATTCCCACAGAAAAATTCTTAATGATCAAATTTTTGACCACTACCCCCGACTTATGTTCAAAATAAATACCCTTTCCCGTATTATATCCCGTCAAAGTATGTCCATTACCATCAAGAGTTATATTATGACTATCTATCTGAATTGTCTCCATTAGATCCACGGTCAGTGTACAAGTTTTTGTTGTTGCATTCCAAACTCCGATCGGATCTATTGCTTTTGCACAATCTCCTCCTGTCGCATCATCTGCAATGAATCTGGTACTATGTCTTGGTTGAATGAAAACAATATGAAAAGTTGAAATATCTTGAAGATATGAAAATGTTCCGCTTTCGTCAGTAGTTAATTCGGTAAGATTATGATAATTATCTTGATAGAGATAATATGTGGTGTTCGGTTTGAATCCGGTTAAAGTTACTTGCGTTGAAGAAGAAACAAAGCTCGGCTCAATCATCAAAGTAACCATTTCTGGAATTGATTCCATTTTTAATTTAATGGTTTCTGTACTATCTAAAGTAACATTTAGATACTCACTGTCAGTAATAGAAAAATGTTTACTAGTATCTTCTACAATGCCAGCTTGTATTTTAGGTAATTCAAAATTTGGTAATTCTCCAGCCGTTGCAAATAACGGAACAAGCCCCAATAACATTCCAACGACAACTCCTAACAACTTAAAATTTTTCATAATTTTCAACGCAGATTAGGTTATTAAACGAGAAAATTCTACCACACGAGACTGGATATTGAAAGCTTTTTTGAAAAATTCACTTTGAAAGGAGCGGGCGACCTAATTTTCACGACCGCAGGAAGATGAAAATGGAAGTACTCTTTGTGGTGTAACCTGTTCAAAAACGCGCGGGCTTCAGCCCGCGCGTTTTTCGTCATAACTTTATAGACTTTTGACTTTCGACTTTTAACTCGTTCTTACATCCCCTCCTCGCGCAGATCCTCGATGAGTTTCTTAGCTGTCTTAGAAATTTTCACTGGCATCTTGATATGAAGTTTGATCAAAAGATCACCTGCTTCGCCGCGGGCACCGAGTGGAACGCCTTTTCCGCGAACACGCAGGACTTCGCCATTTGAAACACCTGCGGGAACTTTCACTGTAAGACTCGAGCCGTCGATCGCTTGCAAAGTGTGTTCAACACCCAAAAGTGCATCAGTAAGTTTGATATGAAGATCCATCACTAACGTACTTCCTTCTCGCGTGAAAAGTTGATGAGCTTTGACGTGAATTTTTGCATACAAGTCGCCCGCAACACCGCTTTGGATCGCCTCGCCCGCGCCTGTCATTCTAATCATTTCACCATTCTGAATACCTGCAGGAATTTTAATTTTTATCTCGCTTTGACCTTTTGTAATTCCGAGTCCGTGACATTTCTTACACAAAACTTTCGGCACCGAACCCGTTCCGCGACAGGTCGCACATTCGCGCACGGTTGAAATCGCACCCAAGAATGATTGTTTCGTTTCATGGATCTTTCCTTTTCCATTACAGACCGAACACTTCTCGGTTTCAGATCCCGGCTGTGCACCGTTTCCTTTACAATCCGAACACACGCTCGTCTTATTCAAAAGCACGACGCGCTCCGTTCCAAAAATTGATTCGTGAAAAGAAATTTCAAGGTCGATCGAAATATCACGACCGCGTTTTACACGACTGCCACCTCGTCCTCCACCAAAGAATTCTCCGAAAATATCTCCAAGATCAAAACCTTCAAAGCCTTGCCCGTCTTGTCCAAACCCCGAAAATCCACTCGGATCAAAACCGCCGTATCCGCCATAACCACCGGCACCCGCAGGTCCCGCACCGTTGAATGTCTGCCCATAGGTATCATATTCAGCGCGCTTTTTATCGTCAGACAAAACGCTGTACGCCTCATTGATCTCCTTGAATTTAGCCTCATCGCCCGTCGCTTTGTCAGGATGATATTTGTGAGCGAGTTTACGAAACTCCTTTTTAACATCTTCCTTCGAAGCGTTCTTTTCAAGTCCCAATATTTTGTAGTAATCTTTGTTATCCATATTTTTGTTACATCTTTATACCATAAAAACGTCGGTTTTACCATTAAACAAAAAACGTTTATCGTCTTCTGTCATCCGTCTTTGCGAGCCTGCGAAGCAATCCAGAGTTTAGTAACAATACTCCTGGATTGCCGCGTCGCTTCACTCCTCGCAAAGACGAACGGACGGACGTTTTCCCGCACCACCTTTCATTAACCAAAACTCCGCATCATCTGACACGGAGTTTTGAGTTTCTGATTATTTGTCGCCCTTATCTTTCTCTTCGTATTCCGCGTCGCGAACGTTTCCATCTTTTGGCGCTTCACCTTCCGCGCTTGCGGTTGGTTCTTGAGCGGCAGTTTCTTTTTGCATCGAGTCTCCGATCTTCATAAGTTCCTCTGAAAGTTCGTTCAAAGATTTTTCGATCGCGTCTTTATCAGTTCCATCTTTCACCGCTTTCACTGCAGAAATTTTTGCTTCAACTCCCGACTTCACGTCAGCCGGCAATTTGTCGCCCGCGTCCTTGAGAGATTTTTCCGCCGTGTAAATGAGCGTGTCAGCATGGTTCTTAACTTCGATCAATTCTTGTTTCAATTTATCCGCGTCAGCATGAGCTTCGGCATCTTTTCGCATTCGTTCGATATCATCTTTTGAAAGTCCCGATGAAGCAGTGATGCGGATCGATTGTTCTTTTCCTGTCGTTCGCTCTTTCGCTTTGACCGAGAGAATTCCGTTGGCATCGATATCAAAAGTCACTTCAACTTGTGGAACTCCGCGATGTGCTGGTGGAATTCCGTCCAAGATAAATCGTCCGAGTGATTTGTTGTCGGCAGCCATTGGTCGTTCTCCTTGAACGATATGTACCTCAACACTCGTTTGATTATCAGCCGCGGTCGAGAATACTTGCGATTTTGCAGCAGGAATCGTCGTGTTTCGATCGATCAATTTCGTCGCAACACCTCCCAAAGTTTCGAGTCCGAGAGAAAGCGGAATGACATCAAGCAAGAGAATATCCTTTACATCTCCTTGCAAAATTCCGGCTTGAATAGCGGCACCGAGCGCAACCACTTCGTCAGGATTGATACTTCGGTTCGGTTCTTTTCCAAAGAGCGCGCGAACAGCATCAACGATCGCAGGCATTCTTGTTTGTCCTCCGACCATAATAACTTCATTGATCTCAGCGATCTTGAATGGTGAATCCTCGATAGCGCGTTTTGTAATTTCAATTGATTTCTTGATGTATTGACCGGCAATTTCTTCCAACTGTGCGCGTGTCATTTTGAGTACCAAGTGCTTTGGTCCGTTTTGATCTGAAGTAATGAACGGAATATTGATCTCGGTTTCTGTCGTTGTTGAAAGTTCGTGTTTTGCTTTTTCAGCCGATTCTTTCAAACGTTGCAACGCGAGCATATCTTTCATAAGGTCAATACCTTCATCTCTTTTGAACGCATCCGCGATCCATCGAACGATATCCTGATCGATATCTTCTCCACCCATGTGTGCATCTCCGTCTGTTGATTTCACTTCAATAACATCATCTCCAACTTCAAGAATTGAAATATCAAACGTACCGCCACCGAAGTCGTACACCGCAATCGTTTCATTTTTCTTTTTGTTGAAACCGTATGCGAGAGCCGCAGCTGTCGGTTCATTGATGATTCGTTTTACATCAAATCCCGCGATCTTTCCGGCATCTTGTGTCGCTTTTCGTTGTGAATCGTTGAAGTATGCAGGAACAGTAATAACAACTTCCGTGATCTTTTCTCCGAGTTTTGCCTCAGCATCTTGTTTCAATTTCTGCAAGATCATTGCTGAAACTTCCTCAGGACGATAAGCCTTTCCTCCCATTTTAACTTTCACCCCGCCATCTTCCGACTTCTCAATTTTAAACGAAGTCATTTTGTCATCTTTCTGAACGCCCGGATCGCTAAAATTGTGTCCGATAAAACGCTTGATCCCAAAGAGTGTGTTCTCAGGATTCGTAACCGCTTGGCGCTTTGCCACCGTTCCCACCAAACGTTCACCCGTCTTCGTCATCGTCACCACCGACGGTGTCGTGCGCGCCCCTTCCACATTCTCAACAATTCGCGGTTCGCCCGCTTCGACAATCGCCATTGCCGAGTTCGTTGTTCCAAGATCTATACCTAAAATTTTTGTCATAATATTTTTTTAAAAATATCTAATAAATTATTTAAACTGCTTTCGTACCTTTTTTCTTGAGTGTCGGTATGGTACTTACTATTTTCTTCGTGCTTGTTACTTTTTTGTTCTTACTAACTTCCTTCATCTTTTTCTTTGCCTGCCCTGAGCTTGCTTGCCCTGAGCTTGTCGAATGGGTCGAATGGGTCGAACGGGAGGCTTTTACTTTCGGAACATCGTCATCATCCGCCTCATATTGTTCCTCGTTTCGCCACATCCCCAACACCATTTCATCGTTCACATACGCCTTCATCGCCATACAAAGCACCGCCTTCAAGGTCATCCCCTCATTCTTAGCCTTTTCCAGCGCCGCATCCTTAAGATTAGGATCGCTCTTAAAAACGATCTGTATCTCCTCATGCCTAATAACAATTTTTTTAACCATAATGTTGCAATCAATATTCAAAATAACTAAAACTTGAATATAGTTGTAAGCTATATTGTAGCTATATTACAAAAAGTGTCAAGAGACGAAGTCCGTAAAGTCGAAAGTCCGTAAAGTCTATAAAGTCACAAACGACGACGAACCAGCGGCGGATTGCAATCCGCCGCTGGTTGAACAGCTTACCCGTTCTTTTTAAAGTGAATTCCGTTTACCGACCCCAATATTTCTTAAAAAGGAATATCATCATCTTCGTGCCAATAATCATGTTCAGTTAAAGTAAATTCAACGCCGTTTGTTTGAAGTGATTTACGAATATCATAAAAACGTTTTTGATCTGATTCACAAAGCGATAAAAACCATTTTTTCCAAAAAGAAAGATCGTAATTCTTTTTATAAGATTCTGCTAAAAGGTCAACAACAAATTGGTATGTAGAACCTGCGTCTAAAGCCTGATTATAACCACCATTTGCAATTTGCCCATTTTTTAAAGCTTCAAGAATCATCTGAACACTGTCGTAACTGAACATGTATATTTTATTTCTTAACATTTCAAGCAGATTATCTGTTGAATTATAATTTAAAGATTCTTGAATAGCTTTAACAACTTTCTCAGCAATCAAATAATTGAAATGTTGTTCTGAATCGACACGAGTTATTACATCTTCAAGATTGATTTGTGCTAAAAATTTTACCTTAAAAGCTTGATCTATTTGATTAACAACACGAATAAGATCATCTAAAGTTTTTTGTACAGTTACCTCTTTCGATTTAAGAATTTCACTCGCAACATGTGCTGCTGTATTTCGATCGTTTTTTATACTCTTTAAAAGTTGAGAATAATTTTTCTCAAGATCAAACATTCTCCCAATAAGATCTATTATATTATCATCCTCTAGCGATGAATAAATATACACATTTCCAATAGGAAAAAGTTTAAGATTTTTTTTTGAATCGGCTAAAGAACCTTTATTCCAATATTCGTTATCAAAAACATCATCTCCGATTATTCCGCGAGTTTGTTTAATTCTCTCATAAGCAAACAACATAAAAGTCTTCCATAATAAAATAACAGCATAATCGTGCAATTCCTGTTGTTGTGCAATTTCAAAATCGTCTTTATAAAAATTTGAACTACTACTCAAAAACTTTGACATGTCCAAATAAGACAAATTATATGACTTTGCTGTTTCTTGTTTCATATTTTTTTAATTTAAAACGTCAAGTATATTTTTTAATAAATATCTGTGTGGGGTCTGTTTCTTAAGATCTATGGTGACTGACCACAATATTTTAAATGTTTAAAAATTTAAAACTATCAACCCGTTGTAATACTTTACATTGAGGCAACACAAAATCAAGTAAATTATTCCAAGCAAGTCCCAAATCGTTCGTTTCTGTTACAGATTGAATCAACTGAGACTCCGAGAGAGATAACTTAGCGGGAGTTGCGTTAGAATTACCATCTGAGTCAGACCATATTGCAACTTTATGTCCATGTGCAAATAAATTACGGAGACTACTAATCTTACTAAATCGATCTTTTATTACATCGACATTGCATTGAACAGAATTCGACACTGGAGTTAAAAAAATTGTGACAAAATTATCTATTTTTGTTGGTACATACCTCTTTTCTTCAGCAAGCCATCCAACACAAACATTGTCTCGCGGTGGTTTAAATTCAAGTTCAATAATTTTTCGCATGTTTTGATGAAAAAAACACTCGATATAAATTTGCAAAAAAATAAATGTAAAAATTAATTCAGATTCATCCTTTGACTTTAAATATTCCATTCGGTGTCTTTCAAATTCTTGTCGATAAATAGCAGCATCGATTTCCATCTCAGTTTTTATACCCTCTGAAACTTTTATGGTTTCAAATAAATTAATTGAATAGTTCATAATTTTGTCACACATTAACTAATCAAGGACGAAAAATTAGTCACACTTACATTAGAAATTTCGGGATTTTCTTTATTATAAAAATGTGTGTAAACCCCACAAATCAAAACAAAAATCGTCAATACAGTATAAATAGTAATCTTTATGTTTGACCATTCATGTTTATTCCCATAGAAATATATACACGCGATTGCTACAAAGGTCAGAATAATTCCAACTGGCAAATTTAAAACGAGAAACACAAAAACTGGAATCCATACACCTTCCCAAAAGAAAAGTGCAGTGGCATTATTCACTACGTGTTTTATCTTCTTTAAAATTTTTGGATCTTGGCTATTTCTTGCTATTTTTAAACATCTTGGTATTTCCCAAATAGCTAGTAAAGCAACTATAGGAATAATAAATCCAGCCCATGCATACAAGTTAGCCTCATTAACTGCTTTCTTATAATCTTTTTCAGTTAAATCTGCCTCTTTCTTACTCTTTGTTAAAGTAAATGATTTGTAATCACCATACATAAAATTTGAATTATTAGTTAATAAAATAATTAGAAAAGATTGTGATCAGCCACCATATTTTTTAAACAAAACTCACCTTAAAAAGCACTGTCATACGTTTACGAACGGTACTGGATTGCTTCGCAGGCTCGCAAAGACGGACGTTTCCGCAGGATATTGGGGTCAGGACACTTTTTTTCGTTTTAACTTTATACTTTCTACTTGTTACTTTCTACTCCTTAAAAACCCCCACCTTCACTTTCGGAGATCTTACCAACGATCCATGCATCGTATAGCCTTTTTGTACCACTTCGAGAATTTTGTGGTCATCTTCTTTTTTTTCTACGGGGATACTTTCAACGGACGTGTGAACGTTTGGATCGAACGTTTGACCGAGCGGGACGAGTTGTTTGAGGTCGTTTTGTTCCAAGACGTTGAGAAGCTGGTTGTAGATGTATTCGACACCGACGCGCCAATTCTTGTCGACTTTTTCCCAAGATTCTTTGTTGGCAAATGCCATATCGAAACTGTCCGCGACGGTCAAAATTTCAAGCACCAATTCTTTGTTAGCGAATTTTATCGTGTCAGCCCGACGACGTTCTTCTTCATTTCGAGCGTTCACAAAATCCGCCTTAGCCCTCTGCCACCCATCCAAATATTCCTGTTTTTCCTTCTGACAAAGTTTCAATTCCTCCCGCAATTTCTTTATCTTTACGGATGATCCCCCCGCGCTTTCCTCCTCAAAAACAACATCATCTTCATGCTCAGTTTCGCTGGAATTCAAATTTTCAACCTGAATTTCGTCAGAATTTTCAACATCAATATTTTTCTCTTTTTCGTGTTTATCTTTCATAGGCGCATTGTACTAAAAAAGCAAACTTTTGCAAAGCGCGGGAACGTCGTCTTTGCGAGGAACTTGTCGACGAAGCAATCCAGGAGTATGCGGTACAAACCCTGGATTGCCGCGCTTCGCTCGCAAAGACGACGACCTCCCTGTTTATAGTTATAATCATCGACGGTAAAACCCTGGATTGCCGCGTCGTTCCGCTCTGGCTCCACTCAGTACCTGAGCTGTCCACTCATTGGACTTTTTGTTTCGTACCTCACAAAAATCCTCAATGAGTCTTGCGAAATGGGTCCCGTCCCATTCCTCACTCGCAAAGACGACGGTTCCGTGGTTCCTTAAAGTGAAGTGGTTAATTAAAACTATGGAGGTTCGACCTCCATAGTTTTAGACCTCCATAGTTTTAAACGAACGACGGTCTCACACAAAAAAACAAAATCGCCGGTGAAGGCGATCTTGTTTTTTGTATGTGATATAAGAATCAACGTTTTGACCACTGTGGGGCTCGACGGGCTCCTTTGAGTCCGAATTTCTTTCTTTCTTTGGCTCGTGGATCTCTTTTGAGGAAACCGAGTTTTTTGATGTGTTTTCGGAGTTCAATATCGAAGTCAACGTGGGCTCGTGAGATTCCGTGTCGGATAGCTTCTGCTTGCGCATTGATACCACCGCCGTTTACCATAGCTGAAACGCTAAATTTTGTTTCGATTCCGGCTTTGTTTAAAGGATCTTTCACAACGTTTTGTAAAACGGTTGTTGGAAGATACGCATTAAGTGTCTTTCCGTTTATTGTATAAACATTCTTTGATGAAATGGAGATACGTACTCGTGCAACTGCAGTTTTACGTCGTCCTACCGCTTCAATGTATCGTCCGTCTGCGAGATCTCCGCGATGTGCGGTTGCTCCTGCAGTGCTGATATTAATTTTATTTGAAACTTCAGTCATATTATTCAGTTACTGTTAGTTTTTTCATTAAAATTGGTCGCAATCTGTTTGCTGGCAACATACCATAAACCGCTTTTCTCATAACTTCGCCATAACCTTTTAAAGCTATAACTTCAGACATTGAACGAACTTTTCGTCCTCCCGGGTATCCTGAATATGATTGATATGTGTTGTTCTTCAATTTCTTTGGATTGTAGGTGATCTTTGACGCGTTTTTCACTGTTACAGTTACGTCAGCAACGGTATTTCGTCGAAATTCCGGTGTATCTTTTCCCATAAGAAGAACCGCTACTTGTGTAGCAACTCGTCCGAGTGATTGATTTGATGCGTCGATAATGTGTTCTTTCATAATGTATTTAATTAAGCGACAAACTCGATGACCGCCATTGGACTGGCGTCTCCCGCTCGTGCCGGAAGTTTGGTAATACGAGTATAGCCACCTTCTCGAGTTTTGAATTTTGGTGCTATTTCGTCACACAATTTTGCAACAGCTGTTTCACCGCCGAGGCGTGACAAAACAGTTCTTCGTGATGCGAGTGTCGCTTCACGTGCTTTTGTTATCAATTTTTCAACAAACGGACGGATCTCCTTTGCCCGCGCTTCTGTTGTTTTTATTTTTTCTTCAAGAATAAGCGCAACTGCCAACGAGCGGATAAGCGCTACGCGTTGATCGTTCTCTCTTCCGAATTTTCGAACGTTTGAATGGTGTCTCATAATAATTCTACGATTTTATCTTAATCTTTAAGGGTTATTCCGTGTTCACTTAAAATGCTTC
>Ga0172379_10007730_pt1 | contig 13839 bp, 9 predicted proteins | sample GrowelOW334metaG_FD_119756 | JGI IMG/M metagenome (GOLD analysis project Ga0172379, IMG submission 119756) | Groundwater microbial communities from an aquifer near a municipal landfill in Southern Ontario, Canada - Groundwater well OW334 metaG | ecosystem: Environmental > Aquatic > Deep... | reverse complement strand
TATGACTGACACCACTGGAAAACCTTTGGCTTTAATTAAAAAAAATGATTCGGTAATTTTTTTCAATTTTAGAATAGACAGACCAAGGCAATTAACTCGAGCTTTCCTTTTTTCCGATTTTTCAAAAGCCAACATACCGGTAGGGTTTGATCCTTATGGAGTAAAGTATCAAAAAACCCATTTGGTTTCCCCAACTCCCACAATGGAACCGTTCAATAGAGGGCCAAGAATTGAAAATTTATATTTTGCAACAATGACTGAGTATGAAAAGGCAATCGTGGAATCCGGAGCTAAAGTAGCTTTTCCTCCGGAAACTGTTAAATTGCCGTTGGGTGCAGTTTTAGCTAGTTCCGGAATGAGGCAACTTAGGGTTTCCGAGAGCGAAAAGGAACGTTTTGTTACATTTTATTTCAACGGTCAACAAGAAATGGCGTTTGATGGCGAGGATCGTTTAATTATTCCTTCACCAAAAGTGGCAACTTATGATCTTAAACCGGAAATGAGTGCTAAAGAAATTACAGAAAAAGTTTTAGAAAATATTAAAGTCCGAGGTAAATATCAATTTGTTCTTGTTAACTTTGCCAATCCCGATATGGTTGGCCATACCGGCAATATAGGGGCAGCTGTGAAGGCGTGCGAAATAGTAGATGAGTGTTTAGGAAAGCTGAGTGATTATGTAATGGCATATGGTGGCTATATGCTTATTACGGCAGATCATGGAAATGTAGAAGAGATGATAAACAGCGTAACCGGTGTAATAGAAACCGAACATAGTGATAACCCTGTTCCTTTCATCGTAGTATCCCAAAAAACTGTAGGTAAGGCCATCACTCTAACCTCGGGTATTTTGGCAGATATCGCACCTACTATCTTAAAAATTTTAGATATACCGATTCCCTCATCAATGACAGGGAGAAATTTACTGGATTCACAATTTGATTCATAGACTGTATAATTTTCCTTTGTGACACACATAATGCAAATAGTTGGAGAATTTTTAACAGAGTTTATTTCTTCATATGGTTATTTTGCTGTTTTCCTTTTTATGACATTGGAAAGTTGCCTCATTCCTATTCCTTCTGAGGTAACAATGGTTTTTGGTGGATTTTTAAGTGGTCTTGGAATTTTAAATATCTGGGTAGTGATACTGATAGGGGCGATAGGAAATGTTATCGGCTCACTTTTGGCTTATTGGTTAGGCGAGAAAATGGGCGAGGAATGGATTAGAATGGCTATAAAAAAATGGGGAAAGTGGATATTAATTCACATTGATGATTTTGATAAGGCTTTAAGTTGGTTTAAAAAATATGGACAAGGTATAACTTTTGGCTCAAGGCTTCTCCCAATTGTTCGTACATTCATATCTTTACCTGCCGGTATAGCAAAAATGGATCTTAAACTATTCACCCTTCTTACTTTTATTGGCTCATTTATTTGGTCAGGTGTTCTAGCATTTGTAGGTTTGAAATTAGGCCAGAATTGGCAAGCAGTTGAGCCATTCTTTAGAAAATTCCAATTTTTGATTATTGGCGTATTTGTTGTTTTAGTTATTCTTTACATTATCAGACACGTAAAGAAGATTAAGAATAAATAATAATTTAGTTTTTGTATTTGCGAACGAGCCCAACAACTTTCCCTTGAATTCTAACATTTTTAACAAATATGGGTTGCATGGTTGAGTTGGCTGGTTGCAATCTGATTCGTGTAGCCTCTTTGTAGAATCTTTTTAAAGTTGCCATACCATTATCAAGAAGCGCAACCACCACATCTCCGTCACGGGCGCTCTCTGTTTGTTCAACAATTACGTTATCACCATCCATAATTCCATCTTCAATCATACTTTCTCCACGCACCTGCAAAACATAAGTACGCTTATTGCCGGTGACAAATGATACGGGAATATTCATTGTGGCATTAGGATCGGTATATGGTTCAATGGGAGATCCTGCTGCAATAAATCCCAAAATTGGTGCATTAAAGTTTTCCGCCTTAACCAGGCTCGTATCTCCTTCAATTAATTCAATTGAACGAACTTTACCTTGTTTTCTTTTGATAAGACCCTTAGCCTCCAATGCTTGGAGATGTTCATGAACCGTAGCCAATGAGGAAACACCGATTGCATCAGCAATTTGCTTTAACGTAGGTGCAGAACCGTTTAGCTCGATATATTGTTTAATGAATCCTAGAATTTGTCTTTGTTTGCTATAAACTATTAATGCCATTTGTAGATTAAATTTACAAATAATACCCGAAGACGTCAACTGGATCTTAATTATACAAACCCGAACATATCCCAAATATATGTTAGAATAATCAAATGAAGTTTAAGCTTAAAACAAATTACAAAATGATTCCCGATCAGGAACATGCAGTTGCCTCACTTTCAAAGGGACTTGATAACGAAAATAAATATCAAACGCTTCTCGGAGTTACAGGCTCAGGAAAGACATTTACAATGGCTAATTTGATTGAGAAAGTACAAAGGCCAACACTTATTATCTGTCACAACAAAACATTGGCAGCACAGCTATATCAGGAAATGCGTGATTTATTTCCTCTGAATGCTGTATCTTATTTTGTTTCTTACTACGATTACTATCAGCCCGAAGCTTATATTCCTTCCACCGATACATATATTGAAAAAGATGCCGATATTAATGAAACCATAGATAAACTTCGTTTGGCAGCTACTGCCAACCTATTAACCCGTTCTGATTCGATTGTTGTTGCATCGGTTTCTTGTATTTACAATATTGGATCTCCCTTAGAATACGGTAAATTTGTACTTGAAATGACGGATGGTATGAAAGTTAAAAGAGAACAAATTATCGATAGAATTGTTGATTTACAGTATGAAAGAAGTGAGTTTGGTTTCGATAGGGGAACGTTCCGGATCAGGGGAGATACTATAGATATTTTTCCTGCATATATGGACAGTGCCGTAAGAGTTGAATTTGACGAAACCTCTATTCATAAGATTAAGATGATTAATCCGCTTACAGGCAGGCCAGCTGAAAACTTTAATTCGAAAAATGGAAATTTTGTTTTGTATCCTGCCAAGCACTTTATGACCGATCCGACCACTCACCAGAGCGCTTTTGATGCAATTATGAAGGATCTTGATAGTCAGGTTAAAAAATTTAAAAAAGAAGGAAAAAACTTGGAGGCTCATAGAATTGCTCAAAAGGTTACCTATGACATGGAAATGATTAAGGAAGTTGGATATGTCAAAGGTATTGAGAACTACTCCAGATATTTTGACGGGAGATCGCCGGGCGATGCCCCCTTTTCACTTTTGGATTATTTTCCTGTTTGCGCAGGTAGGAACGACCCTTCAAAAAAGGATAAATGGATGCTTATTGTGGACGAGTCCCATATGACCTTTCCTCAAATACGAGGGATGTTTAATGGTGACCTTGTTCGTAAACAAACACTTATTGATTATGGCTTTAGGCTCCCATCAGCCTTGGATAACAGACCACTTAGGTTTGAGGAATTTATGCGCAGAATACCGAATTTTATTGCAAGTTCTGCAACTCCCAATGAGTGGGAAATTAGTATGTCAAATACTTCCACCTTCCAGGTGGAACAGACTCGCCACCTGGAAGGCGTGGTTGAATTGCTCGTTCGACCAACGGGTATTCCGGATCCGGAAGTTACGATTAAACCCATAAACAATCAAGTTAGTGATGTTGTTGTCGAAATTAAAAAAACCGTAGCCAAAAAACAACGCACTCTGGTTACGACCTTAACTAAAAAGACAGCTGAGGATTTGACAACATATTTGCAGGAGCAAGATCTCAAGGTTCAATATTTACATTCGGATGTGGCCACACTTGATCGTGGAGACATATTGGATGATCTTAGAAACGGTAAATATGACGTGTTGGTTGGGATAAACCTTCTTCGTGAGGGCCTTGATCTTCCGGAAGTAAGCTTGGTGGCCATACTCGATGCGGATAAGGAAGGGTTTCTTAGAAGCGACGTAACACTTATTCAAACGATGGGTAGAGCCGCCAGACACGTTGAGGGACGTGTAATTATGTATGCCGATAGAATCACCGGCTCTATGGAAAGAGCGCTTTCGGAAGTTAAGAGACGCCGTGCCTATCAGTTGGCTTACAACAAAAAACATGGTATTACCCCCAAAAGTATTGAAAAACCTATCCGTGAGAAACTTATTGACCGAGAAGCTGGAGAGAAAGCATCTTGGGTTTTTGGAGATAAAGAGCCAATTTTTGCAAGTTTGCCACATCTTGAAATTGAGGCAATGACTCCTATGGAAAAAAAGAGACTTATTAAAAATCTAACCACTGAAATGCGCCTTGCCGCACAGGATCTGAACTTTGAGCTTGCCACAGAGATAAGGAATAAGATCAAGGAGATTATTGAACACTAACTTCTAAATTATGAACCGTAAGCATGTTTTTAACATCACGTTCAAAGTCATCCTGAGATAAAAATCGTTTATCGGGATTGAAAATATGTAGAACACCGACACTATCGTTTGATATAAAGGCAGCATCACTAATAAAACCCTTGGTTCGACCGTGATATGGTAGTCCTAACAGTTTGCAAGTTGATCCAATCGGATTTTTAATAGAATCAGGGCCTAATTCAAGTAGGTTTGTTTGAACAACTGTTTTTAGATAATCATTGCTTTCGCTATTACACGATAAAGGTATGTAAATTGATTGTTCAAAAATTACACCCGTAAAACATTTCCCGTCCGGGTTTTGTAATGTTATCGTTTTAGACTGTTTAAATATTTCAGTTAAACCATCAATAAACTCTTTTTTAAGAGGGTATATATGCTTAGTTTCATTTTCCATGGGTGATATTTTATCAAAATATTAGGAATTTGTACATACTACAGGATAATTACGACCGATATCGATTCTATTATGTTATACTTTCTGGTCCACCGGGAGGACCCGGCGGGCAGTTTGCGTGAGCAAAATACTATATACACCTTGAAAGGTTGATCCTTGCAAGTAATAAAATGGACGAATTAATCAAAATCAGAGGAGCCAGACAGCACAACTTAAAGAATGTTGACTTGGATATTCCTAAAAATAAACTTGTGGTATTAACTGGTGTTTCCGGTAGCGGAAAAAGCTCTCTAGCCTTTGACACACTATATGCAGAAGGCCAAAGAAGGTATGTTGAATCCCTTTCTTCATATGCAAGACAATTTTTAGGAATTATGGAGAAGCCGGATGTGGATTCCATTGAAGGCCTTTCTCCCGCAATTTCCATTGATCAAAAAACAACCTCACATAACCCAAGAAGCACTGTGGGAACAGTTACCGAAATTTATGATTATTTAAGGCTTCTTTTTGCTCGGATTGGACATCCTCACTGCCCCATCTGCGGACACGAAATTTCTCATCAAACACTCGACCAAATTGTCGAGCAGGGAATGAATTTAATTGAAAATTCTATTAAAACCGATAAAAAGGCTTGGTATTTAATCCTGTCTCCTGTTGTACAAGATAGAAAAGGTGAATTTTCTCAACTATTTGAAAATTTAAAGAGCAAGGGATACAGGCAGGTAAGGATCGACGGTTATATCCATGATTTATCCGAAGATTTAATTTTAATTAAAACGAATAAGCACACTATCGAAACTGTTACCGACCGAATCGCACTTACTATAGACACCTTCAGAGGACAGTCCTCCAAAGCTGAACTTAGAAATCGTTTAGCGGATTCGATTCAACAATCTCTTAATTTGTCGGAAGGTCTGGTAGTTTTTGCACAGGTACAGGATAAAGAATTTACCTTGCCTGCCTCTCCCAAACATTTTCTGGATCATCTTTTTTCAGAGCGTTTTGCTTGTCCAATAGATAACGTTAGTCTTCCTGAAATTGAGCCTAGAAGTTTTTCGTTTAATTCACCGCAAGGTGCATGTCCAACCTGTACGGGTTTAGGAAAAATTCTTAAAGTTGACTCTAATTTGGTCTTTTCATTGGAACTAACCATTAACGAAGGTGGAATTCTACCTTTTTCAAATATGTTTGAACACGAAACCTGGTACGGAAGACTTATTAAACAAATGTGTGAAGATAACAAAATTGACATGAGAAAACCAATTAAAGATTTAACAAAAGAAGAAATTGACATTCTTTTAAATGGAACCGGAGATAGAAAATACCATGTCTATGGTACAAACAGATTCGGACGGGAAACCTATATTTGGCAGGAATTTATAGGTTTTGTTAAAGAACTTGAAAGACGTTACCTAGGCTCTGATAGCGATTGGGTAAAAGATGAAATTAAAAAATATATGAGAGAACAGATTTGTCCTGAATGTAACGGTACAAGGCTAAAAAAGGAGGCTCTTTCAATTACAATCAAGGGATTATCTATTGCAGATGTTACTTCATTTTCTATTGATAAAGTATGCGCGTGGGTAGAAAATCTAACCGAAAACGAAACTATAAATGCAAGAGATAAAGAAGTGGGTAGATTAATCATCAAAGAAACTGTGGGTAGACTCAAATTTCTTCTTTCTGTTGGTCTTGAATATTTGACTTTAAATAGGGTAGCCGGCTCGCTTTCTGGCGGTGAAGCTCAAAGAATAAGGTTGGCAAGTCAAATTGGATCGGGATTAACGGGAGTGCTTTATGTGCTTGATGAACCAACAATCGGGCTTCACCCAAGAGATGATCAAAAACTTATTGACACTCTTAAAAAACTGAGGGATTTGGGAAATACGGTTGTGGTCGTTGAACATGATGCCGAAATGATGCGTAAGTCAGACTATGTTATAGATTTTGGACCAGGGGCTGGTAAACATGGCGGAGAAGTTATCGCAAAAGGAACTCCCGAGGATATTCAAAATGATCCAAAATCTATTACAGGAAAATATTTATCGGGTAAGAAAAAAATAGAACTTGGCCATCAGCAGTTGGCCATGGAAAATAAAGAATATTTAAAGTTAATTGGGGCAAGCAGATTTAATCTGAAAGATATAAATGTTGAGTTTCCGTTAAAAAAATTAGTTTCAATTACGGGAGTTTCGGGATCGGGAAAATCTACATTATTAGTAGATACTCTTTATCCCGCTCTCCAGAAAGAATTAAATCCTCTTTATCGCGGAGAAACCGGAGGATACAAGAGAATTGAAGGATTAGAAAATGTCGACAAGGCAATTTTAATCGATCAAAGCCCCATAGGTAGAACTCCAAGAAGTAACCCGGCTACATACACAGGCCTATTTGATCCCATACGTGACGTATTTACATTAACTAAAGAGGCTAAAACATTAGGGTTTAAAAAAGGCAGATTCTCATTTAATGTAAGAGGAGGAAGGTGTGAGGCTTGTGAAGGACAGGGGCAAATAAAAATCGAAATGCAGTTTATGAGCGATATTTGGGTAACGTGTGATGTGTGCCATGGAAAACGCTACAATACACAAACTTTGGAGGTAGCATATCGTGGAAAAAATATAGCGGAAATTTTGGATATGACAGTTGATGAAGCGTTGGAATTTTTCCATGCTCACCCACAAATTGAGCAGAAGTTAGAAACATTATCTTTGGTTGGATTGGGATATATGGAACTTGGCCAACCTGCAACAACTCTATCAGGTGGAGAAGCACAAAGGGTAAAATTAGCTACTGAACTCTCCAGGCGCGCAACCGGACATACAGTATATATTTTGGATGAACCGACAACCGGACTTCACTTCGTAGACGTAGAAAGACTAATGAGGGTATTAAAACTACTTGTACAAAAAGGCAACTCGGTTTTTGTAATTGAGCACAATTCAGATGTTATTAAAAATAGTGATTGGATTATCGATTTGGGGCCTGATGGTGGAGACAATGGTGGACAAGTCGTAGCTCAGGGAAAACCTGTGGATATTATCAAGAACAAAGCTTCTTATACAGGGCAATACCTTGGGTAGGATGTTGCACCTGGATGAATACTTGTCTTTAATTAAAAAGATTTTGTATCCATCCAGGATTTTTTATTCAAATTACATTTAGTCGTTAGCAAAAAAATTACCAGATCTTGATTGTTACAGGTTTATCGTTATCGATAGTCATAGACAGAATTCCACTCCACTCTTCAGTGCCTGATTTGCGTGCAGCAAGCATGGAAGAAAATGGATAATCTGCTTTGTATTCTAGACAAACCTTTTTATTTAACTGTTTTGCCAGTTTTGACTGAAGATCGTATATATCATAGTCATACGCAAGAAGTATGGCTGAAAAATTCATCAGTCTAACTATTTGATCTGTTGCGACTTTGCCCTTATTTAATTTAGATGAAACATCTTTGATCAAACGATCAAGAAAGTCATCTTCAATCTTCTGAGTGGAAATATTACAGCCTCTCAGAATAATTGGTAAATTACTTGTTGCATTCAAAAACAATAGGAAACTTCCGAATGCAAAAAAAACACCAGCAATGCGCATGAAACTCATCCAAAAATCACTCATCCTTAAAAAACTCAATCCAATGAGTAACCCGGAGGTAAGCACTGCAATTACAAACAAACTCCAGTAATAGTACTTGCCTTCTCTTTGAAACATTTGAAACTTCCTTTCCGGGCAAATCGCCCTTTCCCTTATCGAGACAAATCGCCTCAAGGGATCTAAAAAACTTTAATTTGAATATATTAACGAGCTAGCTAACGACTAACGATAATACTAGCATATCCTATAGCAAATATCAAGTTTATTAGGCACAAATATAGGATTTAGGTTATACTAATTACATGAAGTTTTTTAAGCTTTTTACAGTTGCAGTACTTTGTTCTTTGTACTTTGTACTCTGTACTAACGTACGTGCCCAAGATGAATTCTCTGTAGACACGGCTGTTACCTATAACGTTCAGGAAACGGGTACAACATTAGTTACCCATAACATAATTCTGGAAAACAATTTTTCGGATTTATACGCAACAACTTATACGTTAAGCCTTGAAAACATAAACGCCTCAAACATTAAAGCTCTTAACGATAGTGGGGGAGTATTACCATTAGAATCTTTAAAGGATGGAAATAGAACAGATATAAAAATTTCTTTTCCGGATACTTCTGTCGGAAAGGGTGTGCAAAGAAAATTTTCGATATCTTATGAAAATACTACTTTTGCTGTAAGAACTGGAGAAGTTTGGGAAGTATCTATTCCAAAACTAGGATCCGAAAGTATTTTCAGAAATTACCAGCTTTTTCTTGTTGTACCCAAAAGCTTTGGCCTTGAAGCGTATATTTCTCCTAAACCTGCATCAAGTGAACTATCTGACAAAGGATATTCCTATACATTTGATAAAAATGTCATAACTCAAACAGGAATAAGCGCAGGTTACGGTCAATTTCAGGTTTTTACATTTAATCTCTCATATCATCTTGAAAACCCACTTTCCAAGTCGTCAACCACAGAAATAGCACTACCTCCCGATACAGCTTTTCAAAAAGTATATATTCAAAAAATTGAACCTGCCCCAGCAAACGTAAAAGTCGATTCCGATGGAAATTGGATTGCAACTTATAGCCTTTCTGCCCGGGAAAGAATTGACGTGGTTGTGACCGGCTCGGTTCAGATTTTTGCAAGTTTTCGATCTTTTACCAAACCAGATGAAAATGTTTTAAGTGAAAATCTTAAAGAAACGGGATACTGGCAAGTTAATGATCCAAGAATTCAAGCCTTGGCCCAACAACTTAAAACTCCTGAGGCAATTTATAATTACGTTTCAAGAACACTAACTTACGACGCAAGTAGAGTTCAGTCAAATGTTCAGAGAATGGGTGCACTAAAAGCATTGGAGAATCCCTCTCAGGCAATTTGCATGGAATTCACCGATCTTTTTATAGCTATTGCCAGGGCGGCAGGAATACCTGCAAGAGAAGTAAATGGATTTGCATATACCGAGAATCCGGATTTACAACCCCTCGGCCTTGTTGCCGATGTACTTCATTCATGGCCGGAATATTACGATAGAAAGAATGGTGTTTGGATTGCCATAGATCCCACCTGGGGATCTACCAGCGGTATTGATTTCTTCAATAAATTGGACCTTCGGCATTTTACATTTGTTAATCATGGAGTTAGTTCAACTCTTCCATACCCACCTGGATCATATAAATTGGGGCCAAATCCACAAAAAGACGTTTTTGTGTCATTTGGTCAATTACCAACCAATCGAATAAGTATTCCGAATATTTCAATTGAGCCATACAGAATTTTACCGTTTTTTAGTTCAATTTATTTAGTTACAATTTCCAATCCCGGTCCCGTAGCTTTATATTCTACATACCCGACTATATATTTTGATCTTATTGAAAAAAGCCGTGACTATATCGAAGTTTTGGCTCCGTATTCAAGTAAACAAATTCAAGTTTCAATCCCTTATAGTCTTTTGGGAAAAGATACGCCGAATGTTATTAAAGTCGGTGTTAACGCAAGCACATCCCAAATCATTACAAACAAAAAACAGGTTGTTGTGTACAGTTTGGTTGCAGTGCTTGTGGCTTTGATAATTATAACCGTATTTATACTCTTTAAACTTAAGAAAATAAAAATAATGAATATATTTGCTAAAATAGTGTCTTCTCAAAAAAAACATGATGAAACTATTAAAACACCTCCCGAAAACAAAGATAACGACTAAAGTTTACTTAACCTTGCCTGAAAACCCCGGAATATATATCTATTACAAAAAGGATGTTCCAATCTATGTCGGTAAGGCTATTAACTTGAAGTCGCGTATAGCTTCGTATTTTAGATTAAACCTTGAAACAAAAACAAAAAGAATGCTTGAAGAAGCTAATTATTTATCCTATATCAACGTTGAAGACGAGTTGGATGCTTTACTTTTAGAAGCAAGATTAATAAAAGATTTCCAGCCTAAGTACAATATTATTGCAAAGGACGATAAAGAACCTCTATATATTCAAATAACAAAAGAGGAATATCCACGAATAATAGTTGTTCGAAAAGCAGACTTGAATAAATTTAAAGATTCCAATAATTACGGTCCATTTCCTTCATCTAAGATAGTTAAATCGGTACTTAGGATGTTAAGAAGAATTTTTCCATACTCTGAACACAAATTGGGCAATAAACCTTGTTTATATTCACAAATTGGACTTTGTAATCCCTGCCCGAATGAAATAGCAAAAAGTATTGAACATAAAACACTTGAAAAAATGTATCTGAATAACATTAGACACATTAAATCAATCTTGAATGGAAATATTAACAATGTAAAAAAAACATTGGAAAAGCAAATGAAAGTCTTGTCTGAAACAGAAAAATATGAGCAAGCTACCGAATTTAGAAACAAAATCCAAAAACTCGAATATATAACAAACTTCAAAAATTCTACAGATTTATATTTAGAAAATCCCAATCTGATCGAAGAAATTAGAGACAAGGAACTAAGGGAATTATCCGATATATTGGGCTTTAATAACTTATCTAGAATAGAATGTTATGACGTTGCCCACCTTCAGGGAAAATTTACCACAGCATCCATGGTTACTTTTATCAACGGAGTACCGGAAAAAAGACTTTATAGACATTTCAGAATCCGCCAAATTAAGGGAAATGATGATTACGCTTCAATGAGAGAATTAGCAAAGCGACGAATTAATAATCTTGCAAGTTGGGGAATACCTGATTTAGTGATTGTTGACGGGGGAAAAGGCCAGCTTTCAGTATTTCAAAAAGAACTTGAAAATTTAAATATACCGGTTATTGGTTTAGCCAAAAGACAGGAAACATTGATTATCCCCGCTATGAAATCCAAAATTAATAAGGTTCATGAATACAAGTTACCAAAAGGACCGGCTTTAAATCTTGTGCAACGAATGAGAAATGAGGCCCATAGATTTGCCCAGGCATATCATCATAAATTATTTAAGTCATCACTATTTGAAAGCACTTCATAAGCAGTTTATACTAAATGAATGATAAGACGTACTCTTAAATATTTCCTGATTAACACGACAAGTCTATATCTTATTTCACTTGTGGTTACGGGTCTTATTTTTTCTGATGGATTAAACACGGTTATTCTTACAGGCATTGCTTTGGCTGTTACATCCCTTATCATCAAACCAATTATAAATTTACTGTTATTACCGCTTAACTTGATAACTTTTGGCTTATTTAGATGGGTTAGTTACGCTGTGACCTTGTATATTGTTACTCTTATAGTACCGGGATTTGAAATCACAAATTTTGTTTTTGCAGGTTATCCATCGTACTGGATAACAATTCCGCCAATTACTCTTACCGGAGTGCTGGCCTTTATTGCTTTTTCGTTTATTATTTCAATATTTTCTTCATTGTTTGACTGGCTCCTAAAGTAGAAAGAATGCTATAATTAGCTTTAAGACATATGAGCCAAACTTTAATTATTATACAAACCATAATTTCTATTACCTTGATCGTTCTTATTCTGGTTCAAGCAAGAGGTACGGGTTTTGGGAGATCCGGAGGGTCCGGAAGTACATCTTTCACGAGAAGGGGATTGGAGAAATTGATATTTCGCCTCACATTTATTGTAGCTTTTATATTTATAGTTTTATCAATTCTACAATTGGTTTATTAATTCATGCTAAATCTCCGATACGTTTTTAGACTTATTAAAGCCTTTTTTGTAAGGTTTAAGATATTAATCTTGTTAGGTATCGGATTTGGAATAGCAATATTTTTTTTATTAAAGTTCCTACTTCCTCTTTTTGATGTCGGTCAAAATGTAAGAATAGGTAAAACCGGTAGATACACCGTTTCTACACTTCCGATTGAGATACTAAAACTGGCCGGAAACGGTCTAACAAGAATGGAAGATGACGGAAGTGTTGTGCCGGATTTAGCGTCGTCATGGGAAACAACCGACAAAGGAAAGACGTGGATATTTACACTTAAAGAAAATTTGTTTTGGCAAGATGGCAATAGCCTCACAAGCAAGGATATATCTTATCAATTTTCCGATGTGTCTATCGAGCGGTCGGATGATATGACAATTGTTTTTAAATTACAAAATGCATACTCAGCGTTTCCGGCAGTTGTATCAAGACCAACTTTTAAATCAGGCTTTCTGGGTACCGGAAAATGGAAAGTTACTGATATTTCACTTAATGGATCTGTCGTTGAGCAAATTGATTTACTTTCGGAAGATGATATTAAAACTACGTATAAATTTTATCCAACTGAAGAAAGAACAAAAATTGCTTTTGAATTGGGACAGGTTGATAGAATCGAAGATGTTTTTAATTTGAAACCATTTGATACATGGACAAAAACAAAAATAAATAAAGTAGTCAACGCGGGCCAGTATGTCGCCATTTTTTTCAATACTCAGGATGGCTATTTATCTGAAAAGAACCTACGTCAAGCTCTTTCTTATGCAATAAACAAGGATGAACTTTATAGCGAGCGCGCAATTAGTCCAATTTCAAAAACTTCCTGGGTTTATAATTCTCAAGTAAAAGCTTATGATTACGATCCCATAAAAGCAAAAGAAACCGTAGACGAATATAAAAAATCGACCGGCATAGATAATCTTGCAATAAATTTATCCACATCTTCGCTTTTGTTAAATCAGGCGGAAATTATTGCCAACTCATGGAAAGCGATTGGTATTGATGTTAATTTACAAGTTGTCTCTGCACGCCCGAATGAATACCAAGCGTTTTTGGCTATTTACGATGTTCCCGATGACCCTGATCAATATTCGATTTGGCATTCTACTCAAACGGCAACAAACATTACACATTATCAAAATGTAAGAATCGATAAGCTTTTGGAGGATGGGAGAAGTGAATTGAATATGGAATCCAGAAAAAAGATTTATTTGGATTTTCAAAGGTTTCT
>Ga0172379_10007729_pt1 | contig 13840 bp, 9 predicted proteins | sample GrowelOW334metaG_FD_119756 | JGI IMG/M metagenome (GOLD analysis project Ga0172379, IMG submission 119756) | Groundwater microbial communities from an aquifer near a municipal landfill in Southern Ontario, Canada - Groundwater well OW334 metaG | ecosystem: Environmental > Aquatic > Deep... | reverse complement strand
TACATAAAAATAACATTATGAGTAAACAACTTAAAAAATCTCTTATTTACAGTTTAATTTTAGCAATTATTTTGACATTTGTATCTTTTTTTATTAATGCGTCTCAAAAACAAATGTATGATTTTGGTATGAAAGTGTCGTACGGATTCCCATTACGTTGCATAGATATATATAATACGGAAATTCATGTACGGTTAGAATTTTTATTAAATTATTGTATATACTATGTTATTTCTTTAACAGTTATTGCCATCTGTTTTTTATTCAGTGATTATATAAAGAAGAGAAAAAATAATTAATTTTTATAATATGAATAAATTAGTTTTGCGCTCACTAGGCGTTATATGTTTTTTATTTCTTTTTACATTACCAGTGATTGCGCAGGAGAATAACCAGTTGAATTTAACAAAACAACAACAGCAGTCGTATTATAAATTACAGGCATCAGCGGACAATCTTTATATTAATTGGGAGAAATTAAATATTGCACCAGATTGGATTAGAACGACAAATTTCAATATTAAATGGAAAAATAGTGATTATACGGAACGAGCTTATCAATTTTTAGAGGAATATAAAGATTTATATAAAATTAGTAATCCAAGAGAAGAATTAAAATTAGTTTCTTTAGATGCAGATAATTTAGGTATGACGCATGTTACTTTACAGCAAGAATACCAAAATATACCGGTATATGCAGCTAGGTTGAAATTTCATTTTAAAAAAGATGGTTCTTTATCTTCAGCCACTGGCACCTATCTACCAAATATTAATACAATATTTCCAAGCCCTAAAATTACTGAAGAACAAGCATTTCAAATTGCTACGGCTAAATTGAAAAAAGAATTCAATTTAGATGACAATAGTTTTGATAAAATAAGTATTCAAAAAAGCAACAGTCAATTGATTATTTATAATCACGGCTTATTTTCAAAGAAACAGGAAAACAATTATTTAGCTTGGCGGTTTTCCGCATATTCTAAAAAAGCAGCAGTTAATTATTTATTTTACATTAATGCGCAAAATGGAGAAATAATTAATCAAATGAACGAAGTAAAAAGTTTAAAAAATAGAGAAACATATACTTTAGCTGATTGCTTAGATTATTTTGGAACATTAATATATAATGAAACTGGTTTAGTTGGTACTTATGATGGGCAAGCTGAAGCAGTCCATAATTTAGTAAGCAATGCTTATGATTTTTATAATAATAAATTTAGTCGTGATAGTTTTGACGGCTCTGGAGGGACAATAAAATCTTATACTCATTATGAAGAGTGGGATAGCGATAAATTAATTCCTGGATGCGTAGAAGTTGAAAATGCAAAATGGACAGGCTATAGTTTGCTTTTTGGTGAAAATTTTATTTCGCAAGATGTTGTTGGCCATGAATTCACCCATGCTGTGACTAATTATACTGCCAATTTTGAATACGAAAATGAATCAGGCGCTTTGAATGAATCCTACGCAGATATATTTGGCGAATTTATTGAATTCGATAATGGTGGGGGGGATTGGCAGATGGGAACAGATTTGCCGAGTGGACCGTCAAGAGACATGAGCGATCCCCATAGCTCTAGTTATCGGCAACCTGCACATGTTAGTGAACAATTAGATTCCACAGAAGAACCATGCGCGAGTAGTGATGATGCTGCTGATATTGGTTGCGTTCATTATAATAATGGCATAATAAACAATACTTTATATTTATTAACAGTTGGTGGGACAAACAGTTATAGCGGGGAGACAATTGATTCTGCGGAAGCTATTGGCCAAGATAAAGCTGAGCAAATATATTATCGTGCGTTAACGGAATATTTAGGCACGGCCTCTGATTTTAGCGATGCTTATAATGCAACCATGCAAAGCTGCTTGGATTTTTACGCCAGAGGCGAACATAGTATCACACTGGCAGATTGTAATGAGGTATATAATGCTTTTCACGCTGTGGGCATAGCTACGGATCCTTATTTTTATTCTTATGTTGCAACGCCCAGCGGTATTTCCGGCTATGCGCCGTTAACATTAAATTTTGATGCTAGTGATTATCGAAGTTTTGGCGATACTATTGCTACTTATAATTGGAATTTTGGGGATGGTGTAACAGGATCTGGCGTCTCTGTCAGCCATACTTATGCTCCTGGTACATATACTTATACTATAACTGTCATAGATTCAAGCGGTGATGAAAATATATCAAGTGGTACGATTACAGCTAGCAACCCTATCACTCCCACCTTCACCATTTCCGGTGATGGGGTAGCAGCCCCGGCAACAGTATCATTTAACGCGGCAGCCACAACCGATGCGACCGGGACGATCACGGATTATTCTTGGAACTTCGGGGATGGGAGCAGTATTTCCAGCGGCTCAACCGCAACAACCACGCATAACTACATAACCGGCGGGTATTATAACGCGATATTAACGGTAACAGACAGTAATAGCTACACTAATACATATAATAAATCCGTTTTTGTTGGCACCACCGGCCCTACCTCTGTTAGCGGCACTATATATAATGATACCTGGACAGCTGCCCGCAGCCCCTACGTGATTAACGGTTCGGTTACAGTAGAAGGCGGTGGAATATTAACTATAGAGCCTGGCACAATTATCAAGTTTGCTGATGCGGCATCTATTACCGTTAACGGCACTTTAAACGCCCAAGGTACAACAACAAATCAAATTATTTTTACTTCTTATAAAGATGATACTTATGGCAGCGATACAAACGGCGATGGCTCAGCCACGGCGCCGAATCCCGGAGATTGGGCTACTATTTATTTTAATAGTGGCAGCGATGCTAGTATTGTTTCCGATTGCTTAATACAATATGGGGGCTATATTGATTCAATTTATCCATGGCCGACTTATTCAACCATTAGTATTGCTTCTTCTAACCCGACTATTATCAATAGTACTATTCAAAACAGTAAACACAGCATTATAGATATTACCAGCGCTAGCCCTACTATTGCTAACAATACTATTTCAGAAACAGATTATACGGCTATTGATATTATGAGTGGTTCACCTACGATAGATGGCAACACCATCAGCAATTCTGGTTCTTCGTATCAAGCAGTAGCAATTGCTAGTGAAGCCACACCAGCGGTTACTAATAATATTTTTACGAATAATGCTTACCCTATTTATATTACTGGTTCATTATCTGCAGGAATGTCATTAGTAAATAATATCGGGTCTGGCAATACTTTTAATGCAATTTATTTTTTTGGTGTTGATACAATTAGTGATTATACTTTAAATAATGATAATGATCTACCGTATCTGATTAATTATTTTACTGTTTCTAGCGGCAATACTCTTACTATCGATCCCGGCGTAGTTAGTAAATTTACCGATGGCGCATCTATCACCATTAACGGTATTCTTAATGCTCAAGGCACTACTGCGGAACCGATTGTCTTCACCTCTATAAAAGACGATACTCACGGTGGCGATACCAATGGCGATGGTTCTGCAACCATGCCGGCAAAAGGCGATTGGGGCACTATCTATTTGAATGCCGGCAGTGATGCCAGCATTATATCTAACGCTGTTATTCAATACGGCGGTTATATCGGCGCGGCTTATCCATGGCCAACTTATCCAACCATCAGCATCAATACAGCTAATCCGACCATTACTAATTCAACTATTCAAGAAAGTAAATTTAGTTTAATAAATATTACCAATGCCAGCCCCAGTATTACAAACAACAATATTTTAGAGACGGATTATTTAGCCATCGGTATTACCGGGGGCTCTCCTACTATAGACGGTAACACCATTAGCAATTCTGGTTCTTCGTATCAGGCGGTTGCGATTGTTGACAATGCCACACCAGCCATTACTAACAATACAATTAGTAATAATTCTTATGGAATTTATCTGACTTCCGGGACACCAATAATATCGAATAACGATATTTATAATAACTCTTCATACGGTTTTTATAATATTTCTGGCGTAAACATTACCGCGGAAAATAATTGGTGGGGCGATGCTTCTGGGCCATATAATGCCACAAGTAATCCATCCGGTACTGGCAATCAAGCTAGCAACGATGTAGATTTCGATCCTTGGCTTTCGGCTAGCATTAATGCGCCAACAGATGTTAGTTCGTTAATCGCTAGCACAGACGTTTGGCAGCGTAAAATTATTTTATACTGGGTTAATCCCACAGATAGCGATTTTGTCAGCGTTACAATAGATCGTTTCGACGGAGCAACAACAACTACATTGGCTACTGGCATAACCGGAACAGGTTATCCAGATGTAACTCCGGCTTATAGTACCGTTTATACTTATACAATTTATACAGTGGACGCCGATGGCAATCAGAGCCCGGGTATTGCCATCTCCAGAATAATTCAAAATCCCGCTCCTAGAACATTTGTTGCCACAGCAGCTGATACGCAAATCAACCTGACTTGGCGCGCAAGCACTGCTCCGGCGGCGCAAATCGGTGGCTATCGGGTTTACTATCGCCAGGCCGGCGTGGGCGCTTATCTTGCCGTTGATGTTGGCAATGTTACCAGCCATATTCTTTCCGGTTTAACCAATGGTACGCTTTATCAAGTTTACGTTGTGGCTTATAGCACAGCTGGAATTGAAAGCCCAAAAAGCTTAACGCGAATAGCACGGCCGCGTCCATAATTTGGTTATTTTATTATTGACTAAAAGTCAGCAAAATGTTAGATTAAAAGCTGATTTTTTATTATGTCGTTAACCAGACAAGTCGCTCATAACACAATAATTCAAGCATCCGGAAAAATACTTGGTACAGCTTTAGGTGCTGGCGCCGCTATTTTTTTATTGCGTTATTTTAAGGATTATCGCTATGGTGAATACACCACTATCATGGTTTATTTGCAGATTTTTGGTATTTTAATGGACTTGGGATTATTTATCATTTTAATCAAAAAGATATCCCAGCCGCAAAGTGCTGAGCAAGAAAATAAAATTATCAATAATACTTTCACTTTTCGTTTAGTTTCCGGTTTAGCTTTATTAGTGCTGGCGATTGTTATTTCTTGGTTTATTCCGCAATACAGCTTGCTAATTAAATGGGGTATTATGATTGCCGCGCTTAATTATTTATTTATTTCTTTAAGCCAAATTTTAACCGCCATTTTTCAGAAGCATTTATCCATGACTAAAGTAGCGGTAGCTGAAATTTCCAGTAAAATTTTTATGTTTTTATCCACGCTCTCAGTAATCTATATTTTTAAAACTGGTTTACTAACGATTGTTTTTACCGTGGCGTTAACTGGATTTATTAATTTCATTATTTTATATTTAAGCGTTTTAAAATATAGCCGTATTAAGTTGGCTTTCGATTGGCAGGTATGGCGAGAAATATTTTCCGAAAGCTGGCCCTTGGCATTATCTGTCACTTTGAATATGGTTTATTTTAAAGCCGACACTTTAATTTTAGGCTGGTTAAAGCCGCAATCAGATGTGGGTATTTATGGTGCGTCGTATAAAATACTAGAAGTAATTATTACTATTCCCGCTATGTTTGTTGGCCTGGTAATGCCCGCGCTTTCTTATCATTTTGCTAAAAAAGAATGGGGAAAATTCAAACAGATTTTTCAAAAAGCTTTTGACGCTTTGGCGATTATGGCCTTACCGCTCATTGCTGGTACCATAGTGGTGGGGCAGCCATTAATGTTATTAATGGCCGGTGAAAAATTTACTGTCAAACAAGCTGATCTTGGTATTATTTTGCAAATACTAATCTGGGCAGTAGGGTTTATTTTTATTGGTACTTTAACTGGTTATATAATTGTGATCGTGAACAAACAAAAAGCCGCGATCAAAGCCTATGCTTTTGTGGCTGGCACTTCATTGTTTGGTTATTTAATATTAATTCCTAAGTATTCATATTTTGGTGCGGCTGCAGTAACCGTTTATTCAGAAGCTGTAATGATGCTATTCGGTTTTTACTATTTATATAGCGTTACTAAAATTAAGCCGGGATTTAACATTGTGATGCGTGCTGCTTTGGCCAGCCTATTAATGATGCTAGTTCTATATTTATTGCCCCACTGGAACGTGTTAATTTCCATAATGATTGGTGCCATAGTCTATGTAATTTTTTTGTATCTTTTCCGTGGGCTATCCAGACAAGAAATCGCCGAAATTATTAGATTGAAAAAAAATGACTAATATTTTAATTTTAAAATTTCCCTACAGTAGTAAATACGGCGGTGGTGAAAAACACACCATAGATTTAGTAGATAATTTGCAGCGGCAGGGTTTCAGGTTTTATTTGGTTTCTACCTGCTCGGTGTTGCTACCGGAATTTAAAAAAAGATATTGGCCGGCGAAAAAAATTTGGGCTGGCAAAGAACCGGTTAGCCCGGTAGCTTTAATTTTATTTTTGTTTATTTGGCCGCTGATACTAATTAATCTGGTGCGCATATTAGTGCAATACAAAATTACTAAAAAGATTAAAATTATTTACTGTTTGTCTTTAACGGAAAAAATACTATTAACCTGGCCAGCCAGGATTCTGGGAATAAAAGTTGTTTGGGTGGAGCATTTGTTAATAGAAAATTGGCTTTTGAAATCACCTTTAAAATATCTATATGTTTTATTTTCACGTTCGGCGTTAATTGTCACGGTGGTTAATGCCGTGGCCGAGCAATTAAAAACTTTGGGCGTGCCTGAAAAAAATATTAAAGTAATTTATAATAGCGTTGACTTAACCAAATTCCAACCGCACTCAACAAAATTAGAGAGTTTGCATAAAGAATTTAAAGTTGGTTTTGTGGGGCGCTTGAATGAAGAAAAAGGTGTTAAGTATTTAATTTTAGCGATTGCTAAATTGAAAGCGGTAATACCGCAAATTAAATTAATTATCGTGGGTGAAGGTGACCAAAAACCCAGTTTGCAAATGTTGATTAAAGATAAAGGTATTCAAGATAAAGTAACTTTTGTAGGTTTTCAAAAAGACGTGCCCAAGTGGTTAGTGAATTTTGATTGTCTGGTATTGCCGGCTGTGCGCCGTGAAACCTTTGGCATGGTGGTGGCTGAAGCCTTAGCTTGTGAAAAACCAGTGATCGTCACGAATGTTGGCGGTTTGCAGGAAGTAGTAGGCGCCAACGGCTATATTGTCGAGCCGCATCATTCCACTGGCATTGCCGACAGTTTAATGGAAATTTATAAAAATTATCCGCAAGCCTTGGCTAAAGCGAAAGCCGGAAGGTTGCAAGTAGAAGCGAAATTTTCTTTACCCAATATGATCAACCAATATGCTGAAACCTTTAAAAATATATTATAAGTTTATCATTTTATTATTACTTTCCGGCTTGGCCATTGCTTTGTCTTTATTACCGATTTATTTGCCGTCTTTTTTAGTTATTGGCATTTTAATTTTTGGTTTACTCTGTTTGGTTATCTTAAAAGACCCGATGTGGGGCATGTATTTACTGGTATTTTTTCTTCCGTTTGAGAGAATTGGTTCTTACGATGTAGCAGGCATTACTATTCGTTTAAGCCAAATTGTGGCGTTACTAACAATTTTTGCTTGGGTGGCGCGCGGTTTTAATCTGCAAAGTTTTAAACTCCGACCGCAGCCATTGTTTTGGCCGATTGTTTGTTTTTTAGCATTTAATGCGTTAGCAATTATTAATTCGCCCAACCCGGATCGTTCCATAAAAGTTTTAATTTTTACGGCTTTTACTTTATTGATTTGTTTGTTAATACCAAACATTATTCGTCATGGCGATCAGCTGCCTAGATTGATTAATTTACTCTGTTTAAGTTTGCTATTGGTTTCATTATTTGGTTTGTACCAGTTTTTAGGTGATATTGTCGGATTACCAACGTCATTAACCGGTTTGCGTGAGCAATACACTAAAGAAGTACTGGGCTTCCCTCGTATACAATCGACTGCACTGGAACCACTTTATTTTGCAAATTATTTGTTGATACCATTATCAATATTGATTTCTTTATTTTTAAGCAAAGCCTCGAAAATTAAGCCGTTAGTGCTAGTGGGATTAATTGCTTTAGGCGGTATAAATTTAGTACTCACAGTAGCTCGCGGCGGTTATCTTGCTTTTGCTGGTTGCTTGTTGTTATTTCTTGTTATTTATTTTAAACGTTTATTCAATATTAAAAATATTATCTATGCTGTATTAGCTGTGGTTATTATTTATTTTGGTGCTAATTCTTTTTTAAATTTAAACATCGAAGGCACTAAAGAAAAGTTTTTAGCGCATGCGGAAAACATTTTTAGCGGTGCGGCTTATGTTGAACGCGCTGATACATTTACTGAAGCCTATCATGCCTGGTTGAATCATCCTTGGCTGGGTATTGGGCCTGGCAGTTTTGGCCCATATGTTTCTTATCATCCTTTAGCAGTGCCAAGTGATGGTTATTTGATTGTGAATAACGAATATATGGAATTGCTGGCAGAAACCGGTATCATTGGCTTATTAATTTTTGTTATTATTGTTGGCATTATTTTTATTCGCTCGCTAAAAGCTATTAAACAAGCTAAAGACAAATATGTAAAAGCAATTATTATCGGATTAATGGTGGCTCTGGCTGGAATTTTAGCTCAATATAATACATTTTCCGTGCTTTATATTATGCATATTTGGGTGGCTATTGGTTTATTGATTGCCTGCCAGAACATTGTGTTTTTAAAGAAGTATGAAAAAAATTCATCAAACCCCCGGGTTTAACCCGGTGGGTTTCATATTATTATATGAAAAATAATATTCTTGAAAATTTCATTTATTTAATAATTTTCGGTTTACCGGCTTATTTAATTAGGTTTAAAATATTTGGTATTCCTTTTACTGGTTTAGAAATCTTAATTTTATTGATGTTTTTATTGTTTGTTATTAAAACACGGGGTAAATTCTCTCTAGGTTCTTATAAGTATATTATTTATTCTTTTATTATCGTCAGCTTTATTGCTTGCATTATGAGTGTCGATAATCTGGCGGCTTTAGGATTATTAAAAGCATATTTATTGGAACCAGTATTATTTTTTATAGTACTAATCAATGTACAACCAAAATTTTCCAAAGTTCTATGGGCTTTAGGCTTATCCGCGCTATTCGTTTCCGCAATCGGTATCATACAGTATCTCAGCGGCTATGGTATTCCAGCACCATGGAATATTCGTGGCCCGGAATTTAGGATTACCTCAGTTTATGAGTATCCAAATGCTGTTGGTTTGTATCTCACGCCGATTATTGTGCTTTTTCTTGGTAATATTGTAGTTGGCAAACGACGCATTTATCCTAGCTTGCTGATTATCGCTGTGTCTTTATTTGCTGTTTTTGCCGCGCAAACGCAGGGAGCTTATCTGGCTATTTTAGCGGGTTTATTTTTTTTAGGGTTGTTTACTAAATGGCGAAAAATATTTTTTGGGGGATTGATGGTAGGAATAATTATCATATTAGTAGTGCCCTCGATTAAAGAAATCGTTACATTTCAAGATACTTCCGGTGATGTCCGCGTGGCTTTATGGCAAGGCACATGGAATTTAATTAAAGATCGGCCTTTAGTGGGCGCAGGTTTAGCATCTTTTCCAGCAGTTTATCCGCAATATAAATTAGCCAAGCATGTTGAATCTTTGCTTTATCCGCATAATATTTTTTTAGATTTTTGGGTAGAACTGGGTTTATGCGGCTTGTTATGGTTGCTTTGGGTGCTGGTTAAATTTTTTAAAAATAATTTTTCGGCAAAAAAACCAAAAAATATCGTGTTGATGGCAGCCATGATTGCTATCCTGGTTTATGGTTTAGTGGATGTGACATATTTTAAAAATGATTTATCGGTTTTATTTTGGTTGATATTGGGCTTAGCAGAGAGTTGTAGAAAGGAAATGATAATGTCATAGTTGAAGGAAATAGAATTGTCATACCCATGCTAAAATAAGCAGTTAATAATTAACTGCTAATAACATGGTAAACAATGACAATTTAACTATGAGTCAAAAAGAAATATTCCGTTATGACATTATCAAGCGTTTAATCAGAAAAGAAATTAACGGTACTAAAGCATCAGAGCTGCTTAACCTGTCTATTCGCCAGACTAAACGTTTAAAATTAAATGTGATGGAAAGTGGCGCTTCCGGCCTAGTACACGGTAATCGTGGCAAGCCTAGCAATCGTTGTATACCTGATTTAGAAAAGAAAAAAATAATCCTGTTCCTTAACAAATATTATGCAGACTTTGGGCCAACATTTGCCTGTGAAAAATTAGCCGAAAAGCATAAATTATTTAGAGATCCAAAAACTATCCGTAGCATCATGATTCAGAAAGGATTATGGAATATTAAACAAAAAAGAAAGCAGCAAGAGCATCGTGCCTGGCGACAACGTAGAACTTGTTTTGGAGAGATGGAGCAGTTTGACGGCTCATATCATCATTGGTTCGAGGATAGAGGAGAAAAAAGCTGTTTACTCTTGTCCGTAGATGACGCCACAGGACAAATTACCCAAGCAGAGTTTTCCGAGAATGAAGGCGTATTTCCAGTATTCACTTTTTGGCTTAAATATCTTGAAAAACATGGCAAACCATTGAGTATCTATACCGACAAGTTCAGTACCTACAAAATGACGCAGAAAGTAGCCCTAGAAAACCACGATTTAAAAACTCAGTTCCAAAGAGCTTTAACTGAATTGAAAATAGAACCGATATTTGCCAATTCCCCGCAAGCTAAAGGCAGAGTGGAAAGAATGTTTGGCACCTTGCAGGATCGGCTTACTAAGGAATTAAGATTAAAAAATATCAGTGCCGTGCTAGAAGCAAATATCTTTCTTCAACAAGAGTTTATGCCAAAATACAACCAACAATTTGGAGTCCAGGCCAGGAACCAAGCTAATTTGCATCAGTCTCTTTCTAAAAATGAAAAACAAAGACTGGAAAGTATTTTTTCAAGAAAGACAGTAAGAACAGTACAGAATGATTTTACAATTAGTTTTGACAGTCAGTGGCACCAATTAACTAAAGAGCAACCAGCTACGGTTTGTAAAAGAGATGAAGTTATTATGGAAGAGCATCTGGATAATTCTCTTAAAATCAGTTTTAAAGGAAAATACCTTAATTACAAATTAATACCAAAAATATGCAAATACCAAAAACACAAACAAATTCCTTGGGTAATCGCAGCCAGCCAAATTAAACAGCCAGCTCTAATACAAGTATGACATTTCTAAATCCCTGAAACTATGACATTTCTATTTCCCGTTGACAGGGCTTAGCAGAGAGTGGACAGATGCGAAAAAATTTGCTATAATGATATGGCTCGTAATGGCAGATCAATGTGTCTGGTAATGGTAGACCAACGTGTCTACCAATAAAATAAAAATAAAAAATATCATGATTTTGGCGAAAAAACAATTTGCTTTTTTGGCTCTTTTTATCTCTCTCTTCTTAATTTTATTCAGTGTTTTAATATTAGACAGTGTTTTAGCCGATGAAAAGCTAGAAACAAAAGTTAATACCGTTTCTTTAATAAGTGAATCCATTAATAGTAGTTCACTTTTTTTGTTGTCTAATTCCAGCGAACAAAATGAAAAAGAAATTATTTTGCCAGAAGTAATAGCCGATTATGACTTTAATATTTTTGGTTTGAAATGGCAAGCGAAAAATAGTAATTTTACTATTTATGTTAAAACAGATAAAAGCGATTGGATTACTGTAAACGAATTAATTGCAACCAAGCCGCGGGAAGACGGCTTTCATTTCAGTGAACCGATCGTGATTTCCGGAAAAAGCATTACCACAAAAATTGTTTTTCAAGATGCTCAAGCCGATTTAAATAATTTACCAGATTTAGAATTAATTTATTTGGATTCACGGCCGGTTAGTATTTTTAGTCCGCAACGGGCATTAGCTTCGGTCTATCATAGCATAAGTAAAACTGACGGCGTAAAAATAATTTCTCGCACTGAGTGGGGCGCTAATGAAGATTATCGCACCTGGGAACCGCAATATGATGCGCCGCAAGCTTTTGTGATCCATCATACTGCCGGCGGCGATGGCGCAGATGATCCAGCTGCCACTGTCCGGGGCATATATTATTGGCACGCCGTTGTATTGGGTTGGGGTGATATTGGTTATAATTATTTAGTAGATCCGGAAGGCAATATTTATGAAGGGCGCTATGGCGGCGATGGCGCAATCGGCGCTCATGCTTATAATAACGTCACAGATGTTAATTATAATGATGGCACCATCGGCATTTCTGTGTTGGGGTGTTATGAAGATGAAACCAATGATTGCTATATCGTGAATCAATATAACGATAATATTCAAAATGCTGTAACATCATTAATTGCGGAAAAAGCTAATGATTTAAACATTAGTTTAAACGGTGAACGCACCGTCATCGATAAAAGCGTCCCAAGTATTGTTGGGCATCGTGATTTAGATTATACTCTTTGTCCGGGCAATATTTTAGAAACACAATTACCGGGCATGATTACCGTGGCTGAAGAAAAATATCAAGCTTTAGTAGTTAATCAGCAATACCGGGCTACATTAAACAACCAAAATTATGCTTCGGCCTATTTTATCAACGCAACAATCAATCCTGTTGTTAGTTACAAAAACAGTGGTGATTTGCCTTGGCTAAGCAGTGAGGTAAAATTGAAAGTGCGAGACAGCGCTGCTAAAAAAACTTATTATTATAATTTAGACCGCGATGTTCAGCCAGGCGAAAGCTATGATTTCAATTATACCTGGACAACTCCAGCTAAAGCAGTTAATGAAAGAATAACTTTAAAATTATTTCGAAATGATGAATATGTTGCTCATAGTCGCAAATATCTCGATATGCGCATTGATAACCCTAATCAAGCCACATTAATTAAACAAAATATACCAGTGGCTGTATTATCTAGTTGGAACCCGGTTATCACGGTAAAATATAAAAATAGCGGCATTGTTCCCTGGAATAAAGAGCAGACAAAACTATTAATAAATGGCCAGGAAATAGCTACATTAAATACCGCAGACGTGCAGCCAGGAAGTACTGGCATTTATACCTTTTCTTTAAATAAAATAGCTAATTTGGCTATTGGTAAAAATAAACTAGTAATAAAATTAAAACAAGATGGTGTTGTCGTGCAAGGGTCGCGATTAGTTTGGACATTAAGGATAGATCAATAATAAAAACAAACCCCGCATTTTATTGCGGGGTTTTTGTATTATCTCTTCTTTTTTTTGCCACCTTTTTTCTTTTTTGCAACTTTCTTTTTCTTGCTTACTACTTTCTTTCTCTTAGCAACTTTTCTTTTTGCAACTTTCTTTTTTTTCTTAGCCATTTTAATTCACCTCCTAACTTATTTTTTTAGATTTTTTTGAGAATAAACAATCTATTAATGTAATTATAAAATTATTATCATCGTACTGTCAATGATAAAGTGGATAACATTTTAATTTAAAATTCTAAGTTTAAAATTTTAAATTGTTATTTGTGGACTCTAGGAGATTCGAACTCCTGACCTCCTCAGTGCAAATGAGGCGCTCTACCAACTGAGCTAAGAGCCCCTAGCAAAAATCCAATCGAATATCGTGAATAGTCTGCCGCTAATAATCATGAAGGCCATCAATATCAAACCCAAGCCCAGAAGTTTATAGAATAATCTTGTCCCGCCTTCATACCCCAATTTTTCTTCAGCCCAGGCAATGCGGCCAAAAAAACTTAGCAGCCATTCTGATTTTAATACCATAACAACGCCTAAAGCAAACAAAAATATTCCTATAAACCATTTCATATGTGGGTGCTTAGGGACTCGAACCCCAGACCTTCTCGGTGTAAACGAGACGCTCTAACCAACTGAGCTAAGCACCC
>Ga0172379_10007728_pt1 | contig 13842 bp, 13 predicted proteins | sample GrowelOW334metaG_FD_119756 | JGI IMG/M metagenome (GOLD analysis project Ga0172379, IMG submission 119756) | Groundwater microbial communities from an aquifer near a municipal landfill in Southern Ontario, Canada - Groundwater well OW334 metaG | ecosystem: Environmental > Aquatic > Deep... | reverse complement strand
CAGGTTGCGATACAGCATCATCTCCCTCTTCAACCATTGCAGATTCATCTGTCGGATAGTTTGTGTCCTGTGACCTAACTTTATTATTTATATCCTTCGCCTCAACCGGTTCATCGCTAGGGATGGGTTGATTGACATATTTAGCGTAAATTAGGTAACCCGCGTATCCAACGACAAGTACCATGAGGGCTGCAAACAGGATTGTTAAAAAATATCTCATACTCTTTTTGGTTGTTTTTGAATTTGATTCCGCAATTGTTGAAAACTCGATGATTTGGATGCTGGCATCACCTGATCCGTTTTTTGCGCGGACTTTCTCGGTAAGCAGCAAGCATTTATGTTCCGGCGAGGTATTTGTATCGCTTAAAATCTCATGGATTTCCTCCTCTGTCAACACATCGGTCAGGCCATCGGTACAAAGCATGAAAAGGTCGCCGGGTTGGGCAAGAATCGGGTTTTTACTTACCCCAAAGCGGATATCTTTGTTCTTCCCCAGCAAAATACTGACCTCTGAATTGGGAATATCTTCCACATTCACGACATGGTCGCGGGTCAATGGCTGCAATTCATTGTTCCGGAGCCAATAAATACGGCTATCGCCGGCATAAGCATAGTAAATTTTATCGGTACGTGTAATCAGGACTGCCAGCGTACTGCCAATGCCCCTATATTTTTCATCTTTGTTCGATTGCTCGTGAAGGGTAAAGTTGGCATAAGTAATGGCATTGGTCAGTGCTTTTTCCATCTCCTGATACGACCGGTTGAAAAAATACTTTTTGATACTTTCCACCACCAATTTTGAAGCCAAGGCACCATGTCCTCCCGGGCCGTTGTGTCCATCGGCTAAAGCAAGAACATGTCCATCGAGGATGGTAAAGTCGAGCAGGGAATCGGTATTGTGTTCATTGGCAACGCCAGTTTCCGACTTAGAACCCACACTATAAAACAATTTACTTTTCATGGAATCCATCTTAAATTACAAAAATAGCCAAACCAAAACTACCACAATAACCAATGCTGGCAATAAATTGATAACTTTTATTTTGGCAATCTCCAGAATATTCAACCCCATGCCAATCAACATGAGCCCGCCCACTGCCGATAGTTCATTGATGATGGGTTCCGAGAGTTTGTCATTCAGCAAGTTGGCAAACAGTGTCAACCCGCCTTGATAGAGCATCAAGGGAATAACTGAAAAGATGACCCCCACTCCCAGGCCTGCACTCAACGCAATGGATGAGACCCCATCCATCAGCGATTTGGCAAGCAGCAGATTGGGTGAACTCCCCAATCCCTCCTCAAAAGCCCCCAGAATGGTCATGCTACCCATGCAATAGAGCAGGAAAGCGGATATCATCCCTTCACTGAATTTATTGTTGTCGGTCTTTATTTTGGTTTTTAATTTTTCCGAAAAACGGTTGATCAATTTCTCCAAATCCATCATTGTGCCTAGAATGGCGCCAATTACCATGCTAAATACCAGAATCAGGTAATTGCTGGTTTTTAAGGCCATGGCAATTCCCACAAAAAGGGTAAACAGGCCAATGGCCTGGAAAATGATTTGAATGTATTTTTTTGGGATGTTGGAATGAAACAGCAGCCCAAGAATGCTCCCTACCACAATAGCCCCGGCATTGATAAGAGTCCCCCACATGGTTAATTACTTTTAATTACGACCGATTTCACATGGATGCCTTTTAGTTTTCCCAATTGACCTGTTAGGGAACCCAATTCGTCGGTGGAGCCTTCAAGAACCAAAGAGATAATGCTCCGGTTTTGTTCTTTGAGCTGGATACCTTGCCGCCCAATAATAATATTGCTGTGGTTGGAGATGATTTGGTTCAGCCTTGAAACCTCATCTTTTTGTTCCACAACTATCAATACCGAACCGATTCTATCTTCCATATCAATGAATTAAGCCATTACATCCAATTCTTTATGCAAATCTAATAAAAGCAATTGTTAACAAAAGCCTGTAGCATAAATATCAGTTTCCGGTTTTATAAAAAAAAGCCTGATTGGTTACCCAATCAGACTTTCAAGTTGAGCGGGAAATGGGAATCGAACCCACGGCCCTCAGCTTGGGAAGCTGATGCTCTACCCCTGAGCTACTCCCGCAACAGGATTGCAAAAATAATCATTTTTCGGTTCCCAATGATTTTTATTGATAAAAAATATTGCGCTTTTGAAAACAGGTTTGGTTGCAAGGTTTTTGGTAAGCTAAATCTGTTTCTACAAATTGTTAAGGTGCGTTTTTTGATTAGAGAGGAAGGGTGGATTATTTGAACAATCTATTGTTTGGGTAATTGGAATAATTTTATTTAAAATGGATATAAATGCAATAGATATGAAATTATATAATAGTTAGGTGTCAGCGTGAAAAAACAGCAGCAACTGAAATTCTGATTATAAATTTGGAGTAAGATAACTTTTAAGTTAACTTTGTGCCATGGAAACTCAAAGACAAATCATTTTTCACGGCAACTATTTCACGGACTTTTATTTGGGACAACCAGAGAAAGTTCAAGAAAAAATTGAATTTGTTTTCAAAATCATTCGGAATGTGCAGAATGTCCCGAAAAAATTTCTTCAACACTTAACAGGAACAGACGGACTTTATGAAATCCGTATAGAATTTGAAAGCAATATTTATCGAATTTTCTGCTGTTTTGACAAAGGGAATTTGGTCATACTCTTCAACGGGTTTCAAAAGAAAACGCAGAAAATACCAAAAAAAGAAATTGATTTGGCTTTGAGACTTAAAAACGAATATTTTAACTCGAAAAAGGAATAAAATGGACAAAAAAATGATTAAAAATGCTAAGAACTTTGATGAGCTATTAGACATTAAGTACGGAAAAATCGGAACAGAAAAACGAGATAATTTTGAAGAAAAAGCTCAATATTTTGTTATTAGTGAAATGTTGAAAAATGCACGAAAAGAAGCAAATATGACACAAGAGCAACTTGCTGAAAAAGTTGGGACTAAAAAAAGTTATATTTCTCGACTTGAAAATGGTAAATGTGACATTCAACTATCTACTTTATACAGAATATTTGAATTTGGACTTGGAAAAAGAATTAATCTCTTAATCGGATAAAACGCCGAACAGCCAACAGCGCGGCATAAAAATTGCTGGGTTAGTAGGTTATTCAAGGATTGTAGCCCGCTTCAACTTTTGTGTAACTTGACAGGAAATCGCCCGCAACCGTTGGCATTAATTTAAAAAAAGACACATGAAACATTTACTGTTTTTAATAATTATTGGCTTGTTTATAAGTTGTCAATTTTCAAAAGAAAATTCCTATGCAAAATCCATGATTGAAACTGAGAATCAAGTAAATATTCCTGAAATAAAACCAATCTTTGTTAATAATTTATCTCAGTTGAAAGAATCTAAGTTCCCAAATAACAAATGTGACACAATAGATAATATTGACTTTGTATCTTTACCACCAATTGAAAATATTGATGATTTTACCTGGAGAGAAGGAAAATATGTTTGCAATAGAACGTATAATGATAATTTTAAAACTTATATTTTAAGTGTTTATGAAGGCGGTGATTATGGACCAATGACAATTTTATATAATTGCAAAAAAGACTCTGTTTTAGACTCCAAGATGATATATCAAGTTGGGAGCTGTGAAAACAATTATGAGCACAAATATAGCACTGTATTTTTGAATGACTCGACATTTGTTATAACGCTCAAAAGCCAATCTATGGCTATGGACTCAATGGCATATTTGCCAGATTCCTTAGATTATAGTCTAAAAACCGAACAATATGAAATTGCTTCAAATGGTGGATTTCGATTAATAAATGAAACCAAAAGAAATTGGAGGACTAAAAAATAAACTAATGCCAACCTACGGTATGGTATAAAAAATTGCCGAGTTAGTAGGTTATTCAAGGGTTGTAGCCCGCTTTAACTTTTGTGTATTTTGAAAGTGAAGTGTAACGCAATCGCCTATTTTTCATACACTTAACGTTGTGTATAATTTTAACCCCAAAACACAATATATAAAGGTAAATCATTTAATTTATTATTCAATATTGTTTAATTAGCAGAAAAGAATATTTTTTACCGCAAAGTGTTATAAGCAGAGTGACGCAAAGAAAATTAACAATTATCTGCTCTGCGGTTTTTTGCATAAAAAAGAATCAGCCTCCAGATTAAATATTCGTTTAATTTAAACTAAAAAAGTTTATCTTGCAGCCAATCTATAATCAACCATGTCAATTGAGAAAAGTAGAAAAAGAAGGAAGAATAAGATTTCATTTCCTGATATTATACTAAGTGCTTCAGCTTTACTAATAAGTCTAAGCGCATTGTTTGTTTCAATATCACAAGTTCGATTGATGCAGAAACAGATGCATCTTTCGGTTATGCCCAGAATTGACATCTCATTTTCAAGCAATTCTCAGGAAATTATCATATCTATTACCAACAGTGGATTAGGTCCGGCGGAGATTTTGGCAACTAAAATTGAATACGACTCAATTCCTGTGAACAGTTGGGATGAATTATTCCTTTTAATGAATAGAGAGAAAACTGCAGTTGAAAATTTTACTGCGTCAAAACTAAAAAACCGGATGCTTGTTCCGCAACAAATCTTTCCAATATTTACTTCAAACGGAAAAAATAACTTTGAACTAATTGAAGCAAACAAAGAGAAGATTAAAGTAACCCTATTTTACAAATCACTTTATGACGATTATTTTGAAGTATGCAGAGAAAATATGAGTGTATCTAGTTCGATAACCAACAAAAAAGTCAGTTATTGCAGTTTTAGCGAAAAAGAGTCATTCCAACGATAACATACAGGGAACCGTTTTTAGGATTTCAATTTTTATTTCCCTCATTCCGGCACATGAGACCGGCATAATTTCAATTAAGGGGTAGTGCTTGCGCCGTTTTTGTACTACAAAACCATATACCCCGGGTTGTCCCGATAATTATCGGGATGGGGCTATTCATATTAAGGCCCCATACAAAGCGGTTATACTTTATCGGAATTATTTGTTAAATTGCAGACGCCACGAAAAGGATGTAGCGACATCTATAAATTAATGACAAAACTTTTTTAATGAAACTGAAGTAACAAATTCAGGACACCATGATTAAGGCAGAATTACAAAAAGTAAAAAATAATCTGGTCAATATTGCTTTAACGGGAATCATGATTCTTTCAATTCCTGCTTTGATAGGTTCTCTTTTACGTGTCGGCATTACAGGATTTACCATAACCCATTTTGTACAAGCAACTTCCACTCTTATCTTTTTCCTTTTATTCGCAATCAGAAACCAGGCCCCCTATCTATGGAAAGCCTATTCCATTGTAACAATTGGGTTAGCGCTTGGAATTGCCGGAATCTGGAACTTTGGGCTTTCAGGAGGAGTGGAATATCTTATGGCTAGTGTTATTTTATCGGCTCTGTTAATAAATAAAAGGGTCGGATTCTGGTATCTGGGTATTTCCGGGTTCCTGTTTTTTGTTATTGGCTATCTGTATGTTCATTCCTGGTTGGTGCCGCCAACTGGGGAAGTTGATTACTATAAACATATTTCGTCATGGATTGCTAAAGGTATTGGTATGGTTTTGGCCCTATTTGTCATCATCCTTTCCATTGGAAAATTCAATGATTTGTTTTTAAACGCCATTGCCGATATTCATGAAAAAAACAATAAGCTCAATGCTTCATACAGTGCCTTGGGCGATATACTTGAATTTTTACCTGTGCCTGTGGGAATCAGCAATAAGGATAAGGAGGTTACATACCTGAATCAGGCTTTTGAGTCAGCCTTTGGTTATTCCATGGAAGAACTCCCGGACATTGTAAGATGGTCAGAACTAGCCTATCCCGATTTAGAACATCGAAAAAAATACCTTGAAAATTACCATCAGGATCAGCTCCAGGAAATGGACTTTCACTCCGAAGGGGTATCGGATCTGTACAAAATAACCTGCAAAGACGGGGTAGAAAAACACGTTCTGAGATATTCAAAACGTTTGGATGAAAAAATTCTGGTTGCTTATATCGACATTACAGAACAGTATCTGGCCGAAGAATCTCTTCGTAAACAAAAGGAACTGTTGTTTGAACAAAACCAGGAATATCTGGCTTTGAACGAAGAGCTAAACGAAAGCAACCAAAAAATTCAGAAAATTAACCAGGAACTTGTGGCTGCCAAAGATAAGGCTTTGGGAAGTGACCGGCTGAAAAGCGCCTTTTTGGCAAATATGAGCCACGAAATCAGAACCCCCATGAACGGGATTATCGGATTCTCGGGCTTATTGAAAGATACTTCCATTTCAACCGAGGAGCGTGAACAATTTATCAATATCATCAATGAAAGTAGCCTCCGCCTGTTGCGGATTGTGAACGATGTACTCGATATTTCTAAAATTGAGACAGGTCAAATTGAACTTACCTTTGTAAGGAGCAACCTGAACCAGTTGTTGCAGGAGTTACTATTGTTTTACCAGAGGATGGTTCAGGAAAAAGGGTTGGAATTGAGAATAGTTCAGTCGCTACCCGATGACCACGTATGGATGGAAACCGACAAAAACAAGCTGTATCAGGTATTGGACAACCTGGTGAATAATGCCATCAAATACACGCAGCAAGGTCATGTTTCGGTAGGATATCAGAAAACAGAAAAAGGATTTAGGTTTTATGTAGAGGATACCGGGATTGGAATTGAAGATCAACACAAGGAATTTATTTTTCAACGGTTCTACCAGGGGGTGGATCAGAAAGATGCCGCGCACGGGGGAACCGGCTTGGGGCTTTCCATCGCGAAAGCATACGTGGATATTTTAGGTGGAGTTATAAAAGTTGACTCTGAGTTTGGCAAGGGTGCCTGTTTCTCCTTCGAAATCCCAAATCAAAAAAAGAAATTGGAACACGCTGATCCAGCCGATGAATTTGGATTTAAAACACCCAAAACCATTTTAATTGTTGATGATGAAGAGTTATATGCTCAGTATCTGACCCGGATTTTGTACAGTCCGTCCATAAAACTGGTTCACGTTACCAGTGGCAATCAGGCTCTTCAATTTATCGACGAACATACGGCTCCTGATTTGGTGCTCATGGATTTGAGGCTACCTGATATGTCGGGTTTTGAAGTCACAACACAGATTAAAAAACGGAATGGAGCCATCCCTGTTGTTGCCATTACAGGATTTGATGTGGCAGACTACAAAGCCAGACATGTATCGATGGGGTTTAACGATTTTCTGACGAAACCCATGAACCCACAGGACCTTATCCAAACTATTAAAAAACAACTTGATTAGTGATTTAAAGAGAGAGTGCAGCTCATAGCTCGTAGTTCATAGCTGGTAGCTCATAGCTCGTGGTTCGTGATAGGTAGCTCGTAGATTTTTGCTCAAATTTCCGGTTTGATAAGTTTCTGTGCCATTTTCCATCTTCCCAATTTCTATTTTCTAACTTCCAGCTTCTATTTTTCAATTTCCCCTATCTTTGCGCCACAAATTTTTAAAGAAAATACAACCATGGAGGCTTTTGATAATTACCTAAATACCCTGATGAACCGGAACCGTACGCAGTACGAAAAATTTGGTGAGGTAAAATGGCTCAATCCTTACTTAGCTGAAGAGATGGAGGCGCAGCGATCAGCTTTGGAATCGGCCACTGCCCCTAAACTTCAATGGAGCTTTAACCGTACCAAACCCTGGATTAACCAAATCAGCAAAGGTTGTCAATTGTGTGGCAAAGGCGAATGGTCGTGCCTGTTTATTACCGGGGTATGCAATGCCAATTGCTTTTACTGCCCCACCAGCCAAACCGAGGACCATTTACCAACAACCCAACAAATCAGTTTTGAACATCCGGCCGATTATGCCGCTTATATCAACCGTTTTGGTTTTAAAGGTGCCAGTTTTAGCGGGGGTGAACCCTTTTTAGCCTTCGAAAAGGTAAAGGCATTTTTAACCGAATTACGGAAATCGTGTGCTCCCGATTTGTATATCTGGATGTACACCAATGGATTATTGGCCACCCGTGAAAAATTTGAAACCCTTCGTGATTTAGGTTTAAACGAAGTCCGTTTCGATATTGGCGCCACCAGATTTTCATTAGATTTTGTAAAGCTGGCCAAAGGAATTATTCCCACGGTTACCATTGAAATTCCTGCGGTACCCGGAGAACTGGATAAATTGAAACAACTCTTACCCGAAATGGTGGAAGCCGGGGTGACCAACCTGAACCTGCACCAGATGCGGTTAACGCCCCACAATGCCCCAAAACTGCTGAAATACAACTACACCTACCTGAGCCTGGAGCATCCGGTAGTTTGGGAGTCGGAACTGGTTGCCTTTGAATTGATGAAAGAGGGGAAGGAACAGAATCTTCCCCTCGGGGTTAATTATTGCGCCTTCCAGTTTAAAAACCGGCACCAAAAAGCCGGTTTCCGGAACCGTATTATACAGGAATTGCACCCCCAAACCGGACAAATTACCGAAAATGGGTTCATCCGCCATCTGTTTTTTGCTACAGAACCTATATGGAATCATCTGAAAAATAATCCTCAGGAATGGACGATAGAACGTATGGACAAAGAGTTGCGGGCTCTTTCGATAGAAGAATTGGCTCAATTTAAAGATACCTTGGGTGGATTTATCTTTTGGTACCAGGGAATGGAAGTAAAAGATGGAAACCCCGGTTCAGGCTTACAAATTGGTCATAAAACTTACGAAGTTGAAACAGCCCCGGCCACACCTCCTCTTTTTGTAAGTATTGATCAGTTAGCTGAATTAAACGAACTATTCCGGCAAAAAGGTTCAACACCATCGGTTGATGAGGTGCTGTTCCAAATCTGGCAAAAGGAATTTATTGAGGTGGGATTCAGGCGGTTGTAGGATAAAAATCTGCCCGATTTTAAAAATGAAGTATCTAAAGATTACTATTGCACATCCAATAGAAAATCTTTAATGTTCATCCATTTAACACCTTCTGTATTTGTAGAAAAACCTGTAGTATCGAGTGAAACAATCAGTTTAGGGTAATGATCCTGAATTCCCCTGAATGCGTTGTATTCACGTTCCCAAACCTGATCACCCACTAAAGTAGTACAAACTTGTATGTACAACTTATCATTCCCACGAGAAGCAATAAAATCAATTTCTTGCTGATTATTTTTTCCGATGGTTACAATAAAATTTCGGGATAAAAGCTCAATTAAGACTATATTTTCGAGTTTCCCCGAAATCTGCGAGGGAGTATTGCCTATTGTGGCAAAACTGAAACCAGTGTCGCTTAAGAAATATTTCTCAAACGTTTCAAGCGTGCGTTTGCCCTGAATATCAAAGCGCTTTACCTGATGAATGAGTAAGGCATCCATCGCAAACTGAATATAATTTATTACTGTATCCGTCGATAGATTCCTGCCTTGCGATTTCCAGTAATCCCTGATACTTTTTGCTGTTGTAATATTGCCGCAATTGGTTGCAATAAAATTAAAAACACGGTTTAAAATAGCTACATCCCGAATTTGATTACGGATTACCACATCTTTCAGTACAACAGTATGATACAATGAACTTAGATATTGACGGATTACCTCCTCATCCCATACTAAGTGGTGCAAACCGGGAAAACCACCATATTTGATGTATTCCATAAAAGGATCACCACAGGTATCAATAACATGGGTCATTTTCAGAAAATCGAGAAATTCAGTATATGCAAGGGGATACATTCTGAACTCAACATATCGGCCAGCAATAAGAGTAGCAAGGTCGGATGATAACATCCGGGCATTTGAACCACTGATAAATATATCATATTTTCCTTCGGCCAAAAATGAATTTACTGCTTTTTCCCATTCCTGTATCTCTTGAACTTCATCGATGAATAGATAACAGGTTCCTGAATCACCTGTGTTCTTTGAAGTAACATAGTGGTGTAAATCTGGATAGTTCTTGATAAAATCGAATTCAAATAACTCTTTATTGATAAAAAGAACCTTGCTTTTATCAATATCTTTTTCCAAAATGGAATCGGCTATTTGCTTTAGCAATGTACTTTTTCCGCACCTGCGGATTCCGGTGACCACTTTTATCAGTGGTTTATCAATAAACGGAGTAATACGATCCAGATACCGATGGCGAACTATCATAATTACATGTTTCTTTTATAATCGAACAAATATAATGAATTTATTTTTAATTCGATTATAATCGAATTTTATTTCAATCGTTTTAAAGCCAAAAATTGATGAACATTTGTTCCAAATCTGGCAAAAGGAGTTTATTGAGGTGGGGTTCCACAGGTTGTAGCAAGACGATAGTAGCATTATTAATAAAAAAAGGCTGCACTAGGCAACCCTTTTTATCATTTCCTACACTAAACTACTCAACCACTACCTTGCGGGTCACAGATTGCCCATTCGATAAAATATTTAAGAAATAAACACCACTTGGTATTGTTTCAATATTCAAATTGGCTTCGGATTTATTTACCCATTCTTTTTTGATTTCCTTACCGGTAATATCAAACAAGGTTACTTTTTCAATGAGCTGATTGTTCGAAACTGTCATTACGTTTTTAGCCGGAACCGGGAACACTTTCAAATCAGAGAATTGATTTTCAGCTACACCTGTACCCGATTTGATAATGCTCACATTATCGAGCTGCAAATAGGTATAGGATGAGCCGTATCCAAAATCAGCGGAATTAAAAATTTTAATTTCAGCTACCAGATTTTCACCTGCATGGGCATTACCAGTCTGAATCACATAGGTACCGGTTTGATGTGCAAATACACTCCAATTAGCAGAAGCACAATTGTAAGTGAATTTTACCGAATCGAGTACGGCCCGATTGGTAGTATCGGTTCCGGTAAAAGTGCTGAAAATAATATAATAGTCAGTAATATAATCGGCCCACCAGGTATAGGTACAAGTAATATCAAAACCGATAGCATAACTTGTTTCTGTTGATGGAACGGTTCCAATCACTTGATAGATGCTTTTACTTTCATCCCATATCCAGGCAACCCCATTGTTTTCTACAAATTCGCGCCCATTTTCGTCGGCTGTGGTTGCATCGGTACACCAATTTGGTATAGAATCAATTTTAAGATATTTTGTTCCATTATCGGGTAACGAAAAATTGCCGTTTTGGATCAATTCCTGACCAACGCTGAAATAGCTGAAGGCAACCACACAAGTTAAAGAGAATAGAAGTTTTTTCATACATTTTAAGTTTAAGTTATACATTGTTTATATTAATATAGTATTCAGTATCAAGATTTCAGTATTAAGATACGAGATCGGTTTCCGGTCTCCAGTTTCCGGTTTCCGATTATACTTTTAAAAACAAAGAACGTTTATATAAAAAATAGAGCAACAGCCACTCCAAGGACAACATTCCAAGGATAATTATTACCGACTGAAAATCTCCGGACCATCCGGCGACCCCATGTAACAGAAAATCGGCTGGTGTCCAGAAATCGATGATGCGTTTGGCCATGTAAATGGTAATGGAATTTAACCCGATGACTTTGAAAACAAAACTCCATTTTTGAAACTTCCATACATCAATTACCAAATAGAAGCCTGCCAGCAATAGTAAGCTGATTCCACCTGTTAACAGGTTAAACGATGAGGTCCAGACCGATTTAATGACGGGATAAAATCCACTAACTGCTAAAGTCATCAAAATAAACAACAAACCCATTGAACTCAGCAGTACCACTTTTCGGTTGTTTGTAAATTTTGTACTCCGTAATAACTCACCTGCTAAACTTCCCAGCAGGGTTAATGCCGAGGCGGAAATAATGCAAAGCAATCCTTCCGGATCGAAGGTGCCGCCATACATGGTTCCGGGCAAAAAGCGGGAATCGATAAAACTGTTGATAGAACCTTCAGGATTGAGCACTCCGGCTCCAAATTCTGGAACCGGAATCCACAACTGAATGGCTGCATAACCAATAATGATTCCTAAAAACCAATACAACCTTGCTAAAAACGATTTTGTATTTAAAACAATCAAGGATGTAACCAGATAGGCCAATCCAATTTGTCCTAAAACACTGGCAGCACGAATGTTTTTAAAATCGAAATACAACAATCCGTTATAAACCAAACCTAACCCCACTAGAATCAACGCCCGGGTAATTATCTTTTTATAGAGTTGTTTTTTTTGGGTTCCCTTTTCAATTTTACTCAACAATGCAAATGGAATGGCTACCCCTGAAATAAACATAAACAATGGAAACACCAAATCGTAGGCATGAAAACCTTCCCAGGCCACATGATCCATTTGTTTTGCCCAGCCATCGGCCCACGTCCAATCGGTAACCTGACCTAAGGTGCGGAACAATAAATCGCCCCCGATGATCCAAAACATATCGAATCCACGGAGGGCATCTAGCGATAATATTCTTTCCTGCTTCAAATTCATAATGTGAAATTAGTGCATTTATGAATTGCTGATTCCCGGCAAAAGCAGTTACGGAGGTTTGTGGTATATTCTGCTACATTCGTGTTATTTCAAAAAAGGTGGAAAGGAAAAATGCAGAATATTTAATTCTCCTGTGTACCTCAGTGGCCAAAGAATTCAAACTGCATATGCAACGTGCTGCTAATAAAAAACACCTTTGTGCAGCAGTGTCTATTGCGGTTGAAAAACTTAAACCACGGGGCAGGGATAACGTTGACCAAAAAGATGATTTTACATTAATAAAGATTGAAAGAGATGTTGATTTCAATAGTTTCGACATATTGATTCAATAGATGATTCAGCTCCACAAAACAATGTGTTTTTTGTTAAATGAATTTTGATTAATAGACAGAATCGTTCTGATTCATATTTTTGTTTTTTAAATACGGCGTTCCTCAAAAATTGATAGGAAAAACATATCGAAACAAAATGATGTACGTGGATTTTAACACTAATAAAAAGGGAAACGATAAGATTTATCTTATTCAAATATTGATTATTTAAGAACTTAAAATTTGATAAGTTTGAGTCTGATTTAATAAAATTAAAATCTAAAAACATTTAAAAAATGCCAAGCACACAACAGAGGCTCATGAAAATGTTCTTCATGGGGATTGTTTTAACTAAATTGCATAACAAAAACTCTAATTCTATTTTCAATAATAAATAAAAGTGTGAATATGAAAGAATTTGTATTAATGTTCAGAATGGACATAACAACTAAGGACGCTCAGCCATCGAAAGAACAGATGAATATTTATATGCAGCAATGGATGGCGTGGATAAATAATATAGCCGGCAAGGGACAGTTGGCAGATGGAGGAAATCATTTTACCAAACAAGGAAGAGTTTTGAAACCTCATAATTCAGTTATAGAAGGACCATATGTTTCTGATAATAATTCTGTTGCCGGTTACATTATTATTATGGCAAAATCCTTAAACGATGCCACTAAGATTGCAGAGAAATGTCCAATACTTAATGGGGAAAATACAAGTGTTGAAATAAGAGAAGTTGGTAATGCAGGAGAATAAACAATGGCCCGTTAATAAATAGGACTTCGTGTGGTGCGTAATGCCTAACACGACGTGAACGTTAGCGAATAACTCCAGCTTGAACTATATCAACGGAATTTTAAAGAGGTGTCATTTATTTTTTTGTTTAAGAAAGAATGCCATAATTGGAATAACTATCCTGCGAGGGATTTAGTTCAACAATGAGTATCCACTAATTATTGGACCTTCCTGACGAGAGTGAGGAAGGTTTTTGCATTTGTGAATTAGTAGTTCATAAATTTGCCGTTCCACCCTATTTTTAATAGGATAACTTTATCTAAACTTGTATGGTAAACAGTTTATGCT
>Ga0172379_10007727_pt1 | contig 13842 bp, 17 predicted proteins | sample GrowelOW334metaG_FD_119756 | JGI IMG/M metagenome (GOLD analysis project Ga0172379, IMG submission 119756) | Groundwater microbial communities from an aquifer near a municipal landfill in Southern Ontario, Canada - Groundwater well OW334 metaG | ecosystem: Environmental > Aquatic > Deep... | reverse complement strand
TAGCAATATTTGGATTTTTATTAATATTATTTTCAATATTTTCCATAAAATTAGGATTTCATGATAGTGGAGAATATATTACAAATGCTAAATACTTTGCGGGAATTCATAATGTAAACTTGTTTGTGGGGCATTCTTTAATTTATCCATTTTTGATGGGATTTTTTCTTAAGGTTTGGACAAATGTTATTATGATAAAGCTAGTTAATTGCCTTTGGATATTTTTAATAGGACTTCTTATGCTCTTTTGGCTCAAAAATGAAAAATTATTTTTATTATGGACTTTTTCTCCATTAACATGGTATGTAGCAATTCAGACAACCCCTGTGTTACCTGCTAGTTTTTTTATATTCCTTGCATATTTATTCTACCATAATAAAACCTCGAATTATCATTATCTTTGGTCTGGCTTGAGTTTGGGTCTTGCATGTGCGGTATACACTCCTATGTTATTGGTTGCCTTATTTTTTGTAGTAGTTTATTTTTGGAATTTTGAATTTAAAAAAACAATAAAATATTCTGTATTTGTATTCCTAGGTTTTATACCTGCACTTGTATTAGATTATTCTTTGTTTGGAAATCCAATTTATACCCTTATTAAATATGCTGGAGCCAATCTTATTGTAATTCTTGGACTTCACCAACAAAATAGTTATTTTCAGCTTTTAACAAGTTTAAGTACATTATCTTTGATTGTGGTAATTTCCCCTTTTTTGTTTAGGATATATAAAATAGATTTTAGAAAATATATAAGCACTATAATTTTTGTTATTTTATCTTCCTTAGCTTTCTTCTCAGGAGGCGCATTAATAAAATATTTCTTAATAATCAGTCCAATTTTACTATTGTTACTTTCAGAGGTACTTAGTGAAAAAGAACTCAAGATTCATTGTCTAACCTCAATGATTATAGCTTTAATACTCATTTCTGGATTTTTTGGAATAAATAATGAAACACAAACACAAAAGGACTTAGAAAAAATAAATCAAGATTATAATACAAAATATATTATTGGAGGACCTTCGGAGTCTTTATTTTATTCAATGTTATCCTGGACAAATACCCCTTATTTTGTATGGTGGGAGGACTACCAAGCAAGTATACAAAATAAAACTTCATTTAGAGCTTATTCTTTTGCATTTAATTCGAAGGTGCCCACAAAAGATAAATTAAAGTTAACTGCCTCGTTTGAAAGATATGAAAATAATACCTATGATGATTATATTTTGGTAACTTCAAATAAAAATTTTGATGGTTTGGAAAAATTTAAACTGGATAAATGTTATGAAAAGATTTGTGTTTATAAAAAATAAAACTAAGTCTCAAACCCATAATAACTAATTGTTAATAAATCAATTTTAAACGTGCTTGTACCTCTTTTCTTTTCAAAAAGAAAATTGGGTGTTCAAAAGAAAAATATTTACTCATAATTGTTCCATATAATCTCATTAAACATCATCGTCAAATAAAAGAGGTGATAATTATTTTTTCTAGGAGTTATATTGAAACTTATTTCATAGATTTTAATAGAAGTGTAGCAGTCTTAACATTCATCTTTATTCTTTCAAAAGATCTAAGTCTCAAGACTTGTCTAAAAATTTTAGAGGGATTTAGATAAAATTCTCTATACGCAATTTTTGACCAATTTAGCAAATCATCCTCACTCAACTGAGGAAGTCTGTGTACTGGTCGGGTGTGTATACCATAATTGGAATAATTAAAATTTGTTATAAGCCCTTGAGATTTAAGCTCATTAAAAACTTCTGTTCCTGGAAAAGGTTTCAAAATATGAAATTTTGCTATGTCTGGATTAATTTTTTTAGCAAAATTTATTGTGTTTCTGATTGTTTCGGGAGTCTCTCCAGGCAAGCCCAACATAAAAAAACCCCATGTTTCAAAACCAAGATTTTTTGCTAGAGTGTAGGCTTTTTCTATCTGCTCAATTTTGGTGCCTTTTTTTACATTATCAAGAATAATTTGATTTCCTGACTCCACCCCGAAAGCCATACTATAAACCCCCATATCCTTAAGGCACCTCAAAATATCCTCGTCAACTTGATCTACTCTTAATCCATTAGGAAATGCAAATTTGAGATTTATTTTTCTCCTCTTTAATTCATCTCTTATTTCAAAAACACGTGGTTTGTTCAGTGTAAAATTGTCGTCCCAAAAATGAATTTCCTTTACACCATAATTTTTAATTAAAAATTCTATTTCATCCACAACATTCTTTGCGCTCCTAAATCTCACCTTTCTTGTAAAAATAAGTTTGGTACAACAATAAGTACAGCCATGAGGACAGCCTCTTGAGGTCATAATTGGCATCACCGGACTTCTTAACGAATCAGGATAAGTATATTTTTGATGATCAAATAAATGCCTTGCGGGAAAAGGGATGGTATCTAAATCTTTAATTAAATCTCTAGGAGGGTTGTTAATTATCTTTCCTGCTTTTTTAAAAAATATACCTTTTATTTTATTGAAAGATTTTTTATTTTTGAGAGCGTTAACCAATTCTAAAATTGTTTCTTCACCTTCACCCTTAACAACAAAATCTATGAAATTTGATTTTATGCATTCCTGAGGAGCGATTGTTGCATGTATGCCTCCAAGAATTGTGATTGCTTGCGTATTAACTTTAACTAATTGAAATAATTTTTCTGCGCTTTCAAAAGTAGGGGTTGTGGCAGTTATACCAACAACATTATAATTTTTTGAAATATTGATAAAATCTTCGTCGCTTAGATTATCTGCATCCATATCAATTATTTTTACAGAATATCCCGCTTTTTCTAATACTGCCCCAATATATGCCAAACCCATTGGAGGATAATCTGGAGAATTCATTTTTCCATAAACTCCTTTTTGAGAGGGATTAACAAGTAATATGTTCATTTATTAAACTAAAACTACACTTTAATAAAGATTTCTATATTTCTAAAATCAGAAAAATTTCTTTTTATGCTTATTAGTTATATGCACATAAATTGGTGAGAGTTTTATGTACAATGGACTTTTTGCATAAATTAATTCTATCCAATCCACAAGCAAGTGGAAAGCAGAGCCTATGAAAATATACAACATAATTTGACTAAAAAAAGAAGCCACCGCCAAGACAAATAAAAATTCCACTCCGTGAAATAAAAGGATTAAAAATTGATACTGGCGCTTTTCTGCTGGACTAAAAGCTATCCATTTTTTCTTTATTTCGAGGAAAAAGAAATAAGCTTTTTTTAAGCTTAAACTTTTATATTTATAGACGTAATAAATGTAATGATCTACATCTATCAAGAAACTTGACAAAAATATTATGGAAATACTAAATATTCCTAAGTTTGGAAATAAAAAATACAAAAAAATTGAAAGCAAAATACCTAAGATTATGTGTCTTGAAACTAGCATTTTAATAGAATCATTCCTCAATCATTTTTACTATGTCGCTAAATGCTGGTCTTGTGATTAATACACCTAAAGTTAATCCAATAACAGTTGTTAATGCAAACCCTTTCAATAAACCTGCTCCTGCAAAATAAAGAGGAATCATTGCTACAACTAGGGTTAAATAAGCTCCCATAATTATCTGAAACGCATTTTTTATTCTTTCTCTCATGCTTGAGGTTACGTTTCTACGAGCTTCATCTAAAATAACAATCTGATCGTTAACCCCTGTTCCAATTGCAGCTAGCACCCCTGCAATTGCAGGTAAATCTAAATTAATATCTAAGAACGCTGCAATTCCTAACGTAATAATTATTTCAGATGTCCCAATGCATAAAATAGCTAATGAAGATTTAAATTTTCTGTATTTAATAAAAATTACGCATGCTACACAAAATAATGCAACCACTCCTGCAATTAAAATAGAATTGGTAAAATCATCCCCAAGTGTTGGAGAAATTGTATCTAACTTAGAAATTTCAAGTTTGTAAGGTAAACTTCCAGTTATTAAGATTGTTTGAAGATCTTTCATTTCTTGTTCTGCGGTCTTATATGCATCTTGCTGTGTAGCCCCAGAACCGGAACCTTCTATTGAAATTTGAGTGGTCACTCTACCTTTCAAATCTTCACTTATCAAAAGACTTTTTCCTTCCAAAAATTTGTCATCTAAATAAAAATCTAATTTTTTAGATAGATAATTACCTTGAGGGGTTCTATTAACTTCTAGAGTTCTTGTCACATCAGCTTGTCTCTTAGCGGCTGCTTCACTTAAATAAACAGAAAATCTAAAATTACAAAAATAACTTCCTTGAGACTGTTGTTGACAACTCTCTATACCTGCTTGTTGTCCAGAACGGGCTACGGAGGCCACACCTTGATCTTTTCCTCCTAAGAATACAGATTCATTTCCAATTTTAGCTTCAAATTTTCCTTGCTCTGAAATTAATTTGCCAAGATCTCTAGGAGTGGCACCGGCAATTTCTATTTTAATATAATTATCTCCTGAAAGATCTGAAACTGGAGTAACTTTGACGTCTGTAAGGCCATAAACATTAAGACGATTTTCGATTACTCCTGCTAAATCATTTGTTTCAGCTGAACTTAATTTAACATCTTGTGCTCTTACTAATGCTCTTGATCCTCCTGATAAGTCCAATCCTGTTTTTATTCTTGTTTTTGGAATTTCTGAAACAGTTATTTCTGGACTTTTTTCGGAATATATTATAAATTCAGATTGCGTGGTGATTATGGAGGTTTTTACCTTTTCTCCAGATAAATATTTTCCTTCCAACGATTTTGAAAAATCATCTAAGTTATTTATAGATTTACCATCTATTGCAATAATTGTTTGCCCTTGTCTCAATCCAGCGTCGAAAGCACTAGAATTTGATTCTACACTTGAGATTATTACTCCTTTTTGTAAGAAAGTCGGAGGGATTCCAAATATAGAGATTAGGGCTAAAGCGAAAACTACTAAGAATAACCAAATTTTCCAGGTTAACTTCATTTTTTAGCCTCCAAATACCATTTTAATATTGAAACATTTGTCAACCAAGTATTTAATATATCAAAGATTAACCCAATTGTTATAATCAAAAATATTTGTTTCAAAATTTCTGAAAAACTACTCACTATAATCATGGCTGCAATTATTGCAAGTAAAGAAGTAAGGGTCATAGTTATTCCAGTTTTAAATGCGCCGTAAATTTTTCTATTTAAATCTCCTTCATGTTTCATCAATCTAGTTGTAAGTAGAATATCTGTATCTACAGAATAACCAATTAACATTAAAAAGGCTATTATTCCTGCAGTAGAGATTCTAACACCCAACATATTTACTGCAACAAGAGTCATAAGAATATCAATTAAAACACAGGAGATAACTGTAAATGAAGGGACAAAACTTCGGAATAAAATAAAAACAACTATAGACATTAAAATAAAGGCAATTAAATTTGCCCAAAGAAGTTGTTTGTAAAATCCTTGTGTAAATGATGATTCTGAAAATTCAAAACTACTATTTTGATTGTCTAGTTTGTAACCTAAATAATCTTCCAAGACCTGTTTTACTTCATCCCCTGGTGTGGTGGTTTCTATAACCACTGCTTTTTGTTCTCGGGTAACTAAATCATAAATTTGTCTTGTTCTTAATTCTTCTAAAGATCCAGAAAGTTTTGATTCTAAATCTGAAATATCAATTTTCCCGTAAAGAGTGGCTGAAGTTCCACCTTTCAAGCTAATGTCCTTGTAAATAAAATCTCCATTTGAAGAATAAAAGTTAATCATATAGACGAGACATAAAATAAGAATAATTGCTGGAATTATTAATGCTAATTTGTAATATTTATCGTGCAACTTTGAAAATTTTTCTTTTGTTTCTGTTTTCATTTGAAAAAATGCGCCGGCCGGGGGTCGAACCCGGGTCATCTGGTTTCTCCGAAAAAATATCTTGGAAGCCAGAGATTCTAACCACTGAACTACCAGCGCATTATATATTATAAAACTATTATATAATGGTTTTAAAGGTTTACTATACAGCAATATTTATTAATTAGGTCTAATAGAAGTGTATATGTCAAAAAAGGGATTTATTTTATTAGAATCAATAATTATTGCCGTGATGCTTATTTTAACTTTTTTAGAGATTTATTATTTTAAAGGGTTTTCATTAATTTTTAATTATATTAAGGATTATGCTTCTTGGTTTATCGCTTTGAGTTTTTCAACCGTTTTTTCAAATGCATTTCAGAACATATCTTTATTAATTGCTTCCAAAACGGTAAAAGGTAGAGAAGAAAATTCTAATAAAGATTTTTTCTTTGTGTTTGTGGCGAGTATTGTTATTGTTGCGTTGATAAGTCCATTTGTCAAACAATTGGCAGTATTTTTCTTCACTAATTTCTTTATTTATTTTCATGTAATATTTTTACAATGGATGATTCTACTTTATTTATTTTTTAAAGTTAAAAATAGATATGAAATTTCTGGGGCTTATTTTTTAACAAATGAATTAATCGTTTTGGTCAATATCGTGGCTGTTCTCTATTTTATTGCATAATTAATAGATTAAAAATAATCCTTAAAGTTCTATAAAACTGAAAAGTCCTTTCTGTATCAAAAATGCACTTGCTACAATTTTCACAGCAAAAGGAAGTATTAAAGGTATAGATAAAAGTAAAAGTATTCCACAAATTAAATCAATCCAACTTGCAAAATCTTTTAGCATCCCCATTAAACATTTTGCGAAAAGTAAAAATGCAAAAAACATAAAAAAAGTTGCGGGTAAATTAAGCTGTTTACCGAATAATAAAACTAAACTTGATATAAGGTCGATTCCTCCTAAAATATACATCAGCATATTTTTTTAAAGGCACCCCCCTTATAAAATTAACTATGCGCCCGTAGCTCAGCCTGGATAGAGCAATAGGGTCCTAACCTGGAGGTCGAAGGTTCAAATCCTTTCGGGCGCGTTAATATTATTATTATTATTATTATTATTATTCTAAAATTCAAAATATACTCAAAAATTGCATCGTATGATTTGGACCTGAGAAGAAGGTTCAAATCCTTTCGGGCGCGTTAATATTATTATTATTATTATTATTATTATTATTCTAAAATTCAAAATATACTCAAAAATTGCATCGTATGATTTGGACCTGAGAAGAAGGTTCAAATCCTTTCGGGCGCGTTCCTATCTTTTCCAACTACACAAATATTTAAAAACAAATTTTATTTTTAATCTCTATCCTAAAGGAGGAGATAATTAAAATGGTGAAAAAATGTGTATATTGCAAGAACCCCATCAATGATAATAGAGCAATGGAAGTTTGTGATAGATGCGGTTTCCAGGTTTGGGGAGAAAAAATGTTTAGAGCTATAACCCAGAATATGGATGACGCACGTTCAAATGGGGATTTATGCGATCCTGGAAGAGGATAATTGATTTTTGAAGATCTTTTTTGCAAAAGATAGTTTTTTAAACAGTCTATTTCTTGAATTATTTATGGTTAATAGAAAGAAGATAAGGACTCGTGGAAAGCTTCAGTTGAGTAGATATTTCCAAGAGCTTAAGGATGGAGAGAAAGTAGCAGTTGTGGAAGAACCTGCAGTTCAGTCAAGTTTTCCGAAGAGGATACAAGGTAGAACAGGTATCGTACAATCAAAAAGGGGAAAGGCTTATGTGATTAGAATGAACGATCACGATAAGGAAAAACAATATATTATAGAACCAGTACATCTTAAAAGAATAAAATCTAGTAATATCTTAAGGAGTAAAAAATGATTTTAAATAGAGAGTCAATAAGCATGCCAGAGATTTCAGAATATTTAGATAAAAAAATTGAGAAGCAAGGAGAGTTAGGTGCGTTTGTAAAAAAGTTTAATGAACTTTCAGTTAAAGATGCAAAAGATCTTAGAAAAGGAATAACCAATCTAAACATTTTAAAAATTAGGGAAGATCACCTAGCAAAATTAATAGATTTGCTTCCTGAAAATCAGGACGATTTGAACAAAATTTTTACTGGTATTGGATTAGACGAAGATGAAAGCAAAAAAATACTCGATGAAATTAAAAAGTTTAAATAATGAAGATGGAAAAGAACAAAGAAGAATATGCAGTAATATTAGAATACCTACCCAATGGATATCCTCTGGAAAAGAAGATGATGCCTATAGCTCAGGCAATTGGTGAACAAAATCTTTCTTTGCTTGAATTAATTCCTCGAAGAGAAGCTACTCTTGAAATTGGTGAAAGAGTTTATATTGGCGAGGGTAAAAGGGATAAAATATATTATATTCTTGGAAGATTAAAGCGTGAAAAACTTACAGAATCTGCAAAGAAACAATTAGAAGAATTTATAAAGAAGATTGTAAAAGAAAGAGAACAGGAATTTGTTGAGTTTTTCAACAAAGCTGAAGCAATAAACAAAAGAATGCATCAACTTGAGCTTCTACCTGGGCTTGGAAAAAAATATATGAAGGAGATTCTCGATGCAAGAAAAGAAAAACCTTTCGAATCTTTTTCGGATATCGCTAAAAAAATAGCAAATTTTCCAACACCTGAAAAGGCTATAGAAAGAAGAATTTTTCAGGAATTGACAGAATTTGAAAGGTATAATTTATTTGTGAGATAAAATGAGCTCTTTAAAAAAGACCTCGGAGAAAATGAATAAAAAATAAAATGGCAAAAGTAGAAAAATTTGATAAAGAAAACGAAGAGAAAGCGAAGGTTGCAAAACCTCAGCAAAGACCACAACAAAATGTGGAATATGTAAAACTAATCAGAATTGCTTCTAAAGATATTCCTGGAAATATGAAGATCTATCCTGGATTAACAAGAATAAAAGGAGTTTCTTGGGCTATCTCAAATGCCGTATGTATTGCACTTAGATTAGATAAAAATAAAAAAATAATTAATTTGGCAGAATCAGAAATAAAAAATATAGAAGATTTCCTAAAAAATCCTAAATTACCTGCATTTATTGTAAATAGAAGAAATGATTTTGAGTCTGGAATGGATAAACATTTAACAGGAACAAATTTGGATTTACAAAAGGACTTCGATATTAAAAGATTAAAGAAAATAAGAAGTTATAGAGGATTGAGACATGTTTCTGGCCAACCTTTGAGAGGTCAAAGAACTAGAGCGCACTTTAGATTAAATAGAAGAAAAAGTACAGGAGTTAAAAAGAAAGTCAAAGCCTAAATAAAATGAAAAGAAAACATAAGAATTATTCAAGGCCTAAGAAGGCGTTCGATAAAGTTAGAATTTTAGAAGAAGCAGAAATTATTAAAGAATTTGGATTAAAGAATAAAAAAGAAATATGGAAAGCTGAAGCCAAAGTAAAAATTATGAGAGAAAAGGCAAAAAATTTAATTTCATCAAGTGCTGAAAATCAGAAAAAATTATTTGAACAGCTTCAGAAAATTGGTTTGAATGTTAAATCTATCGCAGATGTACTTTCATTAAATAAGTCAGATTATCTTAATAGAAGATTGCAAACTGTGGTTTTTCAAAAGAAATTAGCCCCAACAATAAAAACTGCAAGACAATTAATTGCACATAAAAAAATTTTGGTTGATGGAGAGGTTGTAAGTATTCCATCATATATTGTGCCTGTTGAGCTTGAAAACAAAATATCTTTAAAACACTCTAAACCTAAAATAAAGAAGAAAGAAACTTCAACTGAAGGAGAATCAAATGAATGAAGAAGAATTTGCTAAAGAAAAGGAAAATTTAGAAGAAACACCTGTTGAAGAAGCTAAAGTTTTAGAGGAAGCTTCTGAAGAGACTGGTGAAAAGAAAGAAAAGAAAACAAGTAAAAAGGAAATAGAAGCTGTTGTGAATTTATACACTTCTTTTAATAATACTTTGGCTCATGTGACTGATTTATCTGGAAAAACTATAGCTAAGGTTACAGGTGGAATGGTAACTAAACATGATCGTCTAAAGGCTAACCCTACAATTGCTATGTTTATTTCTAAAAGAATTTCTGAAGTTATGAAAGAACTTGGAATAACTTCGCTTTATGTTAGAGTAAGATCTAAGACAGGAAGTCCTGCTCCTGGACCGGGTGCACATGCACTTATAAAAAATCTTTCAAGGGAAGGATTCAAAATTTTGAATATTCTTGATACTACTAGAATTCCTCGTGGAGGACCTAAAGTTAAAGGTGGAAGGCGTGGAAGACGTCCTTAAAACCCAAGATTTAAAAACGCAGTTTGAGGTGTTTTAATATGAAATTAATAACAAAAAAGGATAACCAAATAACTTTTGAAGGAGAAATAAGCGAAAGCCTTGCAAATGCTATAAGAAGATATTTTTTACAAGTTCCAGTTTTAGCTGTGGATGAGCTTGAAATTTCTAAGAATGATTCTCCTTTATATGATGAAGCTATTTCTCATAGAGTTGGACTTGTGCCTTTGAAAATGGATAAAGATTTGAAAGAAGATGCTGAGATTGAATTAAAATTGAGTGCAGATAAACAAGGATTTGTTTATGCTGAACAGCTTGTAGGAAAAGCAAAAATAATTTATCCAAAAACACCTATTACTTATTTAGATAAAGATCAAGAAGTTGAGTTTAAAGCTATAGCAAGAATTGGAAAGGGAGATACACATGCTAAATTCTCTCCAGGATTTATGTTTTATAGAAATTTAGTTGAAGTTAAAGTTGAAAAAGATTGTCCTTCAGAAGTTGTTGAAATATGTCCTCAAGATGTTTTTGAATTGGATTCTGGAAAAGTTAAAGTTAAAGATGCTTCAAAATGCGATATGTGCGAGGCTTGTGTGGATTTTTGTAGAAAAAGGAAAAAGGAAGAATCAATAAAATTAAGTGCAGCTAAAGAACTTTTGATTACAGTTGAATCTTATGGGCAAATTGAACCAAAGGAAATATTTAAAGAAGCTGTTGCAGCTTTGAAGAAAGACCTTAAAGAACTTTCAAGAAAGTTGAGTAAATAAAATTTAAAGAAATCAACGAATTATTAATAATAAAGTAACTTAAACGTGCTTGTTCAATCCATTGCTCATAATATTATCAGATAATTCTCATAACTGTTCCATATAACCTAATAAACATTCTGTCAAGGAAAAAGAGGTGATAAATAAATCCTAACACAGAAATGCGAGTGTTAGGATTCGAACCTAAGTAGGCACTAAGCCAACAGATTTTGAGTCTGTCTCGTTTGACCGCTCCGACACACTCGCATAGAAAGTTTAGAAATTAAGGATATAAAAAGGTTTAGAATCATTCATGTCTTAATGCTTCTGCAGGTTTTAATCTTGAGGCTTGCATGGCTGGAAAAATTCCTGATGCTGCTCCAATTACAAATGAAAATGCCAGAGACCCTAAAATTAAAGTTAAACTTGTATCTGCTTTCAGGAGATCGGTTCCAAGAGCTTGAGATGCAATATATTGTGCAGCCTGGCCAAGAGCATAACCAATTCCAACCCCGATTAAACCTCCAACTAAACCAAGTAAACCTGCTTCAATCAAAAAGATAAATAATATATCTGAGTTTTTTGCTCCAACAGCTTTCATGGTTCCAATTTCTTTAGTTCTTTCCATAACTGCAGTGTACATTGTATTCATTATACCAATTCCACCAACTACTAAAGAAATACCTGCTATTCCAACTAAAACTGCTTGCACAATTCCGAAGATGCTTGAAAATGTTTCTAATAATTGATCGGAAGTTTGAACACTAAATGTTTCTTGATCCTCTTCTTCATTTCTATATTGTCTTAATTCTCTTTTTACATCCTCTGCAACCTTTGCAGGATCATATCCTGGAGCACTTTGTGCAATAATTTCACTTTCTTCATCTCCAGTATTAAGAATATTTTTTAGTGTATCTTTTGAAATGTAAACAGAAGCATCGTCATAAGGATTACCAATTTTTTTTAGAATACCTATTACCTTAAATTCTTGCCCCTCAATTGAAATTGTATCTCTTAATTGTATGTCTTTGGTCCAAATACTTCCATAAGCATGATTGTAACCTACAACAGCCTTGTATTCATCCCCTTGTTTTAAATCACGGCCCTCAATTACTTCTACGTTCATTAAATCATTTATTTTTTGGACATTATTCGTATCTATTCCCATAACATAATTTACAGAGGATTCATCTTTGAATTTCACTAAAGTAGTTTTCATTAAAATTCCTATAACGCTAGAAACTCCTCTCGTATTTTCAATTACATTCAAGTCTTTATCTGTCAACATAAGGGACTGAGAAGTTGCGGAACCTGGCGGACCCAGTGTTTTAGGCATGATTATTATTTTATCGCTTCCAAGCTGTTCAAATTGTTCTGTAATTGCATTCTGCAAACCCTGTCCCAAAGATATTAGAGCCACCACAGCAGCAATTCCAATGAAAATTCCAATCATAGTGAGCCAAGAACGCAACTTTCTTCTTCTCAAATTATTAAACGCTAGAGAAAAATAATCTTTCATTTTAAATTAACTTAATTCTTTCTAGATTTTCTTTTCTTGATTATTCTATAGACAAAATAAGCAAGAACTAAAAGAACTAATATAATATAAATTGTATAACTTGGCTTTTTTAAAAGGCCAAGAGATTGAGCTTCTGATTTTGTGTAAATTTTTAATGAAATTTCTTGAGTTGTATTAAATTCTTTATTAGTTGAATCCTTAAAAGAGAGTGTTAATGGAAAGGTAATTTGGCTTGGAGAATTTGCATTTATGTATATGGAGTATTCCATACTATCAAAATCATTACTATCAATATCCCCAATATATTGCTCGCTTGAAGAAGTAACTCTATATCCTGAAGAGTCATCTAATTTAAGATAGAGAAATTTAACATTTGATAATCCTGAATTAACTATTTTAAATGAAACTTTGTTTTCTTGGCCTTTTATTAAAACCATAGAATTGTCTAATGATAAACTTAATTCTGGAACAGAATTAAGAGTAACGCTTATTATTTCAGTTTTAGATGCAGACTTAGTAAGGTTTCCATCTTTGTATTCGTAAGTTATATTAACAGGAATTTTATAAATTCCAGAATCTGCTTCCGGAAGAGCAATTATTCTAAAATTAAAATTTTCGCTGTCGCCTTCTTTAATTTCATCAATATACTTTTCAGAACTGGATTGATAGGGGGCAAATGGAACGGTAGAAAAATCTAATTTAACTTGAACATTTTCAACATCATAACTAAAAATATTTTCAATTTCTATACTGGCTTCAAAATTATTTCCTGGAACAATCTCACTTGGAGTGGTTGAAACTTTATCTATTGAAACTGCAGAGATTGTTAAGAGAGTTAACACTAAAATTAGAGGTAGTGTAACTAAAATGCACATTTTTTTATTTATTTTTTTCATTTTTGTATTCCTAATGTACTTGCTAAATCACTTTTAAATCTATCGATTGTGTCTTTTCCAGTTTTTCCAAAAAGATCTTTTAAAGTATGAGAATAACAAACTAAATAATTTTCAGTATTTGGAGCTCCAGGCAAAGAAACTGTAGAATTAATAACAAGAGAAAAACCTGTTGACTCTTCTCCAAAGCTACATGAATAACATACTTGAACATTATCTCTCTTATACAGAACTTCTCTTTTGGTTGGATCTAAAACTCTCATTTCGTTACTCACAACAGGCTTGAATTTTTGTGCAATCATAAAAAAATCTATGGGATTGAGCAATTGTTTTAATTCAATTTTTATATCCATCTCTCTAGTCATTTTTCAATCCTCCCATCCCGAATTTTTAATATTTTCTTAGAATATTTTAATAGGTTTAAATCATGGGTAACTAAAATAATTGTTTTGCCTTGTTTATTCAATTCAACAAACAAATTCATAATTTCCAATCCAGTTTTTGAGTCTAAATTACCAGTTGGTTCATCTGCAAGAATTACTTCAGGAT